>Ga0180007_10005377_pt1 | contig 12990 bp, 13 predicted proteins | sample MM_PC_MetaG_FD_121122 | JGI IMG/M metagenome (GOLD analysis project Ga0180007, IMG submission 121122) | Groundwater microbial communities from the Aspo Hard Rock Laboratory (HRL) deep subsurface site, Sweden - MM_PC_MetaG | ecosystem: Environmental > Aquatic > Deep subsurface > Groundwater... | reverse complement strand
GAACATTTAATAACCTTTATATACAAAGGCCATTCTTATTGATCTATGAAACAAACATTCATCATCACAATAACCATTGCATTGTTGGTCTTACAGGCAGTATCAGCGGATATCCTTCCTGTTGGGAAGAAAGGATATACTAGGTGCACTAAAATTGTGAATACTGAGGAATTCCCAGATGCCTATTTCATAAGTCATCTTACAGGACCAATGATACAAGGTCATGAGAATTCTTTAATCGACTCAGATGAGTGCTTATATTACGGTTACAAATTCAACACACTGCAGATTCTTGCTGTCTCAAGAGATTATGTCAATACAGTGGGGATTGACAATATTGAGGCTTCCGATCCAGAGATAATGGTTTCTGATGAAGACAGCCCCCCTGCAACAGGGTATAACGATGAAGACAGCCCCATAATAAAGGAGACGACCGAATACTCAATTGCAGGATTCTCCGAGAATGGACTGATTCTATACAAATCCAGATTTATTTCAGAATTCGACGATGGGACACCTCCTGAAATTGAGACTTTTCAAAAACCGGATTTCCAGGATGTCCGACTTACCTTTGAAGTTGTTGAACCTGAGGATCCGATTGTGCCACCGCCGATGCCCGAACCTCCAGTCGAACCTGAAGATCCCTTGGAGCCCGTGGATCCTGATGACCAAATTGAGCTGCCACCCATGCCAGAGCCTGAGGGATTTGTAGCGAAAATCATCTGTTTTTTCAAGAGTTTATTCGGCGGAAGTTGTTAGAATGATATATGAGGTAAGATTCGCGCTCGCCCTATTGCTCACTTTAATTGTTGAGATACCTCTATTGGTCATCTTCTCTCGGCGAGTATTTAAATACAAACTGCCTTTAGAGAAATTGATCACCACAGGCATAATCGCTTCTGCCTTGACTCTCCCTTATCTATGGTTCGTATTGTTCCCCTTCATCCCTACTGCATACTATGTATTTCTGGGTGAGGGTTTTGTCATCATCATAGAATCTTTGATTTATAAACAACTCCTGGATATCCGTTTAACGAAGGCTTTCATATTATCACTCATGTTGAATATTGCTTCCTTCCTTGTAGGTATTGTTGTATTCTAGGGAAGTTAAGAAAAAGAGAGTAAAAAAAGAAATAATTAAGCCTTTCCTACGATTCTGAAGACCTTGGTGCTGCACTTGGGGCAGGTGCCCTTCACGGCCTTCATGCCGTTCTTCATTATTACATCTTCAGGATTTTTGATCTCAACTGGGCCCTTACATTTCATGCATCTTCCTTCAACCATTTCACTCACCTCGCGATATGAATATCCCTCTAATGGGCCTACTGAACGAATACTCATATATAAATTCTTTGCTAATTTCGGCCATTTCATAGGTAAATGTGAGTGAAATCCAAGATTCCTACACTAGGAGGATTTTGCCTAAAAGTTCCCCTTTTCTATACATCAAGTGCTCATTCCAACGAAGTACTATGGCCCCTTCTCAATGTCCACCCAGTTCTCCCACCCCCAGGTAGTCTGCCTTAGAAGCCGTCTCGTTAAGGCATTGAATGCTCCCCTTTCGCTGTCCACCCAATCCCCGACCCACCCTTATGAAGATTGCCTTTGAAGTTGGTATGTTTAGGCGATAGTGGTCTGTTACTCTACCCTCCCCCGCTTCCATGTAGGTTGCCTTTGATATTGATCGGGGCGTACCACAACAAATAAATATCTCCCGGACTTGCCCCCTGATATGGTGATAGACTATTCTAAGAGTGAATCGCATGCTGTCAGCAAGATAAAGGAGGCTATACCGGGCTGGCTGTCCTCTTCAAAGGTGAGCAAGGAAGGCCTGTTCGCAGACCTCCACGAATGCAAGATATTCCCTGATCACCTATTGGCCTCTTCTGTTGACGGTGTCGGAACCAAGCTGCTCATAGCAGAGGCCATGCACAAGTACAACACAGTAGGCATTGACCTGGTGGCCATGAACGCCAACGACCTGGCAACCCTAGGGAGAGTATCGCCTTTCCTGTTCATAAACTACTTAGCCTGCCAGAGGCGGTTCCAGGAAGAGGGCCTCACAGGCGATCTGATGAAGGGCATAGTGAAAGGATTGGAGCAGAGCGACACATCGACCATACTACGGCAGGACCTGAGCCTGAACATGGGCAAAGGAGAGACGGCTTCAGTCGATGAACTGTTGGGAAGCCTCAAGCCTGGCTACGGTTTTGACATGGCCGGAGCCATGATAGGCTTCATGAAGAAGGAAGACCTGAGTGAGCCGGAAGGCGACACATTGATAGCGCTGAAGAGCTCGGGGCCACACAGCAATGGCTTCACAGCATTGAGGCACATGCTGCTCAAGGGAGAGTTCGAGAACAGGGAAGAGTACCAGCAGCACTACAAGGGCAGGTTCTCCATCGACTCGCCTTTCGAGGGCTCGACTATAGGCAGGCATCTACTTGAACCTACTCGGATATACATGAAAACAATGGCAGCCATAGCCAAGGAGTTCAAAGTTACAGGCATCAACAACACAGGCTACGGCCTGAAGAACCTGGCGAGGCTGAAAGGCTTCACCTTCAAGATAACAGACCCTATCAGGCCTCAGCCCATATTCAAACTGGTCCAGAAGGAGGCCAAGCTCCGGCCAGAAGAGATGTACGAACGGTTCAACATGGGGCAGGGCTTCTTCATCCTATGCAAGAAGGAAGATGCAGATGACATACTCTCAGCTTCAGAGCAGCAGGGCGAAGAAGGCAAGGTGATAGGCACTGCCGAGAAGGGCCCCTCAAAGATAATCTTCAAGACCAAGGACGCGGATTTCTGCCTGGAAGGGTATGGTTAGGGGTTTGGTGGAGGAGAGCAGAGGAAAGTCGTCTTGGTCTGTTCGTCGAGCCAAATTCTAGCAGTTGACGCCGCCGTGGGCCGGTGAGCTCCGCCGAATTCTGGCAAGCAAGCTAATGATGGAATTCGGTTCCTCAAGCAATGAATTATTACGTAGCTCCGCTCACTTAATTGGCCCCCTCGGCGACTGTTTTGCTAATAATACTCTATCCGCCGCCTATTATGCTCCTGGCGATGTGCTTTATCGAGGATGTCATGCTCTTGAGGTTCTCGATTATGTTCACTATGTCCGGCGTGGGAGAGAAGTCCTTGATGAGCTTGTTCAAGGTACGGACCTCTTCCTTATAGGAATTGGCCAGCCTCAAGGCCTCCTCATGCTTCCTCATGTACCACACCTTCATGACCTCCTCATAATCCTTGAATATCACCTTGTATATCGCCTCAAGCCTCGGCCTCATCTTGGCAGGATATTTCGCTTTCCGGGCGAACCTGGCGATGCGCTTGGCCTGGTCGCCAATCTTCTCCAAGCGGGAGATTATCTGCCAATAGGTGAGGATGTCGATGAAAGTCACGTTCAGCGAGCGGGCCAGGACAGGATTCTGTGTTGCGCCGCGCATGATCCTATAGGTCATGAAGGCCATCCTGTTGACGTCCTCGTCGCGGTCGAATATGCTCTCATAGTGGTCTTCCCTGAGGCACCTCATCGAGTCCTGTATCATGCCCCTGACGATTATGTCTATCCTACGGATGGTCTTGTCGATGGAGATCTGGTTTATGTTTATCAGGTCGCGGGCAGTTATCTTACAGACTGTCTCTTCCATTATCTCCATGCCTGCCAGGTTCTGAAGGACTTCCTTGATCCGCGAACGCTTCTTCCTGTCGAACTTATTCTCGCACTTGACGGTTATGGTGTCGAAGTTCACCAGGTAAGCCCAGATTATCTCAGTCTCGATTATCTCCAGGCTCTTGTTCTTCATGTGGATGGTTATCTCCCTGGGCTTCTGCAGGGCAGAGAAGTTGCTGGGGGAGTAGTTTATCGAGTCCTCCATCTCCTTGACATAGACCTCGTCACCCTTGCGGAGGCCGAACTTGTCGATGAAGCTCCTCGGAAGAGAGACTACGAACGAATTCGTGCCGAACTTGATGATTTTCCTTGTATCCATCTGTACCCCTCCAGTCAAAAGGCAGCTTGCCTTTAATATATGCAGTATATACATTGATATTTATAAATATTTGCATATATTGTATATGGTAAAAGTATATATATTTCAAACATCCCTTGATATGATAACTTGGGGTGGAAACCATGTGGGATATAGAGCTGTTTGCGGAGGATGAGGAACTGTTCGACAACGATGACGTCTACGACGAGAGGGTGAGGGAGGAGCTCGTGGACAGTGACGCGATCGGCGCGGACGAGGACGGCTTCATCCGGGGCTTCGAGAACCCGGAACTTGAGGACGTCGAGACAGATGAGCACGCTACTTAAACACCGAACTTTGGGCTGACTTTTTTCTTTTTTAGTTATTTTTCTATCGATATTCACACCCTATCTGTAAATCACTCACATTCTCGGTTTGCCTCAGGTCGCGGTCCAAGGGACTCTTATTTTCCCGCCTCGAACTATTTCGGGGCGGAGAAAAAAAGACCCGGCCCAAAAAGCCGGGCGCGACTGAGATTATAACGATTTATCCGATGATTTAAGCGAAAACTTTTTAAATAGGGACCTCTTCATTTTGTGTACAGATGATGGCGATTTCCCGACGGTAAACCAGTTCTCGGAGATATACCATGGAAGAAAGCAATCCGGCCTATGATTCGAAGAGCATCCAGGTACTTGCAGGGCTGGAGGCCGTGAGGAAGAGGCCCAGCATGTACATCGGCTCCACCGGAGACAGGGGCCTGCACCACCTCGTGTATGAGGCAGTCGACAACGCCATAGACGAGACCCTTGCCGGCTTCTGCACCCAGATAAAGGTCATAATCCACACCAACGGCTTCGTGACAGTGATGGACAACGGCCGCGGGATACCTGTGGACATCCATCCCAAATACAACATCTCAGGCGTGGAGGTCGTGATGACCAAGCTTCACGCAGGCGGGAAGTTCGACAGGAAGCAGTACAAGGTCAGCGGCGGCCTTCACGGAGTGGGCATATCCGTAACCAATGCGCTTTCAGAGCGGCTCATAGTCAAGGTCAAGAGAGACGGTAAGATCTACAAACAGAGCTTTACCAGGGGCAAGTCAATGGGCTCCCTCGAGGTGATAGGGACAACAGAGGGAAAGGGCACGACAGTCTCGTTCAAGCCCGACACCAAGATATTCTCGACCACGGATTTCAGCTTCGACATACTCTCCACGAGACTGAGGGAACTGGCATTCCTCAACAAGGGAGTGACGATATACATCAAGGACGAGCGCGAGAGCAAGGAGCACAACTTCTGCTACGAAGGGGGCATAGTATCCTTCATCGAGTTCCTCAACAAGAACAAGACACCCCTGCACCCGGTGATATGCTTCGAGAAGAGCAAGGAAGACCGGGTCGTGGAGATAGCCATACAGTACAACGAAGGCTATCAGGAGAACATCTTTTCCTTCGCCAACAACATAAACACCACGGAAGGGGGCACTCACCTGACAGGCTTTCGGAGCGCGCTCACGAGGGCGATAAACACCAACGCATCCAAGCTCGCCAACTTCAGGCTGAGCAGCGACGATGTCAAGGAAGGCCTGACAGCTGTCATATCGATGAAGCTGGCAGAGCCCCAGTTCGAGGGCCAGACCAAGACCAAACTAGGGAACTCAGACGTGAAAGGCTTTGTTGACTCCTTGGTCTATGACCAGCTGATAACTTTCTTCGAGGAACACCCTTCGATAACCCGCATGATCGTGGACAAGTGCGTGAACTCGGCAAGAGCGAGAGAGGCAGCCAGGAAGGCAAGGGACCTGGCAAGGAGGAAGAATGCGCTAGAGTTCTCATCGCTGCCGGGGAAGCTTGCGGACTGCAGCGAGCGCGACCCTGCGAAATGCGAGCTTTACCTGGTCGAAGGAGACTCTGCAGGTGGCTCTGCGAAGCAGGGCAGGGACAGGAAGTTCCAGGCCATCCTACCGCTGAGAGGCAAGATCCTGAACGTGGAGAAGGCGAGGCTGAACAAGGTGCTGAGGAACGAGGAGATAGTCACGATAATCACCGCATTAGGAACAGGCATCGGCGAGGAGTTCAAGCTGGACAAGGCCAGATACCACCGCCTCATAATCATGAGCGATGCTGACGTGGACGGCGCCCACATAAGGACACTGCTGCTCACTTTCTTCTTCAGGCACATGGAACCATTGATAAGAGCAGGATACGTCTACGTGGCGCAACCGCCTTTGTATAGGGTGAAGCACGACAGCCAGAAAACATATGCTTATGACGAGGACCAGCTCAATGTGCTCATGAACAAGCATGGCTCAGAGAAGCTCGAGATACAGCGCTACAAGGGCCTGGGAGAGATGAATCCAATCCAGCTCTGGGAGACCACGATGGACCCCCAGACGAGGACCCTGCTCAGGGTGAAACTGGAGGATGCTGTCGAAGCGGACAGGATCTTCACTATTCTTATGGGCGACCAGGTCGAGGCTCGACGTGATTTCATACAGAAACACGCTCGCGAAGTGGTGAATCTCGATATATAGTGTATATGGTAAATCTTTTTAAACATATAGACCATCCCCCCTTTTGGTGAGTCAACTGGCAAAGATGAAATATTCGACATATATGATGGATGACCTTGTTCTGGAGGAGGACTTCGAGCCTGTATTCCGTTTCAATGAGGCGAGTTGATGCAGCTTTCATACCTATTGATAAAGACCCATCCCGGGTCTGAGCACAACGTAGGGCAAGAGCTCCTCAAGATGGACACCGTGACCAATGTCAACCTTCTCTACGGCAAATTCGATCTCATCGTCAAGGTCGAGACAGGAAGCCAGGTGGAGCTGCACGAGGATGTCCTGTCAGAGATAGAGGGCATCACTGGCGTTACCATGGTAAAGAACCTTCTCGTGAACCACGAGAGCTGATATCTACCTTCTCAGCATCAACATGAGTATCAGCACCAGGACCACCACAATGACCGCTATGAGTATCATCAGAGGCATGCCGCTGTCGCCCTCCCGGGGTATCGTCGTGGGCGGCAGGGCTGTCTGAGGTACAGAAGATGAACCAACATCCATGTCTGACCCGGATCCTTGATCGCTCGATCCTTCAGATGAGCCGGTCTCGTCAGAGCTACCATCAGACGTACTGTCCTGGCCGCCCCCTACACAGCCCTCGAGCTTGAACTCTTCCACAAAGTCCATGGAGCCCAGCTGGTGGTCGATGGTTATCCTGAGGTCATAATCCCCGTCAGCAGCCAAGAACGGGATGTCCACATCCATGGTCTGTTCGATCTCATTGCTGTCCTCTTCGCTCTCGACAGTGATCGAGAAGGATTCACTGATCCCTAATTCGTCGTTAGTGATCAATACCTTCACGTCCTGGTCCTTGTTACCTGGATTGATCAGGTTTATGGTCACAGGAAGAGTGGACCCGCATCTGGCCTTGTCTCCGACAATCACTGAATCTATGACCATGTCGTACTGATTCTTGTCGAGGTCCACACCAAGGTCAAGGTATGAGAAGAACTCGAAAACACCATCATCCCCATAGATGTCTATATGCAGCGGATATGTTTCCTCCTTGGCATCAGCAGGGATGTCGAACAAGAGTGTGACCTGTTCCCTCTCGCCGTCATTCAGGTCGAACTCCTCCAGCTCATGCTCGATGTCTCCGTCAAGATCCAGTATAGTCCCAGTGACTTTGATGTCATCGATGTCATCGCTGAATATGTTCTTGAGGTCGAAGATGATCTTGACCTCTGACAAGGGCCTGACCCTGTCGATGTCCTCGCCAGTCTCATCCACGTCATCTCGGCGGTCGCCATCGACATACGCCTTGAGGTTCCTGATTTCCAGGCCACAGACCTGGTCATAATCATAGAAAGGCGGAACAGGCTCGGGGAGATAATCAGGAGGCGTGAAAGTTGCATAGGAAACCCCGAACACCTCTTCCTCTGACATGGTGTACTGGCCGAAGCCGACCATGCTCGATTCGAAGATGTCATCAGTCTCCACCCAGAAGGACCAGGCATCTAGGTTGTCATTGCTTATGCTCTCCAGCTCGGTCAGGAAGGCAGTGCTGCCAGAGCCCTGCCAGTCGGTCTCCCACCTTGAGGCTTTGAGCGCATCCTCGGCACTAGGGTCGTCCTTCATATGGATGCACTGTGTCTCAATAGAGCCGTCCGGGAACCGGACCACTATGCCTACTGGGAATGCCTGCACTGCTGACGCAACAAGGATCAACAGTAAAGGAATTATCATTCTTTTCATAATTACCCCCGACTGAGGTAGGGATGTGTTCTTTTTATAGGTTTCTATTTTAAGGTAGGGACAACGGCCCGCATTAACTATAAGCTTACAAGTCCCCCTCTCAATGTCCACCCAAAGCCCCACTCTCCTCCAGGAAGGTTGCCTAAGAAGAAATCAGGATAAGGCTTTGATATGTCCCCTTCGCTGCCACCACTCTCACTTCTTCTTGAGATGTGCGATGAGGTCCTTGGCGATCTCCCGCTCGTGGAAGTGGCCTGCCTTCTCTGCTAGTTGTTTGGCCTTTGGCAGGAAAGCCGAGAATACCCCGTTGGAGAGTATGTGGATGAGCGTAAAGGGAGCGGCTGTGATGAAGAGCAGCGGGAACGCAGCTGGGAAGAAGATGAGCGAGCCCACATTGACCACGACCTCATAGACAGCTGTGGCGATGACCATGACTGTGATTGTCTCGAAGACAGAAGCGCGCTTCCGGAGGAAGCCTCCTGCTGCACCGATGATGCCGAAGCCGAGTGCCATCGGGATGGTCCACGGTCCCTGGCCGCCCATGACGAAGAAGTTTGACAGCGCCAGGGCTGAGACTCCTGCGATGAAGCCTTTCTTCTTGCCGAAGAGCCAGCCTGAAAGGAAAGAGAAGAACGATATCGGCTCGACACTCGGAAGGGCCTGCATCGGCACCCTCAGCAGGGCTGAACCGACCACGATCCCGGTCAGCGTGAGGTACTCCTTCATCCTCAGCATGGAAAGGTGCTGCTGCAAGGAGACCATCGCCAGTCTCTGCTTGGATTTCAGCTTCAGTAGTTGTTTCATAAAGTCTTCTCCAATAATTGTGCCATTACATAGTCAGTCAGCCGCCATATTTTATATTTTTCGTATTCTTCAGAGGTCATGCCCCCGATCGGCAGCACTGGGTTCATCATGACATCGCCCGCGGTGAAGTACTTCTGCTGCCTGATAGCGTTGCTGATAGATTTGAAGCTGAGGTTGAAATTATGTGTATCTTCCCCTTCCAGGTCTTGTTCTTGGGAATCAGCATCGTCATATCCCTGGCTTGTCTCCCTCCTACCGAGATGACTGAAGAGGCGGTTATAGTTCACCACGCTCGAGACCGGCAACGGGGCATAATCGTTCTCGGGCGAGAAGTCATTGAAGCCGTCGTAGAGGGGCTCTGATTGAATGGACTCCAGGTCGTCTTCATCAGGCTCATCCTTATCATCTTCAGATTCTTCCCCGCTATTCTCTCCTTCAATCTCTTCTTGCTCTTCTTCCTCAACCAGGCATTCCTCAAGCTCAGATGAGAGCTGCAAGGCCAAGCACCCCCAGGATTGCGGCTATGGAAAGATAAGCAGGCGTGCTGTCCACAGCTTGGTATTGTTCCCAGAAATGGTGCAGGGCAGGGACCCACTGATCCTGAGGCAGCTGGTCGATGTAATCCTTGACCCTTACGCCCTCGACTTCCCTATTGGGCTGGTAGAGTTCCCTGAATGCCCTTTCCGTCATCTCGTCAGCAGATGTCATTGGATATAATATCCAACGCAAAGGTTAAATAATATAAATACTTTATTGTTCACATGGCAGGCGCAAAACCCCATTATAGCAACCTGGATATGCTCAGGGCCTTTCTTTTCCTTGAGTCCAGGCTGAGCAGGGCTCATCTCGTTGACAGGCTTAGTCTTGGAGAAGGTGTGGTCAGAAGCATCCTTGATGATCTGAAGGACAAGGATTATCTGGATTCAAACAGGAAGGGGCATATCCTGACAACAAAGGGAAAGGAGGTCCTCAATGAATTTAAATCGAGGTTTTCAGGGCCGGTGAAGGCCTTGCTTGACGAGCTGGGCCAGCACCAGTATGCTGTGGTCGTGAAGAGACCTAAAATGCCGCTTGATGCATTGAATGCTAGGGACGAGGCGGTCAGGGCCGGCAGCCTTGGGGCGCTGGTATTCTATCATTCAGGGAAGCTGATGATGCCGCCGATGAGGTCTGCCAGAAAGGAGTTTTCTCATCTCTCCAAGGTGTATTCATTGAAGGAACGCCAGGCGCTGGTCATAGCCTTCAGCTCTGACACGAGGACAGCGCAGAACGGTGCATTGGCTGCAGCCATGCACCTGGGCGGAGAATTCGATATCTAGTACGCCTTCGCAAAGTACGCAACCAACTTGCCCTGTTTGCCGCAGTGGACGCACTTGCCCGGCTTCTCGTCGATGACGGTGCGGGATGATGCTCCGCCTGTGTCTTCCTTGATCATGTCTTCCTCTTCTATGGTACCGCAGAATGAGACCTTCACCAGCTTGCCTTCTTTGATGGCCTTCTTCAACTCGGCCATGGTCTTGGCAGAGGTGATGGATTCTTTCAAGGTCTTCTTGGCCTTGGCGTATAAGGATTTCTGCATGGCCTCGAGCTCCTTCTTGATATGTGTGATGAGGTCTGCCTGCTTGACGAACTCTTTCTTCCGGGTGTCCCTTCTCACGACTACGGCCTGCTTCTTCTCGATGTCTCTCGGGCCGAGCTCAACCCTTATCGGGACACCCTTCAGCTCGTGGTCATTGAACTTCCAGCCGGCAGTATAATCTCTGTCATCCAGGAAGCAGGTGAAATGCTTCTCCAGCTTATTCTTCATGCTCTCGGCTTCTTTCAGGGTCTTATCCCTGTTCTTCTCGAAGATTATCGGTACGATGGCCACTTGCAGCGGCGCCACCTTAGGCGGTATGATCAGGCCTTGGTCGTCCGCATGGGTCATAATCATGGCACCGATGAGCCTGGTCGATATGCCCCAGGATGTCTGCCAGACATGCTTCTTCTTGTTGTCCTGGTCGAGGAACTCTATGCCGAAGGCCTTGGAGAAGTTCTGGCCAAGCATATGGGAAGTGCCCATCTGCACAGCCTTGCCATCAGGCATCATGGACTCGAAGGTGAGAGTGTATTCAGCTCCTGCAAACTTCTCTTTCTCAGTCTTCCTTCCAGTGATGATCGGGATCGCAAGATAGCTCTCGACAAGGTCGATGTATTCCTTCATTATCATGCCAGCTTCCTTCTCTGCCTCCTCCCTTGTTGCGTGGGCAGTGTGTCCTTCCTGCCAGAGGAACTCACGTGTGCGGAGGAACGGCTTAGGATATTTGAACTCCCATCTGACGATATTGCACCATTGGTTGAGGAGCATCGGGAGATCACGATGGGACCGTATCCACTTCGAGTAGCTCTCGTAGATTATGGTCTCAGACGTGGGCCTTATGGCGAGGCGTTCCTTCAGCTTGGTGTCTCCTGCTTGCGTGACCCATGCGACTTCAGGCGAGAATCCCTCGACATGCTCCTGTTCCTTCTTGAACAGGTGCTCTGGGATGAATAATGGGAAATAGGCGTTGGTGTGGCCAGAGGCCTTAATCTTCTGGTCGAAGACAGCCTTTATCTTCTCCCAGATGGCATAAGCAGTGGGCCTGAGCACCATGCATCCTGATACCGAGCTGTAGTCTGCGAGCTCAGCCTTCTGGACCACCTGCGAGTACCACTCGCTGAAGTCCTCGGATTTCTTGACAGTTATGCCCTGTGTCTGTTCCATGGGTGAGAAAAGTCTGCTGTTCTTTATAAAGATTTCTAGAAGGAATTGATGATGGTTGTATTTGTTATGCCGAAAATCCAGCCACCAATGGCACGGACGGCCAACAGCTCTGCTGTTGTCCTACTTCACTGACTGGAACCCCCCACTTCTTAGGGGAACCTAGTCAGCTCCGTCTGTCCGTGGCTGGATTTTCGATAATGTAAGTCAGGGGGCTTTTCACTTAATTTTTTCATTGATCATACGGAAACCTATAAATATCATGCCTCATTCTCCCATGTCATAGAATGGCTCAATCAGCATGTCAGGGAAATCATAGAGAAGCGTGTCGCATACGTCAACGAGCTAACCGGACTCAAGGAAAGCCTCACCCTGTCAGACGGCGCCATCGAAGCGATTGTGAGCGTCTCAGGGGAGAATATCCGGATGGCTTTAGAAGTCTATCGCAATACCTGTAAGGTGCTGAAGGCGAAGGGTACAAAGTTCCCATATGAGGTCACTGCCGAGGACGTCCTCAATAGGAAGCTGTCCAAGAGAGCAACTTTTTCTGAAGTAGAGGAAGGAGCATTCCATCTTGAGGATTGCTACAAAGACGGCAGTACGATGAATCCAGGATAAAGAATGGGGCCGCGGGGACTTTCAACAACTCATTTTTGAACCCCGATCTGGGCACCCCGAATGCCCGATGCTACCAAGTTACACCACGGCCCCGGCGAAGAATCGGACTTGACGAAGAGTATATAAATACTTTTATTTTAATTCCTGGTCCTGCCCTTGATGCCATAGCAGTCCAGTTTCTCGTCTATTTGTTTCAGGCGTCTGTCTGCATTCTCAAGCGGGATTGGGAGCAGAAAATGCCTCCAGAAATCCTCGCCCTTGCGCTTCGTGACGAAATCTGCAAGGACACAGCTATCCCTTTCTATGAGGGCATTGCCGATGTAATAATCCAGGTCACGATTGACAAGGAACTGCGACTTGATCTCGGAGTTAACGGCACATTCCCATTGGCCCCAGTTCACTGAGGCCTTCTCATGCATACTATTGGCCACAGCGTCAGGAACAGCATCCGGCATGAACTCAAGGTAAAGGTCGTCATCACTAGATGGCCTGCCATCCCCCTTGACCACAGGCCTGTAATGAGATTCCTCGGCATTCCTCATGTGGCCGTAGGTCTCAGCATCTATTCCATGGCCCTTCATGCAGAACCT
>Ga0180007_10005376_pt1 | contig 12992 bp, 14 predicted proteins | sample MM_PC_MetaG_FD_121122 | JGI IMG/M metagenome (GOLD analysis project Ga0180007, IMG submission 121122) | Groundwater microbial communities from the Aspo Hard Rock Laboratory (HRL) deep subsurface site, Sweden - MM_PC_MetaG | ecosystem: Environmental > Aquatic > Deep subsurface > Groundwater... | reverse complement strand
GAAGGATTCATAGTAGATTAAAAATGGCACCAGTAATCTATGCTCAGAAGCATACTAATTTAATAACTAAATACGTACCCCATACATGAAGACAAAGTGTCTAAAGAAATGGGTACCCGCCACTGATTCGAAACCAACAAAGTAGACACCGTATATATTACCTCACCAAATTTTATCAGGTGAGGTTTTTATTTGTTAGAATTAGATTATGAAGCAGATATGGATATTAATTGTATTAATCATTATCTTGGTAGCTGTCTCAAGGTGCTCTTCTAATAGTGAGTTATCGCCTCAGAGGAAGGTAAGTGATTTTAGTATTCTGGCAGATATGAGTACAGTTAGCTCTGTCCCAGAATACAGAACACAGGTATTTGTGGATAGCAATAAGAGGGTTAGGATTATTAAACCACACCAGTATCCAACAAGCGGGAACATGGTAACTTGGGACACAAAGTCTGCTAGTTTGGATGAAACAGAACTGCAAGAATTTTATGATCTGCTAGGTCAGATAGATATCTTTGCCTTACCCGCAGCTTATACCTGTAAAGCAGTCTCTTTAGGAGAATGCTATGTTAACGAACCAGTATTACAATCAGCCGGCATTGCTTATTTAAAGTTTGAAATAAATGGGAGGCAAAAAGAAATTAGAATAAATACTTCCAATGAAACATCAGAAGTTTTAAGGGAGATTATGAGGAGAATGGTTGGTATTAGAGATAAATTTTCCCTATTACCATGGGTTGAAAAAACTTCCACATACAGTAATTTATTTAAGTAGATATATAACAAAGTAGCTCCCAGAGCAGATTATGGCTTGACAACCTGCTTGTTTTGTAGTAGGCTGTAATCCTTAAACAAACTTTGAAAACAAGGAGGGAGAGAGATATGAGACTCTTCCAAAATATCCCACCGATAAACTCTCGACTAGCAGTATTAACAGTCCTTTCAGCTATCTTGTTTATCTTCTCATTAACTACATTTTTCCTAATGGGTTGTGCAAACAGCCCCATCACCCCCAATACTACTCCCACCGCCCCCGAGGAAACAGCCATTGTTGGTGAGTATGATTTTACTCACCAAGATGGGAGCATAGAGGGTGGATCCCTGGTTTACCAGGGTAACAGGGTAGTGCTGGTTCCTGAAAGAGGAACATCAGCATTATCCAACTGGTGGTTTGAGGTTGATATCACATACCTCAACCCCCTTGGATGGTTGGGAGATATCCCCCTTTATAACAAAGGGGATTGGATGAGGTTTGTAGTCAATCTGGACTACAAGAGGGGTATACCATTAGATCGGTATCCTCTTATCTACTCCAGCCTGTTACTGTCCTTCAATGATGGGACAGTAGTAGAAAAGGACCCCCTATTAATCCCTCGCTTCGGAGAAGCAGAGGTAGAGGGAGAGTGGTGGATTCCTACGGGCTTGCCCCACGGAAACTACCACTTTGATATTGAAATGTGGTTAGCCCTTTTTAAGGGAAGACTACATCTCAAGCTGCTCGGAGGAGAACTCTCCGAGTGGCATGTCATCTAACAATGCGATATTTCAACCCTGGTCAATGCACCAGGGTTTTATAATACCTCAAACATATAGATATCTGTGTTGAAGTCAGGAGGATTGGAATTACGGTAATCAGTCCACACTATCCTATTACCATAAATAGCTGGATCTACCTGGTGTGAAGGGTTGCCAGAGATGCGGTAATTCTGACCAATAGGATCTGCTAGATTATGCATAAAGAGATCGATATTAAGACCAGCGTTAAAGCTAGTCTCCCAGACTATTCTATCGCCATGTATGGCTGGATCAAAGCTATGGTTTTGGTTACCAAAACTAAGCTGTTTCTTGCCTATACCAGGTTGCTTTAGGTCAAGCATATAGATATTGCTTTTTATGCCTTGGTAAGGGTGGCCCTCTGCCCAAACTATCTTGTAGTTATCAATAGCGGGGGTATTCTGGTAATTGCTGCTAGGCGAAGCAAGATGAGAGGTTCCATTACTAATAGAATAGACTGAGATATTATACCTATGATATTGAGGGTCAATTTCAGTTTGGAAAACAATATAGTCTTCATAAACATCTGGATAAATCTCCTGGATATTAGGGGTGTTGGTGACTTGGGTATTAACTCCCAAGGGATCCTTTAGGTCATGCATGAAGATATCTATATTCGGTGAAGCTAGTACATCGTAACTTTCCCACACAATAATATCCTTATAGATAACTGGGTTAACTTGGTCAGAAAGCTCAGTGGTAATTCGTGTGGGTGGGGTACCAAGTGGGTCAGTTATATCCAACATGTATATATCTGAGTTGTTTTGACCATTACGGTAGTCCTGCCACACCACAATATTGCCATAGATGGAGGGGTCGGATTGGCCCGATGGATGACTCGCTAATCTTCGTTCAGTACGTTCAGAAAGATTGCGCAGATAGATGTTATCTCTCAAGCTATTTCTGTTGTCTACCCACACTACAGTATTTTCATAGATATCTGGCCTGTATTGACCAGCCTTGTTATTTGTAACTATGCCAAACTTCCCAGAGATATTTTCTAATTCGTCCTCTAAGCTAGGATCTACAGGCCAAGGCCAAGCAGCTAACCCAGGATTAATTACATTATTAACATATGTGGCTATGACTATGAGTATAGCTATCGAAACAATGGCTATAATGGTAACTTTAGTTATTTCTTCCCCCATCATTTATTTAGATATAATTGATTGCATTATAACATAGTGATTTTTGTTTCTTCTCTGTTAAAACAAGCTTTATTGGAGGGCCTGCCAGATTAATAACTAAATAAAGTATAATAAGCAGGATATTATCTAATATGTTGACTATGCGTTATATGACTTGGTTAGTAATCATCGTGGTGGTAACACTTGGTTTGTGGTGGGCTAACTCTTCGATAAAAGACATAGACACAACTAACACAGAAGTGCCAGTGGTAGAAAATGCTACATTATCTGCAGTTGGGCAATACACAGGCACGGGTAGTGCTACCAGATCTTTCGATGGACAAACCTTTATACACACCGTAGAAGCTACTCTAAGTGATCCAGCTGAAGGTAAATTCTATGAAGGATGGCTGGTAGTTCCAAATTCGGAGGGTTTCTTCTCAACCGGCAAACTAACAAAAGATGGAGACAAATGGAAGCTAACATATGCTAGCGATTATGATGAATCCATTTATGCCTTAGTGGTTATTACAGAAGAAACTTTAGCTGATGGGTTAGATGGTAAGCCAGAAACACACGTTTTGGAGGGTAGTTTCTAGTCAATCAAAAGAATATTATTGTTAGAATGAGATTATGAAAAATATTGTTATAGGTATTGTAGTGGTGGGTTTAATTGCAGTTGGTTTAGCTTTGTCACCAACACCTATTCGTAATTCTAAAAACCATACAGCAGTTGCTAGTGTGACTCTTTATAAATCACCGACTTGCAGTTGTTGCGTGCAGTACACTAAATACCTAAGAGAACATAACTACGATGTTGATGTTGTTTTGACAGATGACATGGAAGCACTAAGAGCCAGGTATAATATTTCGGATGATATGAGCAGCTGCCATACTATGATAGTAGGTGATTATTTTGTAGAGGGGCATATTCCTCTAGAAGCAGTTGATAAGCTAATAGCAGAGGCGCCAGACGTAGATGGGATATCTTTGCCCGCTATGCCAGCTGGTTCTCCTGGCATGCCCGGGACTAAGTCTGAACCATTTGTTATTTATGAATTAACAAAGGGTATTGCTAAAGAGTTTATGTCGATTTAATAATTATTGATTGAATTATGAAACAAAAGTTGTATCAAATCTTGGGGATTGTTGTATTAGGTATTGTTTTATCTAGTGGTCTTTTACTCGCAGGAAGCAACAAGGTGCATATGTATGGCCCAGACATGAGCGTTGATGATATGAGGGGAGATATGGTCGCAACAAAAGACACCATTATTAATAAATTGATTGCACAAGGGGACTATGCTTGTTGTTTAGATGTGCCATGCACCTATTGTATAGAGAAGACACCGAAGCATGGTGAAGGGGCTACGTGTAATTGTTTAGCAGATATTATGACAGGAGTACATCCTTGCGGCGAATGTATTGGAGAAATTCTAGAAGGCCATGGCAACCCGTATCTTGCAAAATATTTTGCAAAGGCTTTAGCGGAAGAAGTGGGTCAAAAGTATTATCAGACACTGAAGTCGATTATTCAGGATAAATACGGCTTAGTGGTGGCAGGCCAAATTTAACGCTACTAGTGCAAACAAAACACTGTTCATTTACTATCTTTAAGAAACCGATTGACAGCAAAAAACAAACTCCTGATAATTGTAATTGATATTATTAATTGCTCCTTAGTTGGGGGCTGAAGGACAAAATGGCCAAGAAGAAAAAGGCAAAAGCAAAGAAGAAGTAACTTATATCTCAATAAATAAAAACAGAGTATCTTCGGGTGCTCTGTTTTTGTTATTAATAATTTGTTGAAGCTGTTGGACAATCGATAATATGTCTGATAACATCAGAGACGACAACGCGGGGTAGAGCAGTGGTAGCTCGCCAGGCTCATAACCTGGAGGTCGGTGGTTCGAATCCATCCCCCGCTACCAAAAAATTGCCAGGAAAGATTCCTTGCAGGTTTTTTGTGGTGGGCTCGGCAGGACTTGAACCTGCGACCAACCCCTTATGAGGGGGCTGCTCTAACCACTGAGCTACGAGCCCAAGTTATTTAAAGTATACTATCCAAAGATGTATTCTAGCCATTTTTGTGGGTTGGTTATCTTAGTTTTTGCCTGTGTTTCCGGCATGTCTTTAGCTTGACCAGAGCCTACATTATCTAATAGGGGGCTAGTAATGGCCAAAACCTTTTCTCCGGGCTTTTTATATCCTAGTTTTCGACGTGCTTCACGTTCTTTAAACGATTCTGTTCCTCTGTAAGCGATGAGATATTTTAGATCCTGCCCCTGTTCTTGTAATTGTACAATCTCTACTTTTAATTTAGCAATTTCACGGTTTACTTCGTAGTTTTGCCAGAGGGTTTCTCCTGTTGCAAAGACCATATAACTAAAAACCAGCGCCAACGAAATTAGAAATATCTGTGATCGGGTTTTCTTCTTTTTCTTAAGATTTTCTAAACCCTCAGAATTCATAGTAATTGTAGATTAATCTGTTACCACTGTGTTGTGGTGCCAGCGACAGGATTTGAACCTGTGACCAATGGCTTATGAGTCCACTGCTCTACCACTGAGCTACGCTGGCAATGTCCCTGATAATAGAATAACCTAAATTAGGTTATGAGAAAAACATGGATTTGTAGACAGGTATAATCGATATAATGAAAACATGGAGTTAGTCGAACATTTCAGACAAAAACTAGAGGCAAACAGGAGGCTTATTTTAGGAAAAACTTTAGTGGTAGGAGTTTCTGGTGGGGTGGATTCGGTCTCGCTGCTTAAGCTGTTAGTTTTGTTATCTGGGGAATATAAGCTGAAGCTAGTTGTGGCGCATTTTAATCATGGACTGCGGAAAGTGGCAGACATGGATGCTAAATTTGTGAAAGAATTAGCAGCAAGTTTTGGTTTAGAGTTCCTCACTATTAAAGCTGATATTAAGAAATTAGCCAAGAAGCAGAAATTAACTATTGAAGAAGCTGGGAGAGTGTGGCGATACATTTTTCTAAAACAGTTAGTGATAGTGGCGCACAAAGGAGATCTAGTCGTTACAGCTCATACGGCAGACGACCAAGTAGAAACAGTAATTATGAACTGGTTGCGAGGGGCTGGAGTTCGCGGATTGGCTGGTATGAAAGAACTAGAGAATAAAATTTGGCGACCATTGCTTGCGGTGTCCAAAGAAGAAATCAAGAAATTTGCTAAAGATCAGAAGTTGAAATATCGGGAAGATAGCAGCAATAAGCAAACAAAATATACTCGTAATCGAATTCGTCACCAACTAATCCCATATTTAAGTGAGTTCAACTCTAATATTAAAGTAGCGATGCTTAGAACAGCGGCTACTTTTACCGAGTTAGAAGATTTTTTAGACCAAGAAATAGCTATAACTATAAAGAAGGTGGTTATTTCTAAGAAAACTAATGTTTACGTTAATTTGCGGCTGGTTGAATTTAACAAACTAAGCGCCTATTTAAAAAATGAGATTTTGCTTTGGGCCATTGAGATAGTAAAAGGCAACAAGCAAGATTACAAGAAAGTTCACCTAGAGCAAATGTTGTTAGTAATTGATACGCCTAAGGGGATATCTGAAAAACAATTACCAGGTAAATTGTGGCTCCTCAAAAACCGTGGTAGAATTACTATTAGTCGCGTTCCACGCGCATAATTTATAGGTAGGAGATAATTATGAGATTTAGCCTAAATAAAATTATCGGCTACGGCTTAGTGATGATACTTGGGGCGGCGCTTTTGTATAGCATTATGGGGACGGATAGTAGCCAGATTAAAGAGATTCCTTTGAGCCAGGTTATCGAAGATGCTAACTCTGGCATAGTCGATAAAATTGTTATTAAGGGCGACGAACTGTCTATATTCAGCACTAGTGGGGTAGAGTATCGTTCGCGTAAGGAGCCCAGCACTTCTTTGTTGGAAGCAGGAATTGACCCTACACAAGTAATAGTAGAGGTAAAAGATATTTCAGGCGGTGCCATTTGGGCGACGGTTCTTTCTTCGTTAATCCCATTCTTATTAATGTTTGGATTTTTGTGGTTTATACTTCGGCAAGCTCAAGGTGCTAATAACCAGGCAATGTCTTTTGGTAGGAGTAAGGCAAGAATGACTCTGCAAAATAATAAAACGAAGACCACTTTTAAAGATGTAGCTGGGGCACATGAGGCTAAACAAGAACTAACGGAAGTAGTAGAGTTCTTAAAATATCCTAGCAAATTTTTAAGCATTGGCGCTAAAATTCCGAAAGGAGTTTTGCTGTTAGGTCCACCAGGAACTGGAAAAACATTACTCGCTAAAGCAGTAGCCGGTGAGGCAGGAGTGCCCTTCTTTAATATCTCTGGATCTGAGTTTGTGGAAATGTTTGTGGGGGTAGGTGCTTCTCGGGTGCGTGATCTATTTGCTAAAGCTAAGCGCAATGCCCCAGCTATTGTATTTATTGATGAAATTGATGCCGTCGGCCGACAAAGAGGAACAGGTCTAGGTGGATCTCATGATGAAAGAGAACAAACCCTTAACCAGATTTTGGTGGAGATGGATGGTTTTGAGACAGATACTAATGTAATTGTGGTAGCGGCTACCAATCGACCAGATGTATTAGATCCAGCACTACTTCGTCCAGGCAGGTTTGATCGTAGAGTGTTACTAGACAAGCCAGATGTGAAAGATAGGCAAGCAATCTTGGATATCCATATTAAAGGTAAACCTGTTGAGGGAGATATCAATTTAGGTAAATTAGCTGCTCAAACTCCAGGATTTACAGGTGCTGATTTACAAAATGTGCTTAACGAGGCAGCTATTCTAACTGCCAGACATAATAAAAAGCGTATTAGTCAAAAAGAGCTAAATGAAGCTTTAGAAAAGGTTTTGCTTGGCCCCGAAAGACACAACAAGGTGCTGAGTGAAGCTGAAAAGAAAATCACGGCGTATCACGAGGCAGGTCATGCCATTATTTCGCATGTGTTGCCTAATGGAGATCCGGTTCACAAAATTTCGATTGTGTCTCGTGGGGTGGCGTTAGGATACACATGGAATATGCCACAAAGCGACAAGTATCTATATTCGAAAGCTCAATTTAGCGACGAATTAGCAGTGATGTTAGGAGGCAGAGCAGCAGAAATGTTAATTTTCAAAGAAATAACTACAGGAGCATCTTCTGATTTGCAAAAAGCCACCGAACTTGGTCGAAAAATGATTACTCGATTTGGTATGAGTGATAAATTAGGCCCAGTTGTTTTTGGTGGACAAGATGAGTTAGTGTTTTTAGGTCGTGATATGCATGGACAAAGAAACTATAGTGAAAAAGTGGCTGCAGTTATAGATGAAGAATTAGCTAGCATAGTTAATGAAGCGGAAACTAAAGCGCTGGCGACTCTTAAGAAGTACCATAAAGAGCTGGAAGCGATTGCTATGCGTTTGATGAAAGATGAAGTGATTGAACGGGATGATTTCGAAGCTTTTTTCCCAGACATTCAATCTCAAAAAGAATAGTTAATGATTCACAGACTTATTAATCGAAAGTCGAGCATCTGGGAAGCCACAGTAGTTTTGGCAGTTGCTTCCTTAGTAAGTAGACTGTTTGGATTAGTTAGAGATAGAACTCTAGCTGCTCACTTTGGTGCGGGCGACACATTAGATGCATATTTTGCAGCATTTAAAGTGCCGGATCTAATCTTTAATTTATTAATTTTAGGTGCGTTATCTTCGGCATTTATTCCAGTATTTACCGATTATATTAAACGCAATGGCAAGGATGAAGCGTGGGGGATAGTTAATTCATTAGTGAATTTTGGCACCGTAGTTCTTGCTGGAGTTTTAATTATTGTTGGTTTGTTTGCCCCATATTTGGCTCAGTTTGTGGCGCCAGGTTTTGATGCTGAGGCTCAAACCATGGTGGCAAACTTAATGCGGGTAATGATGTTTTCACCATTCTTCTTTGGGCTTAGTAATTTAGCGGGGGGAATTTTAAATTCTTTCCGTAATTTTATCGCCTATGCCTTTGCTCCTGTTTTTTATAACTTAGGCATTATTAGTGGAGCAGTTTTTTTGGTACCAAGGTTTGGTTATATGGGGCTAGCTTATGGTGTAGTGCTAGGTTCTTTTTTGCATATGATCGTGCAATTACCAGGGGTATTTGCTTTGGGGTATCGTTATCGGATGCATATTAACTTTAAGCATCCTGCCATGAGGCGCATCGCTGTGTTGATGATCCCGCGAACTTTAGGGGTAGCGACGCAGCAAATTTCAATTTTGATTAACACTATTATTGCATCCACTTTGGCAGTGGGTAGTATCGCGGTTTTAAACTTAGCTGATAACCTCTACAGTTTACCAATCAGTATTTTTGGTATTTCGTTCGCGGTAGCGGTGTTTCCTACACTAGCCGAACGATATACTTTGCAACAGATAGATGAATTCAAGCAAGATTTTGTGCAAACTTTTCGACAAATTATGTACTTCATTTTACCAACTACCATACTCTATTGGATACTTCGGGCCCAAATTGTGAGATTGGTTTTAGGGTCTGGTCAATTTGACTGGGAAGACACCCGCTTTACAGTTTCGGTGTTAGCCTTTTTGACTATCGGTATGACGGCGCAAGCAATTATTCCATTACTAGCGCGGTCGTTCTATGCTTTGCAAGATACTAAAACTCCATTCTACACAGGTCTATTGGCAGTTGTTGCTAATGTAATGTTAGCTTTAGTTTTAATTAAATATCTAAAAGTTGTTGGATTAGCTGCTGCTATTTCTATCGCTAGCACGTTAAATGCTGGTATTTTATTCGCACTACTTAGTCATAGGCTTAAAGGGCTTAATATGAGAACTCTTGCTGGCATGCTGACTAAAGTTGTTATAAGTGCGTTGGTTATGGGGTTAGTGGCATACGGCATACTGAATGCTATGAGCTGGATCATTGATACGCATACTTTCGTAGGTCTACTAGCGCAGACTGTCACGGCAGTGATAACGGCTGGTCTTACTTATTTAGCAATGACAAAAAAATTTGCCCTACCAGAGGTGGAGATGGTTATGCGTCCAGCTAGATTATTGCTAAGAAGAAATAAATAAAAAAACGACCAATGGTCGGTGTAAATAATAAGGTTGCCTGTAGGCCTCCTTCCCTAGCTACTCGCTAGGAGTCCTAAGGATGAGACCCACAGGACATCTGCATTATACACGATTTGAGGACATAGTCAATAATGCTTGCTTTGGGAGCGGTTTTGTTGTAGGATGCACAGGCATTGAATGAGTTCTTTTACAGGGAGGTGATGTGTGTGAAGCCAACTTTGTATGCCTTAAAGTGCCAAAAATGTGGAGGCAATCTTAAAAAGATTAATAGCGATGAAAGCTACCACGTTTATGTGTGCATTAAGAATGCTTGTAAAAGCATTTATACGAGGGTTTACATTGATAATCGATTAGTGGAAATTGGTAGTCACATAAGTTCGAAGCGGTCGGAAGTCCCTCAGCATTGTCCGTCTTGCAAGCAACCAGCAGGCGCAAGCTTTGCACCGGTGGGTTTTAAAGAAGTTGAATGTGGTGCTTGCAAAACGAAATTAGTGCACAATGATGCCACAGGAAAGTGGGAAGTGGTTGAGAGCATGGGTGGTGCGTAGAATAATAAGCAGCAGCAATGATATTATGGTGCTGCTTTTTTTATTTAGTACAATGAATTTATGCTACAAGACAAAATAAGAAATTTCTGTATTATTGCTCATATCGACCATGGTAAGTCGACATTAGCAGATAGGTTGTTAGAAATTACGGGCACAATCGAAAAACGTAAGATGCGGAACCAGCTTTTGGATACGATGGATTTAGAGCGTGAACGAGGCATTACAATTAAGCTTCAACCTGTTCGGATGGTTTATAAAGGGCATCTGTTTAACCTAATAGATACTCCAGGTCATGTGGATTTCAGTTATGAGGTTTCTCGGTCTCTGGCAGCGGTTGAGGGAGCTGTTTTGTTAGTGGACGCTAGTCAGGGAGTTGAGGCGCAAACCTTAGCTCATTTGCATTTAGCCGAGGAACAAAACCTAACTATTATTCCGGTGGTTAATAAGGTAGATTTGCCAGGTGCCAACGTTGAAGGAACAAAAAGAGAACTAGCGCATTTGCTTAATATTGATGAATCGGAAATTTTAGAAGTATCTGGTAAATCAGGCATTAATGTCGAGTTATTGCTAGACACTATAATCTCTAAAGTGCCAGCGCCTAAGGGTGCATTAGAAAAAGATTTGCGGGCATTAATCTTCGACTCTGTTTTTGATAAATACAAAGGTGTAATTGCTTATGTTCGGATAGTAGATGGAAGTGTTAAAGCAGAGGAAATGATTCGAATGATAGCAACCAAAGCTGAAGCCGAGGTGCTAGAGGTGGGTACTTTTGCGCCAGGGCTTGTAAAAGCCAAAGAACTTTCTGCTGGAGAAATTGGATATATCGCTACAGGTTTAAGGGATGTTAGTCATGTGCGCGTAGGCGACACTATTACTCTAAGTAAAAATAGTTTAACTAAAGTATTACCGGGATATAAAAAGGTGCAGCCGTTTGTTTATGCCGGCATTTTTACAATAGATAATAACGACTACCCCAAACTAAGAGAGGCGTTGCAAAGGTTAAGTTCAAATGATTCGGCCCTAATCTACGAACCAGAGAATTCGCCGGCGTTAGGGTTTGGTTTTAGATGTGGATTTCTGGGTTTACTCCATTTAGAGATTGTAAAAGAAAGATTGGAAAGAGAATTTGATTTAGATTTAATCGCGACAGCTCCTACGGTTAGTTATGAAGTTACTGAGGCGAGTGGGAAGAAAACATTAATTAACAATCCAACCGATTTACCAGAAGTGACTAAATTAAGAACTATCGCGGAGCCTTGGGTAAAATTAGAAGTTATTAGTCCCACTAGCTACCTAGGTGGGATTATAGATTTATTACAGAAGCGCAGAGGTATTCAAAAGAATATTGAACACTTAGATAAAGAAAGAGTGCTTTTAATTTATGAAGTACCACTAAGTTCTATAGTGGTAGATTTTTATGATAAGCTGAAAAGTGTGTCTTCTGGTTATGCTTCAATGAACTACGAGTTTTTGGGACATCGAGAAGGTAATTTGGTTAGAGTGGATATTTTAGTTGATGGCAAATCGGTAGATGCTTTAAGCATGATCGCTGATAGGTCAGCAGCGGTTAAGTTGGGCAAATTAGTAATTGAGAAACTTCGAGAAGTTGTTCCTCGTCAAAATTTTAAAATTGTGTTGCAGGCAGCAATTGGTGGAAAGATTATTGCCAGGGAAGAGATTTCACCTTATCGCAAAGATGTATTAGCCAAACTGTATGGTGGGGACAGAACTAGAAAAGACAAGTTATTAGCCAAGCAGAAGAAGGGTAAGAAACGGATGAAAATGGTAGGACAAGTAGAAATTCCTCAAGAAGCTTTCCTTAAACTGCTTGGATAGCAGGCAGTAGTTGGTAGATGGTAAAAATTGGCTTATAATGAAAAGCTAATTTTTATGTATCTTGAAATCTGTCGGGAGGTGATATAAATGCGACCAACCATAAGTCTAGTTATCCCTGCTTTTAATGAAGCAGGTACAGTCGGCGGAGTTGTAAGAGCTGCAATTAGCTCCAAGCTGTTTCTAGAAGTAATTGTCGTTGACGATGGGAGTGAAGATTATACCGTCAACTTGGCTCAAAAAGCCGGAGCGGACGTGATTATGCTTCCGCAAAATTATGGTAAGGGTTTTGCCACTAGAGAGGGTTGTTTAAAAGCTCAGGGAGATTTAATTATGTGTTGGGTGCCGGCTTTAATGAAACTACCGCAGGAAGCTTTCGTGAGCTCTTAGGTGCACTAACGAATGGCTGTGCTTTGGTGGTGGGTTATTTGCCAGAGATTAGTCAAAGGGCGTTTAGACGATGGAGCGGGCAAAAGGTTCTTCACAAAGAACTAATGATTAGTTTTTTAGAAGAGAACCCTGATATTAAAGGTTTTTTAATCGATGGATGCCTAGCTAAGTGGGCGATGGATAGAAAGCTAAAGATAGCTTATGTTGAACTTACGGGTATTCGGCACGTGAGGAAATTTGCCAAGCAGGGGATATGGGTTGGTTTATGGCAATATTTACGTATGTGGCGCGACATCTTCTGGGGAAAATAAGCAAGCCAGGATATAAAAATTCCTGGCTTTTTAGCACTCGCTTGACATGAGTGCTAATTTTTATATACTAGTATTTATGGATAGTAACACCAGAAAGCAAGATGTTTTAAGATTGGTTGTAGAAACTTTTGTGCATACCAATCAGCCTGTGGG
>Ga0180007_10005375_pt1 | contig 12994 bp, 12 predicted proteins | sample MM_PC_MetaG_FD_121122 | JGI IMG/M metagenome (GOLD analysis project Ga0180007, IMG submission 121122) | Groundwater microbial communities from the Aspo Hard Rock Laboratory (HRL) deep subsurface site, Sweden - MM_PC_MetaG | ecosystem: Environmental > Aquatic > Deep subsurface > Groundwater... | reverse complement strand
TTTGCTCATAGCTTCTGAGTTCCTTAAGGTTGAAATAATAAGATGTCACCCGCAACACATAACTATATATGAACATAATACAATTATTTTGTAACCGGGGAATTTTTTCTCGAATTTTTTCTCTTTTTCGACAAGTCATTTGGGGAGAAATGTATTCTCGGTCGTGGGTGGGGTGATCAAACGTTGTGTGGCAGATGCGGGAAAGCTGGAAAAACAGAGAGTGAAACCCGTTGTGGTTATAAAAAAAGGCCGATGGTGGGTGCGGAAAGGGTAGAGAAAGCAGGGTAGGGTAAACTTGGAACCTTCTAAAAGAAGAATCGTTTTTCTGCCTGACCAATAATGTCAACAAATCATCTCTCTTTTGTTTAACAACAGGGATTTAAACCACCAAAGATGCGGCAATTTACCCTATTTACAAGGATAAATTTTTTGTGTAGGGAGGCTGTTAGGGTGTTTAAGAAAAAAACTAAACCCCACCGAAATTGTTGAAATTGTCATTAGAAACTGTGAAAGTGACCTTTGGTTTTTGGGTTATTCGCTGTGAAACAATATTAAAAGTAGAAACTGGTGAAGGTTATGTTAAACCTACTTGGGGGATAATCGTTCACCCGCAACCTTATATCGGGCTGCTGATGGCGCAGTAATGCGTGCTGTCGCAGAGATGTTTAAGGGATAATGAAATTATTGCATACTTAAAAAAATAAATGCAGGTGACTGCATTCAAGTGTGCAGGGGACAAGCTGATAAACCAACTTATCTAGCGGCAGTGCTTCAGGTAGATGCAAAAAGGACAAATGGAAAATAGTTCGCGTAGCAATAGTAAACGTACTGTAGTTGTTACAGGTATGGGCATTGTTTCTTCCATAGGGTTATCTCGTGGTGAGGTCCGGAAGTCTCTTTATTCTGGTAAAAGCGGGGTTGTGCTTTTAGATGAAAGGAAAAATCTTGGATTTCGCAGTGGTTTGAGCGGAATTATCCGTGGATTTGAGAATCGTCCTGATCTTGAAAGAAAATATCGTAAAACCCTCCCTGAATTTGGTTTGTGGGCCTATGATGCGATTTCGCAGGCCCTTGACCAAGCTCGTGTGGACAGAAAAATCCTGGCTAGGGATAACAATACAGGTCTCATCTTTGGTAATGATTCATCGGTTGTCACTGGAGTTGAACAGTGTGACATGTTAAGAGCAGCAGGTGGAACAAGAGGAATTGGAAGTGGCCATATCTTCCGTTTGCTGACAAGTACTATCACGTTGAATTTGTGTACTAAGTTTCAATTGCATGGGTCTGCATGGTCTGTAAGCGGCGCATGTGCCAGCGGTGCAATGGCTATTGGCCAGGCCGCCGAATTGATAGCAACAGGGAAACAGGATAGGATGATTTGTGGTGGTGCTCAGGAAATTTCATGGCAATCTATGTGTAGCTTTGATGCCATTGGTGCATTTTCCAGGAGGGAAGATGAACCTGTAAAAGCTTCACGTCCATTTGATAAAAAACGTGACGGTTTGGTTCCAAGTGGTGGAGCTGCGGCTCTTTTTCTTGAAGATAAAGAAAGTGCCATGAAGCGGGGCGCTGTGATTATTGCTGAAATTTGCGGTTATGGCACCTCGTCCGATGGTTACCATATTTCTGTTCCTAGTGGTGAGGGGTTGGATCGGGCCATGCGTCTGGCTATCAGTGATGCCGGCCTGAAAAGTGCGGATATTGAAATGGTGATGGCCCATGCCACGTCAACTCAAGCTGGAGATCAAAAGGAGGCGGAGGCACTGAGCCGGCTTTTTGAGATAAAAGATGGTGGAAAAAGTCCCAAAATTGTAGTCACAAAATCACTTACAGGGCATGAATTCTGGATGGCTGGTGCTTCACAGGTTGTTTATGGCCTCTTGATGAGTCAAGCTGGTTTTGTGGCTGGGCATCCAAATCTTGATCATCCTGATGAATGCATAAAGGGTCTGGATGTGCCAGACCGGACGATAATCGCATCTCCTCAATATTTTCTCTGTAATGCCGCTGGGTTTGGTGGTGTTAACGGCTGTCTTGTGGTAAAGGATGTCAGGTGAAAGCGGATGTTGTTGTTGTTGTTGGCAGCGGCATTGCCGGCTTAACCGCTGCAGCCATTCTTTCAAAAAAGGGCAGGCAGGTTGTCATTGTCGAAAAAGAGCCTAGAGTGGGTGGAGCGTTAAAGCAGTTTAGGCGGAACAAAATATCTTTTGATGTCGGTTTTCATTATACAGGATGTCTCGGTGAAGGTGAAATACTGCAACTCCTCTGGCAATATTGCGATATCCTTCCGGAACTTTCTATCATACCACTTTCTGCCTCAGGGCACGACAACCTTTACATCAAAGGTTTTGATCAGCCGGTGCATGCCTATTATTCTTATGAAAGACTTTCATCTGAACTAAAAGAACACTTTCCCACACAGTCATCTGCGATCAATTCCTATTTTTCCATGATGCAGAAAATTTGTGAGACAATACCGTTCTATAACACGAGCATTCCCTTGACATCATTTCTTCATGGTTATAAATCCAGACCTCAATCCCTGGCTGACTATTTGGAAAAAATAACCGATAATCCCTATCTTCAGGCGGTGTTGGCGGCGCCGGCTTTTTTATATGGTGTGCCTGTTCGGCAAGCCTCCCTTGAAGTGCATGCCATGGTCGCCCATGGGTATTATTCTGGTGCCTATACTGTTGCCGGAGGAGGCCAGGCTGTTGTTGATACGTTTATGGCAGTACTCAGGGAAAATGGTGTTCAGTTTCTGCCGGGACAAGCAGTGGAGTCAATACTTGTTGATAATGAAAAAGTCATAGGAGTAAGGACTTCCATGGAAGAACTCATAACATGTCGGTACGTTATATACACCGGGCATCCTGCTGCGGTTATTGATATGGTTCCTCCCTCAGTGTTTCGTCCTGCTTACCGTACCCGCCTGCAACAATTGAAAAACAGCCTTTCCATGTTTGCTGTATTTGGAAGAAGGACTGACATTTCAGATACACAGTCTCTTGAGTTGATAAATTATTTCCATATTCCGAGTGGGCTTGATGTGTTGCCGAAATCAGCTGCAACTCCACCCCATAAACGAGCTCTTATGATGACAAGAACAAGAGGCCGGAATGATCATAGCTTGTCTCAGGATGGAAAAGGCATTATATTACTTCGCCCTGCTTACTGGCAAGACGTTGAATTATTCCATAACAGCTCGAAAGGTAATCGACCTTATTCGTATAGTTTATTTAAAGAAAAAATATGCAATGAGATGCTTTATGTTGCGGAAGAATTATGGGGGGAATTATGTGGGACGATTCGTCCACTGGCAGTAGGAACACCGCTTACATTCCGTGATGAATTAACATCACCTCAAGGTGGTGCGTATGGTGCTATGCATTGTTTAGGTCAATTTAATCCAGATATCCGTACCCGTTTGCCCGGTTTGTTGCTGAGCGGGCAATCTACTCTTATGACTGGTGTCGTCGGTGCCTCGCTTTCCGGAATGGTTAGTGCTGGAGAAGTGTTAGGCCTTGAACCCCTGTGGGAGGAAGTTAGGCAATGCCATTGAATAGAGTTGTTATAACCGGGCGTGGGGCTGTATCTCCTTTTGGGATTGGAGTTGAAACACTCTTGAAAAATATTTGGTCGGGTCATTCCGCTGTATGTACAATGCACGAATGGAGTCGAATTAAAGGTTTAAAAAGTCTGCTCGCAGCACCCGTTCCAGAGTTTGACCCGAAAAAAATGTTGCCAAGAACAGTAAGGCGCACCATGGGACCCATGGCACTATATGCAACTTTAGCTGCTCAAGAATCCATTAAGGATGCGGCGCTGACAGAAGAGCAGCTGGTGTCAGGTATGACCGGCGTGGCTATTGGGTCAACGACTGGCAGTCCCACCGCATATGAGGATTTTTATACTCGTTTTCTTCCTGATATGGTTATTGAGCAAACAAAATCAGGTGAGTTTTTTAAAATGATGGGGCATAGTTGTGCGGCGAATGTCTGTCTGGCATTAGGTATTCAAGGTGAACAATGGGCACCCGCCAGTGCGTGTACATCTGCAGCTCAGAGCATAGGCCTTGGGTATCTTATGATACAGACCGGCAGGCAGGAGGTAATGCTGTGTGGTGGTGCGGATGAGGTTCATCCTTCCGTTACGGGTGTTTTTGATCTTATCAGGGCAGCCTCAATTCAAAATAATGATCCTCAGCATACTCCTCGCCCCTTTGATAAAAATCGTGATGGAGTTGTTTGCGGAGGTGGCAGTGGAATACTTGTTTTAGAAAATTTTGATACGGCCTGCAAACGTGGAGCCCGGATTTATGGTGAGATTCTAGGGTTTGGAAATGTCAATGACAGTGAACATATAGCCAATCCTCACAAAGATTCCATGGCTCGTGCTATGACTAATGCCATGCAGGAGGCGGGTGTGCATCCCGATGAAATTGATTATGTAAATGCCCATGCTACCGGTACTGAACTTGGAGATAGGGCCGAAGCCGCAGCGATCAATCTGGCGGTGAATAGTCATATTCCGGTGAGCTCATTTAAAGGACATATAGGCCATACTCTTGGCGCTGCCGGAGCTCTTGAACTCATTATTCTTCTTGAAATGCTTCAGCGGCAAGAGGTGATTCCCACACTTAATCTTGTAGAAGCTGATCCTGTCTGTGAAGTGGTCAATCTTGTTTCTACGTTAAAAAAACAGAATATGAAGACTGTGCTAAAAAATAATTTTGCATTGGGTGGTGTTAATGCCGCTCTTGTAATAAGGAGAATCGACTCATGATGTCTGAGGAGGAACTTCGCCATAAAGTTGTTGAAGTACTGGCGGAAGAATTTGAACTTGATCCCAGCAAAATGGGCCCGGATGCTACCCTCTATGATGACCTGGGACTTGATAGCCTTGATGCTGTTGATATGGTTGTTGTACTTGAGAAAACGTTCAAGATGAAATTAACTGATGAAGAAGCGTTGCGTTCAATCAGGACAATGGAAGATCTTTTTCAATTTTTACTTCGTTTGAAAAATGAAAACGAATCCTAGCGAATAAAATCTTGAAAAAATTGTTTTTCAATCTTTATTATTGGGCTGCCTTGATCTTTGTGACACTGGCAGGCCTTTTGCTGCTGCCATGGATTCTTTTGGTGAATGTCTTTTTTCTTGGTCGTTCTGTGGATTCTGCACTGCGGCGAGCCATCCGTTTTTATGGCTGGGTACTCGTCTGTGTCGTCCCGTTTATGGCACCGGTCACAGTTGAAAACAAGGGAGAAAAATTTCACGTTCCCGCAATTTTTGTAGCTAACCATAATTCAGCGATAGACCCTTACCTCTTCGGGGCGTTGCCTATTGAAAATTGTTTTCTCACCTCCTGGCCGTTTAAAATTCCTGTGTATGGGCGTTTTATGCGACTTGCCGGTTATATTGACAGTAATAAAGGCTGGGATGAGATCAGTGAGAAGGGTGCAGAGCTTTTGGCTTCAGGATCCTCTTTGACTATCTGGCCGGAAGGACACCGCTCTCGGGATGGCCGACTCGGTCGCTTTAAAAATGGTGCTTTTGTTCTTGCTGTGGAAACAGGCTACCCCGTGGTGCCGGTCACTATCATTGGCTCGGGAAAAATTTTATCTCCGGGTAGGCGTTTGTTGTCTCCTGGGAAAGTTAAATTGATTCTTCATAGTCCTGTTTATCCTGATACTCATGGTGACAAGGAGCAAAGCATTACAGCCTTGCGAGATAATGTTCGCCAGATTATCGAGAAAACACTTCAGGAAAATCTCCATTTTTCAGCATCAGGTATTTTGGGGGAGAATCCCAAAACTTCTGTTGCAGACGTCCGAGGACGACAGCATGGATCCATCTAGCTCCACGACGTTTTCTCTCCAGCATGCCTTGGGTCTTAGGGCATCTGAAGCAGCACTGGTTGAACCTTATCAGCTCAAGTTACTTCGCGAACATCTCCGGCATGCCGCACGGACTCCTTTTTATAAAAACATTTTTAAACAAATCGATTTTTCTCCGGATGGTATTTCGTCAATCCGGGATCTTGCCGGACTTCCTTTGACCAACAGAGAGGATATTGAGCAGGGGCACATGTTTGACACTGGGGAGACAATGCCCTCTGTAGATATCGCGTTGACATCTGGAACCACCGGAGAAGCTGTCGTTGTCCCTTATACAATGAGGGATCTCGAACGTTTAGCTTTTAATGAAACAATTGGTTTTTATGGAGCAGGAATACGGCAGGGAGACAGGGTTCTTCTTGTAGTGACTCTTGACCGTTGTTTTATTGCCGGCCTGGCCTATTATTCCGGTCTGGTACGGCTTGGTGCAACCGCAATAAGAAGCGGCCCCGGGCAGCCTGCCAGACAATGGAATTTGATTCAAAAATTACACCCCAAGGCCATTGTTGGGGTTCCATCTTTTTTGTTGCGTCTTGCAGCTTGGGGTGAAGAAAATGGGATCAAAACGAGAAAATGCAGCATTGAATCGTTGGTAACCATTGGCGAGCCGATTCGCAGCCCTGATTACAGCCTTACTCCTCTTGGTAAACAACTTGAAGACGCCTGGGGAGCGAAGATCTATTCATCCTATGGTGCCACTGAATTCGAAACCGCATTTTGTGAATGTTCCGCCTCCTGTGGTGGCCATGTGCATCCCGATTTGATGATCGTTGAAATTGTTGATGATGATGGAGAGCTCTTGCCTGATGGGCTGCCTGGAGAGGTCATCGTCACCCCTTTAGGGGTGGAAGGTTTCCCTTTGGTACGTTTTCGGACAGGTGATATTGCCCGTCTGGATGGGACACCTTGCCAATGTGGCTGGCAGACAAAACGTCTCGGGCCTCTGGAAGGACGCCTGGCTCAACGTTTAAAATACAAAGGGACAACGCTCTATCCTGAAATGATTTTTCATGTTCTTCAGGAATATGCGAATCTGGCTGTTTATGTTGAGGTTCGAAAAGCGGCCGATTTGTCAGATGAATTAACCGTTGTCGTCGGCTCTGATGATCAACAGATCACCAGTCAAACAGTTGAAGAGAGACTGCAGGCTCATCTCCGTGTACGTCCAAAGGTAGTGGTAAAAAAACAGGCGGAAGTTCTTGCATTTATGGGCAAGGATGGCGGCCGGAAATTGAAAAAATTTTTTGATTTTCGTTCATAAAATTATGTGTCGGAAGTCTTGTAAGGATTTTTTATAAATAATGACCTGTTTAAGCGATCAGTTGGGTATGGAGTTTTCACCAGAGGAAATTGCTGAATCCCGCATTCGAGACGGTTTGTTGTCCATGGAGTTGGAATTGTCGAGGATTTGTAATATTCGCTGTATTTATTGCTATGCCTCATCAGGGAAACCCTTGGATCATGAGTTGTCCTTGGCTGAAATTGAAGATGTTGTTGGTCAGGCAGTCCGGCTTGGGGCTAGAAAAATTATCGTACTCGGCGGAGGGGAGCCCCTGCTTTATCCCCAACTGCTTGAAGTACTTGATTTTATCATAAAGAAGAATCTCGTAGTCAACCTGTTTACCAACGGAACCTTGATTACTCCTGATTTTGCCAGGGAATTATATAGGCTTGGGGTGGGGATAGTAATTAAAATGAACAGTCGCAAGGCCTCTATTCAGGACTACTTGGCTGACAGAGAAGGAACATTTGCGGCTATCAACAATGGTTTAAACGCATTACGGGAAGCAGGGTATCCGGATGAAGAGCACAGCCTGGGCATTCAAACAATTATTTGCCGGCAGAATTATGACGAATTGCCGGATCTGTGGCGCTGGGCTCGCAGAGAGGGAATAATCCCGTATGTTGAAGCAATGACGCTCCAGGGCAGGGCAACTGACCACCCGGAACTTGAAGTCCCTTCAGGTGAGCTGAAAACGCTTTTTGAAAAATTAGCCAGGATAGACGCGGAGGAACTTGGCTGTTACTGGACACCTCATCCTCCTCTTGTTGCCTCCCAATGCGCTCGTCATGAATATTCCTGCACCATCACCTCAAATGGAGAGGTGCATCCATGTCCGGGTGTCAATGTTTCTGCCGGAAATATCCGTGAACGGAAACTTGCTGATATTTTAACAAACAGTAAAATAATCCAGGAGTTAAGAAATATCCGCACAAACATAAAAGGTCAATGTGCTGATTGTGATATAAATGATCACTGCTATGGTTGTCGTGGCCATGCATATCAGATCACAGGAGACTATCTGGCATCAGATCCGCTTTGTTGGCTTTCCGTTAAAAAATGATTGGTGAATTAGGGTTGATAGCTTGGCAGGAGCTTTTTTTTATTAATAGGTTGATTAATTGAAAAGGAGAAAAACATGAAGCATCTTAATCAGCTAATTTTTGTACTACCATTGCTTATATGTATTGGATGTGGTCACTCGATAAATATAACTCCTCCTTTGAATACATTAGATATAGAAAGTATCGTTAAAATAGACAGTAATGTTGGGTATTTCATTTCAAAAGAAAATTTTTCTAAGGAGGTAACGACACCAGGAGGTGGGGGTGATAAAGTAAAATATTTTCCATACAAAGAATCAGAACCAGCCTTGAAAAAAATATTGTCAAATATTTTCAAACAAGTTTATAGCGTTCCATCATTGACAGATAGTCAATTTATAACTTCTAATAATATAAAATATATATTTACACCAGAGATTGAAACTGACTCTTCATCTGATAGTATATTTACTTGGCCGCCAACAAAATTTTCAATCACAATTATTTGTGATGCTGTGGATGAAAATGGAGCAATGATCTGGAAAGAAACTGCTACTGGCGAAGGAAATGCTGTATTTAGTGAATTTAAGCATGATTTTTCATTGGCAGCTAAAAGAGCAACAAAAAATGCTTTTAACATTCTACAAGATAAAATTATTAAATCAGAAAAATTCTAAATCTATTGTGATTAATAAATATACAATATTTATGATTTATTAATCACAGTATATGCAAATTTCATAAAATTTAGGATTGGCAATGATTACAAAAACATCAATAAAATGTATTTTTTTTTCAGTTTCAATATTATTTCTACATGGATGTTCTGTTAATACTTATGATGTAAAAGAAATGGAATATATTCACCATGGAGAAACAGCTATTAATGAAACTTCAATATTTGTTTTTAGAGAAAATAGTGCTTTTGGGGCGGCAAGAAAATTTGCTATAATTTGCAATGATACAGTTATGGGTGTTTTAACTCCAGGAACATTCTGTAATTTTGATGTTGAGAGTGGTGAGAATGAAATTGTTGCATATATGTCACCTAGTCCAATTATGCATTATAGAGTTCAATCAAGACCTGGAGAAGGAGTATTTTTATTTTGTAAAATGGGATATGCTACAGGAATGTATATAGAAGAGATTGATAAAAATGAAGCAGAAAAGCTAATGAATAAATATAAGTATATGGAAATAGGTATAGAAAATCAGAAAACAAAAATTAATTATAGGGATTATTACGATAATTTGTACAAGTAGTAATTAACAATACAAGTCCATAATAATTCCATTCAATTGCATACTGTCTATTTGTTTAATATAGCAGCAGGTTTTCATGTCCAGAATTCTTATTTTTCCCTCAGGGAACACGTTTTCACATTTGTATGAATGTGAGAATATCGGTCGTGAGCTGAAACAGTTTGGGCATGATATTCACTACGGAATTTCTAAACAGTATGCCTCATGGGCTGCGGAACACAAAATAAATTACTCAATCATTTCTGAATTGTGGGAGCGTGGTCCTACGGATCATCCGAATGTCTCCTGGTTTATAGATCATGATTATGTGTTGCGATGTGTTGAGGAAGAAATACGCCTAATTAATTCCTTTGAGCCGGACATTGTCTTTGCAGATTTTAAATACACCACATCTATAAGTGCCAGAGCGGCAGGTGCACGACTTGTTACAAAAAACATTTTGAGTATGCTGCCGGCTTCCGGGGCAAATTTTGGCTATCTTGTTGATGACGATTGCCAGGAAAGCAGGTTACAGCGTAAACGGCTCGATTTTTTCGACCGTTTTGCCTGTTTCGCCCTCAACAGCGCCGCTGAGAAGCAATGCGTGAGAAAATTTGCCAGGTTAAGTCATTTCCTCGAAGGCGAAGTTGTTATTATCCCTGATTCACCGTGGTTTCAGAAAATAGGCCCTCTGCCGGAAAATTATCAGTTGGCGCAATTACTGTATCGGGAGGCGAATCTTCCCTGTGGTCCAGTGGTCAAGGCGTGGCGTAAATGCTGCGACATAAAAGAACAGAGGCTTGAGAGCAAAGCTTACGGCAAAAGTGCTGCAGATACTTTGATAAGGCAGGTTCTTCGTTCAAAAAAAATCTTTCTGGCCCTGGGAAGTGTCTGCCGGTCCGAGGACGCATTATATCATCTGACTGCCGCTCTTGCAGACGGACCTTGGCAGCTGTATGTCAGTTTGTCAGGCAAAAATAACTCTCTTAAAAACAAAATAACAACTTTTTTCCCGCAAGTTTATGTTGCCGATTTCTGGAATTTTAATGAACTGGCTGCGAAAGGAATCAACCTCTATGTCTGCCAGGGAGGCCTGGGCAGTATATATAATGCCGTGGAGCATGGGGTTAACCTCTTTGTTGTGCCCTTCCAGCCCGAACAGGTTCATAATGGCATGCTAGTCGAGCAACATGGCATTGGAGGGAGATTTGGGAAAAGTCATGCTTTCAACGGACAGGAAGATTTATATATACAGACCATTCTTAACACCCCCAAAGAAGAATTTGCCCGGCTGGCAAGTGAACTTCTTATAGGGGATGGCTTGAAAAATAAAATGAAGTCGGCTTCTGGAATTTTTCAAAAGGAAATGCACTGCCGCCCACGTCCTGCTGAACTTATTGACGATTTACTAGCACATCAAGCTGGAAAAAGATGTCATGTATCTGCTTTCTGCGCTGAACAGTGTCGGTGACTATGCCGAACGTTTTATTGTTTCATGGTTTTGGTGTTGGCCCGGAATCTCTTAGAAAAACTGTAGATGCCATGGAACAGAACGGTTTCAGGGTGACTGCTCCATCCATGGTCTCTTTTTCAATAAAAGAAGGAGATTTTTTTGATCCAGGCAAGTGTGTAATCGAAGCTGAATATGCGCTGCTCCGGTTTATGGAGAAAAGTTCATGTCCATTTTATTTAGCGGGTCACTCTCTGGGCGGGACGATATGTGCTCATCTTTTAACCGGACGGCTGACGCAAAAATTACGGGAAAAGGTTAGGGGTTGTGCCTTCCTTGCAACGCCGGCCGGTATTGATGGCAATTTTTTACAATTCTGGCAGGGTGTGGCCTCGCAAGAGGTCTCATGGCCATTTGCCGTGCAGGTGAAAATGTTCTCCTTTTTGCGCCAGTCGGATGAGCTGTATGAAAATATCATGCTCCCGGCTGTTGTTGTTCAGGGGGGACGTGATCGTCATATACCGCCTCAATCCGCCTCGACAATTTGCAGCAAAATTGCCGGGAATTGTTTAGGGCTTATAACCCACGCCGAGGCTGATCATTTTTTTGTAAATGGTCACGGTGAAGCTGAGATATTTTTACAGCAGAAGTTAATAGAGTTTTTGATTGATTATGAAGCAAAGTGAGATCATCCGGGACTTCGCTGCTTTTTTCCCGTCTCTTGCCGGGAAATATTGCGCAGAAGCGTTTGAACGCTGTCCTTCAGTGCGGCGCCGGCAGATGCATTTGCATGGCAAAAAGTGGCACGGGCTAACCAAACAAGAGGTCGGCAGACCGCCTCTTCCTGTTTTTGTTGATCTGGAGATTACAACAGCCTGTCAGTTGCAATGTGTTTATTGCGCCAGGACGTTCATGGGCATTTCTTCGCTTCATTTGCAATGCCGCGAACTTGAAAGGATGCTGGATGCCTTGCCGTTCATCGTGCAGGTGACACTGGTTGGTCTTGGTGAACCTTTGCTGCACCCGAAACTTGCTGATGTGCTACGTATTTTAAAACAGAGGCATCTCAGGATCGGGCTTGTGACAAATGGTATTGCTCTCACCCCTGAGAAGGCGCAAATGTTGATCAAGCTGGGGCTTGATTCCATTACGTTCAGCCTTGACTGTATGGACAGGGATATCTTTGAGCATCTGCGCAAGGGGGCTGATTTTTCACGAATAATTGAAAATATCCGAAATTTCATGGAGGTCAAAAAAAAATCAGCGTCTGCAATGACGGTAAACATTTTTCTTGCCCTGCAGAAAGAAACGGTAGGAGGCCTTGGAGATGTGGCACGATTTGCCGCAGATATCGGAATAGCGGCACTTGTCGTATCAGAACTTAATTTCTTGGAAAATCATGCCCGTGCTATTTCTCCAGATAGAAGTTTAAGCGAATTGGAAAAAGTTCTTCTTGACGAAATGCGCAAGGTTGCTCGTTGCGGCGTTGTTCTTCTTGGTCCCAATATTCTCGATGAGGTAATTCCGGCAATTGATTGGCCGGCAGTTCGTATTAACCGGCCTGAGCAGATTTTAAAAAAAAATGGATATAAAAGAGAGCGTTGTCTCGCCCCTTGGCGAACACTGGTGGTCCGTGTTGATGGCTCCGTTAATTTTTGTAACTGTACACCCGCACATTCTGCAGGGACACTTGGAAATGACAATTTTGATGAAATCTGGCGAAATGCTGCCTATCAGAATTTCAGGCATCGTTTATATTACGGTCCAGTTCCTTCGGAGTGCCGGGTCTGTCCCCGCCTGTAAGAACTGGTTAAAGAGAGACATGTTCAGAGTTAAGTGCGAATTTTAAAAATGAAAAGACAATCATTGAAGAAAAGGATTTTCTCATTATTTTCGAATGTTTTTATGGTGTTTCTTTGTTTTTTGGGTATATTTTTTTGTGCCGATGGACAAGCTGAGGCCATTGACCGGCATGATAGCTGGGCACTGCTTTCCGGTTATGGCAGCAGCCATCCTGGCTGGGGACAAACCGAGGAACGGGTGGAAACAATTGATTTAGTACTGCGGTATGGTCATAT
>Ga0180007_10005374_pt1 | contig 12995 bp, 10 predicted proteins | sample MM_PC_MetaG_FD_121122 | JGI IMG/M metagenome (GOLD analysis project Ga0180007, IMG submission 121122) | Groundwater microbial communities from the Aspo Hard Rock Laboratory (HRL) deep subsurface site, Sweden - MM_PC_MetaG | ecosystem: Environmental > Aquatic > Deep subsurface > Groundwater... | reverse complement strand
AGGTTTATCTGGGCCAGGCTCATTATGATTACTGCCTGATGGAGCTTAAATCGATCATTAAAGCTAATAAGTTCGGTGTAATGGCAACTAAAGCTGAAATTTACAGTATGATGGGGGATATCTATTTAAAACTGGGAAGGGATGATGAAGCACTGCAGCAATACCTTCTTCTGGAAAAAGATTATCCGGAAGAATACAACATTGTGGTCAATCTCGGGAAGATACTGACACATAAAAAGGAGTATGAAAAGGCCATCGGCTATTATAACAAGGCATTGAAACTCAAAGGGACCGATCCTGAAGCCATTGCCGGGCTGGGTATCTGCTATTACCATCTCGGTGATTTTGAAAAAACAAAAGAGTATCTGGACCAGGCCGTTCAGCTGGACAGGAAGAATTATCTGGCTCATTACTATTACGGGCTCTTCTATCACAAAAAACAGTTGTATGATACCGCCATAGGGGAGTATGAAAAAGCTATGCCGGATAAATCCCTCCGGATGAAGACCTTATATGGAATGGGAATGTGCTACCAGCAGAAAGAGGTCAATGTCCGGGCGATCGATACATATGAGCAGGCCATACAAATAGCAGAGCAGACCGCTGAAAAGATCAGGGATTATTTGAAGAGGGAAGCCTGTCTAAAAGAACCTCTGGTGATCGAGATCCGGTATCACCTGGCAGAAGCCTATTATTTTGACAAGAATTTTGCTTCAGCAATTGAGCAGTGGCAGGAGATAGAGTCGGCTTTGCCGGATTATAAAGATGTAAAACAGCGCCTCAAGGATAATGCCAGGTTCGGAAAAGACAGGATACAGGATTTCATCATCTTTAAGGAGATGGACTTTGAGAAGGTGACCAGGTATATGGTGGATTACCTGGGTTATGCTGTAAAAGAACTGAAGATGAAGGATAAAGAAGAGATCCATATTAAAGCGCAGGGGACCTCTCCTGATGTCTTTCAGGGGATCACATTGATCCATGTTAAGAGAAGCTTTAATCCCGTGGGGGAAAGGGATGTCGCTGTATTGCTTGACAGTATGAATAAAAAAGAGATAAAAAAAGGCCTTATGATATCAGCTAAGGGATTTGCTCCTACTGCAATCCGTTTCGGACTGGATAAGCCGATCGACTTTGTGGGAAAGCATCAGGTCATGCGGCTTTTGAAGAAATACGAACACAGAATATAAAAAGCTTCACTACTTTTAAAGATTACCTCGGGGGCGGGGAAACCAAAAAAACTAAAGCCTGAAGGCCGGTACTTTTTTGTACAGCCTGTCAAAATTACTTATGATAATTTACATAGGCAAGAATATTATTATATACCGCCGTTCCTGAATTATTTGCTTTATTAAAAAATATATCAAAATTAATATCTTGACTAGATATTATAAAGTCATTATCTTTACGAAATGAAGAGAACAGCAAGACCAGGCTTAACCTGCATGTGCAGGTATTTTATTTTAATAATAGTTTTTATATCTTTTTTATCGGGTTTACATGCAAATGATACTCAGGATATGGAGTATATCTATAAGCTTTATCAGAATAAATATTATCAGGAAGCAGTCGATGAACTGCATTTATTCATAAAAAAATACATTGATTCCAGCCATTATAATTCTGCACTTAACCTGCTGGCCCTTTCGTACTACAGTCTGGATAAATATGAAAATGCGGAGACCGTTTTCATTGAGCTCCTTACAACAGAATACAGGAATAATGCCTGTTTTTATCTTGAGCTTATCGCTGTTAAAAAGAATCAGCTTGATAAAGCTGAAAAATATCTTCAGGAAATAGATATTAAGGATAAATTAAGGCCCGAGGCTGCCTTCAGGCTCGCTGATAAATATTATGATATCAGTAATTTTAAAAAAGCAGAAGAGATCTTCAAGCAGGTACTGGCATTCAAGACTGATTTTTATAATAAGGCCCTTTTAAAACTGGGACTGATCTATTATAAGAATCAGGAATATCTCAAGACTGTTGCCATTCTAGAGGAATATATCAAGAAGGAGAAAGACGGAACAGACCTGGCCCTTATCTATTACATTTTGGGCGTGGCCAATAAAGAGATCAAAGACTGGGACCATGCTGTTACATATTTTAAAACCGTTGAAAAACAGTTCCCTTACAGTGAATACCTCTCCAGAAGCCTCTTTAACCTGGCAAAAATTTATAATGAAAAGAATGACTATGAGAATCTAAAGACCTACAGCCGGAAACTGATCAACAGCGAATATGAAATACAGGGTTTGATCCTTTTGGCAGAATTTGAATATAAAAATAATGAATATTCCGAATCAGAGAAAATATATAAAAAGATCATCGAGAAAAATAAAGATTCAAAGATCATCTATAAATTGATATTAAGTTTAATGAAACAGGAAAAATATGATGAAACACTTGCTTTATTAGGAAAAATAAAGGATACAGAATACTTTTCTGAATATTATTATTATACTGCTTATATACTGTATAAAAAGAACCGGTTTAAAGAGCTTATTGAAACGGTTACTATTGACGGTAAACAGATAGACAAAAGTTATGAAAACGATATTTTCCTCTTTCTTGCAAAATCAGCTTTAGAAGTCAGGGATTATGATTCAGCCGGAAAATATTATACTAAATTGTATGAGAACACAAAAGATAAGGAATACTTATATCAGCTTTTTTATATTGCATATAAAAAGAAAGAGATCAGGGAAAGTTCTGAATTTTTTAAAGAGTATAAGAAACAGTTTTCTGATGATACATTATATAAAAAAGAGATGGTTCTCTCAATGGCGGAATTATATGCAGAAGCTGATCAATATGAAAAAGCCGAAAATATTTATAGAGGATACCTCGCTGACAACAGTGACGATATTGTATTGAACAATCTCGTTGCTGTTCTTCTTAAACAGGATAAACATGATGAGATATTAAAGTACCTCGGTGATAAAAAGAATACGGCTGAGATAATGTATTTGAAAGGGATAGCTTATTCCGGGAAGCATGAATATCAGAAGGCCGCGGAGATCTTTGAAGATATCATAAAAAAAGAGAAGAATGAATTTACTGAAAAATCCTACCTCAAATTATGCGAATCATTGCTCAGTTTAAAAGAATATGACCGCGTGGTTCAGTACAGCGCACAATACCTGAATGAGAAATTTCAGGAATATATACCCGACATCCTGAAGAAGAAAGGACTGGCCTATTTCCGCAAGAAGGATTACGGGAATGCAGTCATTACCTACCAGGAATTGTTGAAATACCCGGATGACAGGGATTATGCCTGGTTTATGATGGGAGAGATATACTATAACCAGAAGGAATACCAGCAGGCCAGGAAAAGTTATGCTGAGGTACAGAAGTTTCCCCAGTCACCGTATAAAAAGATGAGCCTCTACTGGCTGATCAATATCGCCTATCAGAACAGGGAATATGATGAAGCTTTAAAGAACAGCAGGATTTTTCTTGATACTTATAAAAAAGGCGATTATGTGGAAGAGATAATCTATTATATAGGTGATATCTATCTTTCCAGGAATGAATACCGGTCAGCAATATCCGAGTATAAAAAATTATATAGAACAACCTCGGATGATGCAATGAAAGAGAATTTAGTGAAATCACTGGTAAAGATCTATATGGATCAGAAAAAATATAATGATGCATTGACCTGGGTCAAAAGATCCGCGGACAGCAGCTTTAAAACTCTCTGGATGGGGATCATATATGAAAAACAGGGCAATTATAAGTCCGCTATAGCCAGCTATAAAAAACTGCTGGACGATCCGGAGAACGGAGATAAAGCAAACTATTATCTTGGAAGTTATTATCTGAAGAATAAAAAATATACAGAAGCCAGGTCTTATCTGGAGAAGGCGGCTGATTTTCAGACCAGCGAGTTCAAAGATGATTCCCTTTTAAAAATAGCTTCCTCTTATGAAGAGGAAAATAATTACAGCCGTGCCATACTGTCGCTCATGAAAATAAAACTGGTCTACGAAAACAGTCCGTTCCAGGATATCGTCCATCTGAAAATAGCTGAAGATTATGAAAAACTGGACCTGCTGGAAAAAGCAGTTCCTGTCTATCTTGAGTTTTTCCAGAAATATAAAACATCATCCTATTATCAGCAGGTCGTTGAAAGACTGCTGGTGTATTATATTAATAAACCGGATAAAGAGGAAGCAGAAAAATACTTCAATGAACTGAATCAATTAAGTCCTGAAAAAGCCCGTCAATACAAGAAATATTTTTAAGAACAGGAATATGTTTAAATGAAAAAAAAATTCATATCGATCATTATCATACTTACTGCCGCTGTACTATCCGCACAGGAAGAATATGACCTGGGCGAAAAAAAGGTGATCGGTGAAGATAAAAGAGAATATCGTGATGACATTAATATTATCAAAAACACCAATTCAAGACAGAATAAAAAAGAAGAGGAAATAGAACTGAAATTAAAAGATGAAAAAGCAGATATTCATGATACAGATGACACCGTCAGTATAAAAGCTAAAAAGGAGGATTTATTAACACCCGGAGGAAAAGTAAAAGACCAAAGGAATAATATGCTTTTTGGTGCAGGCGGATTTAACAGGATCGATTCCTTCCATTATTCCGTTGATTATACAAAAGAGATGCCTGAAAAAGGGTTGGACTATTACCTTCATATCAACCGGTTTATACGGGGGGAGGATAGAAAGAACAGTGATATCGATTCCGACCATTATCTCGGGAAGGTCCGGTATAAAAGATTCAGCCTGTCCCTGTCACATAAAATTAAAGATGATAACCTGCCCGGCCAAAAAAATGCCGTGGATCAGGTCAATTCATTTAAGAACGAAAAGACATCTGAACTCAATTCCAAATTTGACATACTGTCGGATAAAAGACAGAACATTGATATAGGGATGGATGTCTATTCGCAAAGGGTCGCCTCTTTGCCGACCTTCCGGCGTAATTATAAAAATAATCTGTATGATCTTTATCTCTCCTGGGATATCCTGTATCAATTTGCCGGATTAAAGAACTATACATTGGTTAAAGCAATATATTACAGGGACAATATGCCGGATGAAAAAAACAGCTGTATAAAGCTGGATACTGTTTCTAAAATCAAGACTGTAAATGATCCCACGTTGAGCTTTGACCTTAAAGCGGGTACAGAATACCTCATCAATGATGATAAAGATAAAGAGAATAATTATAATTTTCTTTTAGGAATAAACAAGGATCTGAGCAGAGAGATCTTTTTAGGACTCAGTATTCAGAACGAAGATGTCAATAAAATATCAAAATACCTGTTTTCCGGTTTTGAATTTGATGATGATATTCTTCCCTTCGGCGCATTAAAAAATGACAATACTTTCATTGCTGAGATTACAGCAGGCCTTAACCTGAAGCACATTTATCTGGAAACGAAAATGAGAGCTCATCGATCAAAAGACAAGATCATATATGAAGAAGATCATTCCTTTCCGGGTGAAACAGCTATCCATATCATTAATTATGATGATACATTGAGGTGGCAGGAGCTGGAAGGTCACCTCAGCACTAAGATTAAATCGTTTAAGGGAGAAGTTAAATATATTTACAGTGATCTGAAAAATATTCCTTTTACACCCGTACATAAATTTATCTTTAATCTGATCTTTGATTTCAAGAGGTTAACCAACAGGATCGAAGGGAAATATTATACTGAAATGGTTGGTTTACGGAATAATAATAATGTTCTGCCGGATTATAGAACAATAGATCTCTATAATACATATAAATTCAGCCAGAACCTTTTCATTAATTTGAATATGCTGAATCTGTTTAATTCGGACAGTTGGAAAAAGACAGATTATTTGATAGACCAGAGAAAGATCATGCTGGAATTTCAGATAAAATATTAATTGAATAATGATCAAAATAATAAACAAAGCAGTTTGACAGGTAATATCAAATAATAAGGTACAATAACACGGAGGAAAAAAATGAAAGAATTATTTATAAAAGGCGGGCCGTTAGTATACGTGATCTTTTTCTTTTCCATATTAGGATTAGCGGTCGTTATTGAGCGTTTCTATTATTTTTTTAAGACCGAAAAGGGTGACAATAAAAACCTGAAAGATCAGATAAAGGCCTACATTAAAAATAATGATATCAACGGAGCTAAAGCTGTCTGTTCAATGAACAAGAGCTCGGTTTCAAAAGTCATCCAGATCATTCTGGATAATATTAAAGCCTCCAGAACTTCTTTAGAGGAAAAAATAAAAGAAGTGGCACTGGAGCAGATATCCAAACTGGAACGATATATGTGGATCTTGAAGACCACAGGTCATGTTACTCCATTACTGGGGTTACTGGGTACGGTCACCGGCATGATGAAGACATTTAACGTCATTGCAGCTCGCAGTATCGGTAATCCGGAAATGCTGGCAGGAGGAATATCTGAAGCCCTGATCACAACAGCAACCGGGCTATCCGTAGCAATACCGGCAGTGGTACTTTTTAACTATTTCGAAAAAAAGATAGATAATACCATACATGAGATGGAACAGGCATCTGTGGAATTCTTAAATATTCTTGGAAGGTGAAAAATATGAATTTTCAGCAGTTCAAAAGGGATAATAAACAGAGTTTTGTACTGGAGTTAACCCCTCTTATTGATGTTGTCTTTCTTTTATTGATATTTTTTATGGTAAGCACTACATTTTCAGAACAGGAGACCGGGATCAATATTAAATTACCCGGATCAAATATCAAAGAGGTTGTGGAAACAAAGGAGATCATTGTTTCACTTACAAAAGACAAAGAGATCTATATTAATTCTCAAAAAGTCTCCCTGAATAATTTCAGCAGAGTGTTGAAAAATTCCTTACAGTACAGCAGGAAGGATAATGTCATTATCAGAGGGGATAAATATGTTGATTACGGCTTTGTTGTAAAAATAATGACCATGTCAAAAAATGCAGGGGCAAAAATACTGGATATTGCCACGGAATTGGAAAAATAAAAGTAAAATGATTTTAAAAATAGATAGAAATTTTAAGAACTCACTTATTATTGCCTTTCTGGCTCATGTTCTGCTATTTATCCTGTTAATTCCCTTTATAGATCTAAAATACCTGGGAGTAGAAAAAAAGAAGGAATCAGACCGTATAAGGGCCCGGCTTGTCCAGCTGGTCAGGGATTCGGGCGGATCACAAAGCCGGGACCTGTCATTGCTTCAGAAGAGCGGATCAGCTCCTGCGATCCAATGGCAGTCTAAAAGTACAAAGATACAACTGGATGAGAATTTACCCCGTATAACTATCCCGACAATTCAGGAATCCGACCGTTCTTTTCCGGAACAAAAAAAGCAATTTAAAGAGGATGAAATAAAGATAAAAAAGACAGGAGAAGAGGCGAAAACAGCCGGCGAGGAGATAGATATAAAAATAAAAGAGGATATGTCTAAAGATGCCAAGCTCAGCGCAAAGGGGAAAGACTTAGATGGTCCTGGTGAATCCCTTCAAGGCGAGATCGACAAGATCAGTAAAGGACCGGGTACTGATAATAAAATGAAACCGGGGACAGCTCTGCCGGGAGGATTATCGATTGACGGGATCGTTGATGGAAAAGGTGAAATCATTTGGGATGAAAACAATAAAATGCCGGAATATCCGGAAGAGGCCAGGAAAGCGGGGATGGAAGGGGATGTCAGACTCCGCTTAACCCTGAATGTAAAAGGAGAAGCGACACAGATCTTCATAGACGAGAAAAGCGGTTATCCTTTGTTAGACCGGGCAGCCAGGCTGGAGGCAAAAAAATGGAAGATCTTTATAATGGAAAAAGGACTGGCCAGGCCGGGTATAATAAAGCTGACCATCACATTCAGATTAAAATAACCGGGCAGGGCCGTCACCTGTTCCTTACTTTTACACTTTATAAAACCTAAAGACCAGGAATTTTTTTCAGGGACGGGGATCCGTTGAAAACCTTAAGCCTGAAAGCCATGGGTTTTTGGAACCTCATAAACTTCACTTTCCAGAAACCTGCCAAATTTTTCATCAAATTTATCCGGTATTTTTAAAAAATGAACGCCTATCCTATAGAGGTCCATACTCTCTTTTTCTTTATATATCATTCTGCATTGAATTTCAGCAGGTTGTTTATCCTTCGGGAAACGGAGGAGGCATTTGAATTGTTTTCTTTTAATGTCTTTATATGAGAAAAAGGACATCCCTCTTCTGGAAATGTTCGATAATTTGAGTCTTATTTTCGGTTCATCCGAAATTTCAGAGATATTAACATCCAATTTTTCAGGATGCCGGATCCTGATAAACCTTCTTTTTTCCGACATGATCCTTTGCCGCCCCATTTTTTTTGCCGTATAAAGGGCCTTATCCGAGGCGCCTATTAATTCTTCTTTGGTCAGTCCGTTATAGGGATAGCTGGCTAATCCCGCGCTGAAGTTAATATAATATGAAAAGTTCTCATCCAGGTCCGGCAATGTAAAACGATTATGGGAGATCTGTTCCTGAATTCTTTTTACGATCCTGATGGCCTGCTCAGTATCAGTTTCCGGAAAGATCATTAAGAATTCATCACCGCCATACCGGCCTACAATATCCAGATCCCTTGTATTTTTACCGAGCAGGGATGAAAAAGATTTCAACATTTCATTTCCATAAACATGGCCGTACCTGTCATTGATCTCTTTAAAGTTGTCCAGATCGATTATCCCGATGGTCATTTTCAGATCATATCGGCCGGCCCTGCTGATCTCTTTTTCAAGGATATGCATAAGCCAGCGGTAATTAAGGCATCCGGTAAGGCCGTCATAGTAGGCGTCCTTTTCCAGTTTTTCCTTTATTTTCTGCTCGCGTCCGCTGAGGTATCCCACGGTAAAGCCTACAAAGGCATATATCATCAGCCGGATAACAGCTCCTTTCATGACCAGGTCCCTGAAAGGCCAGTTCTGGAATATATTGACTTCTACAATGAAAACAGCAAGAGAAATAAAAGCCATGATCAGTCCGCCTTTGATCCCGAACCATATCCCTGCAAAGTAGATCAAAATAATGTAAAGATAACCTAAGGATAAGCCAAAAGACTGCAGTAAGTTCCTTGTTATGATCAATGCCAGAGTTGCAAGACAAAGAAGTACTATTCTGAAAAAATTTTCTGACAAAGACCTGCAGAGCTTATTTATGATCAGCAAAACAGGTTTAATTGAGAAAAAATAAAAAGGATTGATGATTTTTATTAATTTGATTCTGTAATTTAATTCCCTGATCTTCATATTTTCCGGCTGGCAGTTAATATCCCCCTTCTTATCAATAAAACATAATGTTCAATATAAAAAAAAAGTCAAGTTTTTTTTTGAAAAGGGTTGGCCGGAAAACCATAAAATGCATTTTTTTATGCATTTTATGGTTTATCTTCTCTTTTCAACCCAAGTGAATCTCTGAAGCACTTGGGTTGAAAAAGGGTTGGCCGGAAAACCATAAAATACATTTTTTTATGCATTTTATGGTTTATCTTCTCTTTTTCAACCCAAGCGCATCTCTGATGCCCCTGGGCTGCCCCTGGGCTGAAAAAGGGTTGAGAAACAAAAAACCATTGACAAACTGCCTGAAAACAGTAGAATTATAGAAACATGAGAAAAGGATCCCGGTTCAGGCCGGACTTTTTAGGAGAAAATAAAATTAAATGATTCGAAATATAGCCCTCTGGCTGGAAAACACACTTCACCTGTCAGGAAAGATACAGAATGACTTGATCAGTTCGATCATTATCATCCTGGTACTTTTTTTTATACGCAGGCTGGTTCTAAAGATCGCTTTCAGGCGGGTAAAAGATGTCCGGAAGAGGTACAGGTGGAGGAAAACCTCAGCTTATACTGCATTTATTTTCGGACTTATTTTTATCAGCCAGATCTGGATCAGGGGTTTTAACTCGCTTTCGACTTATCTCGGCCTTCTTTCCGCCGGTATTGCCATTGCTTTAAAGGACCCGATCGTTAACCTGGCCGGCTGGGCTTTTATCATCTGGCGAAAACCTTTTGAAGTAGGGGACCGTATTGAAATTGGCGGCCATGCCGGGGATGTTATCGACCAGAGGATATTTGAATTTACTCTCATGGAGATCGGCAACTGGGTCCATGCTGACCAGAGTACCGGCCGGATCATTCATGTCCCCAACGGGAAGATATTTGCCGAAGTGATGGCCAATTACAGTAAGGGATTTCAGTACATCTGGAATGAGATCCCTGTTTTGATCACTTTTGAGAGTGACTGGCAGAAGGCTAAAAAAATACTTATTAGTATCGTAAAAAAGCATTCCGAGCATTTGACCGCCTCGGCTGAGAAAAAAGTGAAAGCGGCTTCAAGGAAATTCATGATATTTTTTTCCAATTTAACCCCGACTGTTTATTCGGCTGTAAAGGACAACGGTGTTTTATTGACAATGCGGTACCTTTGTGAACCCAGACAACGCCGGGGCAGTGAGCAGGCCATCTGGGAAGATGTTTTACAGGAGTTTTCAAAATATAAAAGTATTGAGTTTGCCTATCCCACAACCAGGTTCTATAATAACCTTTCAGAATCGAAAAATAAAAAGAAGAAATGATCTTTTTAATTGAGCTGTATGCATAAGTCTTGAAATTCCGATAAATGAACGAGTATTATAAAAAAAGATTTTTTACTATAATATACTATCTCTCGACTATCTGTATCATTAGCGGGGTCTTTTTACTTCTTCCGGTTTTAATAGGCCTGATCTACCGGGAACCGGCTTTTGAAAAATTAGTCAAAGGTTTTCTTTTGCCGGGTACAGCAGGGATCTTTCTTGGCTTGATCGGCCGTATAATTACAAAGCCGGATCAGTTATTTCTAAAAGATTCCATGTTTATCTGCGCTTCTTCCTGGGTGATCCTGACACTCCTGGGCGGAATTCCCTATGTTTTTCTTTTAAAGACAAGCTATATCAACGGATGTTTTGAGGCCATGAGCGGTTTTACAACAACCGGTATCACGGTCCTGACCGGCCTGGACCATATGCCCAGAAGCATACTCTTCTGGCGCGCTTTAACTCAATGGATAGGAGGATTGGGTATCCTCAGCATGTTCGTCATCCTGGGATTTAAAGGGGGAGCCTCTCCCAGCAAGCTTTTTATGGCAGAGAGCCACAAGATCAAGGGGGCAAAACCGGCTCCGGGTATCTTTCATACAGCCAAGGTATTATGGAAGATCTATATTATATTCACTCTGGCTGAGATCACCCTTTTGATTTTTTTACGCCTGGACCTTTTTGATGCAGTTACTCATACTTTCACCACGATCTCAACAGGTGGTTTTTCCATCTATGATTCTTCCATCGCTTATTTCCGACAGGCCGGCTATATTCACCATCATTTAATTGAGGTCGTTATTATTATCTTTATGATCTTGGGAGGGATGAACTTTTTAACACATTACCGCATCCTGAAGGGTAACCTGAAAGCTTTTTTCGATTCATCTGAAATGAGGTATTTCTGGATGATCATTTTATTCGGAATCTCTTTTATCTTTCTTCGGGCCATGATAAATACAGATATAGTAAGCTATCAGTATAATGGAGTTTCCGCAAGCGGGGTGAAGGCCATATTGCTTCACATAAAAGATATAACTTTTCAATGTGTATCAATTCTGACAACTACGGGATTTGCTACCCGGGATATAAATGAAGCCTATTTCGGGGCTTTTGCCAGGCAGATCTTTTTAATATTCATGGTGATCGGGGGCTGTGCCGGTTCAACAGGCGGCGGAGTTAAAGTTATCCGGATCGCTATTTTAACAAAGCTGATCAGGAACAGGATTTACAGGATCGATTCCAGCCGGCTGGCCAGACTGCCGTTGACAATAGACGGGCAGATCATTGATGATGATGAGATCAAGCGTGTTTTTACCATTTTTTTTGTATGGATCCTGCTTTTGATCGCCGGCGGTCTGATAACGGCCTTCTTCTCGAACCTTTCAGGCTGGCAGAGCTTTTCCGGAATGTTCTCTGCTCTCGGGAATATCGGTCCGTGTTATATTTCGGTCCGGGAGATGATAAACCTTCATCCGGTGATAAAGCTTACGTATATAACAGGCATGCTGGCCGGGCGTCTGGAGATCATTCCCATATTGATCTTTTTTAACCGCAGATTCTTTAAATAGGAGGTATTGCATGTTCATAATAATTGCCGGCGGAGGGTCCCTCGGGACGGAACTTGTTAAAAAATTGTCTGATGTAAAAAAAGACATTGTCCTTATTGATAATGAAAAAGAGATTTGTGATGAGATATATTCCAATTATGTTGTTGAGACCATCCATGGAAATGCAACCAATGTATCTGTCCTGAAGGCGGCGGGAATAGAAAAAGCCACTCTGGTCATTGCCACCATGAGAAATGATGCGGATAACCTGGCTTTTTCCGTGCTGGCTAAAAGCTTTGCCGTACCTGAGATCATTGTCCGCATGAATAAAAAGAGTTATCTGGAAGCCTATAAAACAGCCGGAGCCACAAAAATATTGAATGTAGTGGACTCTTTAGTACTGGATATCCTTTATCAGATCGAGAAATCGAAAATAAAACGGGTGGCACAGCTCGGGAACGGGTCTGTGGAGATATTCATCGTTAAAATACCTGAGAATGGAAAGATTGTGGGGAAGACCATCTCTGAGATCGCTACCAGTAAGAGGTTACCTGAAGAGAGTATCATTTTGGGGATATATGATGAGAAGGAGAACGAGTTCAAGGTAGCCAGGGGCACGACTAAGATACCGGGAGTCAGTGACCTTTTTGTCCTGACCAAACCCGACCTGGTGAAAAAGACCGCCAAGTATCTGATACGAAGCTGATATACCACAGAGACTCAAAGGACACAAAGGGAGAATACCACAGAGGCACAGAGATATAAAAGGAAATTTAAATTATCATCCCCCAGTTTGACTGGGAGGATCCATAAAAAATCTAAAAGCTATAGACTAAGTGTTTTCTT
>Ga0180007_10005373_pt1 | contig 12996 bp, 15 predicted proteins | sample MM_PC_MetaG_FD_121122 | JGI IMG/M metagenome (GOLD analysis project Ga0180007, IMG submission 121122) | Groundwater microbial communities from the Aspo Hard Rock Laboratory (HRL) deep subsurface site, Sweden - MM_PC_MetaG | ecosystem: Environmental > Aquatic > Deep subsurface > Groundwater... | reverse complement strand
TATACTCTGATCGTGTGAAAAGAACCGGAAAGAAAAAAACAACCCAGATTATTTAGACTTAGAACCGGGGTTTAGAATTGAGTTTCTAAATTTAAATTTTCTCCCTATCTCATCAACACCACCCGCGCCAACGCACCCTCAATGCCATCAACCTTAAGGGGCAAACCCACAAACAAGTATTTGCCCTCAGTGACTTCTGCCAAGTTAATAGTTTCTAGGATCAAGATATCTTTTTCTAGCAATGATAAATGTGGCCTCAAATCATCACCGCCTTTTTGTTTAACGGACCAAGCATCAATTCCCACCATAGAAATTTTTCTCTCTACCAAATAATCAGCGGCATCTCCATCCAAATAGACATAATCATTGTAAAACTTGTGAAAGCCCCTATTTGAGTTGCTGGTTTTAAGTAGAATAATATCGCCTTCTTTTATATTCTTGCCTTCAAGATCAGCCACTTTGACAGAATCTTCTGTGTGACTAAAATCAAAAACCTTGCAAGGACCATAAAAACGATCCAGAGAGAATTGATCAATGCTTTTACCATTTTCAAAAACATGTCTCGGCGCGTCATAGTGAGTTCCAGTGTGAGCCCCCAGATTTATCTCTGTCAGGGTTGAAGTTGAACTCTTTTTCTCGGTGAAGCTAACTTTTGGATCACCAGGGTAAACAGCCGTGGCCTGATTAATGGCTACAGAAATATCGTATATTTTACTCATGTAAGTTTGTTACTAAATAAGCTTGTTTCAATCGTCAGCAAACTTTGATAAATTATTATTATTTTTTGTTTTTGACAGCGTGTCCACCAAATTGTTCCCTGAGAGCCGAGACAACTTGACCGGTATAGCTTGGGTTATCTTGTGATTCTTCTCTAAATTTGAGTGACCCCTCAATAATAGGGGTTGGAATACCCATTTCCTTGGCGGTTTCGACTGTCCATAATCCTTCACCGCTATGCGAGACTTGACCAGAAATTTCATCTAGCTCTGGGCCATACTCTGCGTATGCGTCCTTGAGCCAGCCGACCAACCTAGATTCAATCACGCTACGATGATTATAAAGATCGGCAATTTTTCCCATATCCAAGTCAAAATCTGATTTTTTCATAATTTCAAATCCTTCGCCAATGGCTTGCATCATGCCGTACTCGATGCCATTGTGCACCATTTTGACAAAATGCCCCGCTCCAGCTTGGCCAAAATAGCCATAAGCTTTGGGGGCGGCGATATCAGAAAAAAGTTCTTCGTTCTCTTTAAACGTCTCTTCACGCCCACCCACCATCACACAAGCCCCGTTTCTAGCTCCTGCCGGTCCACCACTAACACCAGCATCAAGAAAGTAGAGTCCTTTTTCTTCTACCAACTTGGCTCGCGCGATCGATTGTTTAAAATTTGAGTTCCCTCCATCAATAATAGTGTCCCCAGCCTTAAGCATGGGAAGTAACTCAGACAAAACAGTGTCAACCACATTATGAGGGACCATAAGCCACACTATCTTTGGCTCTTCAAGCGCATCAACTACTTCTTTGAGTGAAGTTTTGACCTCAGCGCCAACTTTCTTGGCCTGGTCTCGTGCTTCTTTGCTGGGATCATGAGCAACAATCTCATAGTCTTTTTCCAAAAGACGCTCAACCATATTGAGGCCCATTTTTCCCAATCCAACATATCCGAGTCTTTTCTTATTCATTGGCTTCTGTTATATTTTTAGTCTTTCCTTGGGACCGTAGGATCCCGCTTTATATAGATAAGGTTTCTTGGTCGCCCAGTTCTTGATAACCGGGGTCATGAACTTCCAAGAGGCCTCAACCTCTCTAGTGCTGGCAAAAAGAGTCTGGTCACCTCGGAAACAATCATACAAAACCTTTTCGTAAGCGCTGGCAAAGAGATGAAAATTGCTTTTGTCCGAATAATAGAAAGACAGCTTTTTCTCTTCCAGTTCACCTGAAAAGCCAGGTTTCTTGGCCCAGAAGACGACAGAAATACCCTCATCTGGCTGAATTCTAAAAACAACTCTATTTTGATGAGGCTTTTCGAACTCCGGCGGACATAGACACGGACTCTTCTTGAAATAGATTGTAATCTTGGTTTTGGTTTCAAACATTTTCTTGCCGCTCTCAAGATATATGGGCACTCCTTGCCATCTTTTGGAATTAAGAAAGGACTTGATTCTAAAAAAAGTTTCGGTGTTTGAATTTTTCTTGACACCTTCTTGATTTGAATACCCCTCGTACTGCCCTTGGACTGTTTGCCTCGCAATATCTTCGCCCTCAATCGGAACTAGAGACTCAATGACTTCGGCTCTTTCTTCTCTCACTTTTTCTGGATCAATTTTCCCGGGATACTCCATTGTAGTCAAAGCTAGAAGCTGTAGAATATGATTCTGGCCAACATCTCTAAAAGCGCCCACCTCGTCATAAAACTTCTCTCTTCCTTCTACTCCTTTTTTTTCACGAAGTTTTATCTCAATCCGATCAACCGTTTCATAATTCCAGATGTTTTCAAAAAGAGTGTTGGAAAATCTAAAACTGAGAATGTTTTGCACCGTTTCCTTGGCTAGAAAATGATCAATTCTGTAAATTTGCTGCTCGGTAAAAAGCTCTGTCAGCTTCTTGTCAAGTCGTCTGGCTGAAATCAAATCATGGCCAAAAGGTTTCTCGATCATGACCCGTGTCACTCCTTGAGTATCTTCAGCGGTTTGATTGAGTTTTGTTTTCTTGAGATTCTCAAAAATATCATCATAAAATTTGGGAGGAACAGCAAGATAAAAAAATGTATTTAGACGGTTTTGACATTCATCTTTTCTAATAGTAGCAATTCTATCACTAAGTTCTTTAAAACCCTCAATATCCTGAAACAAACCCGTTTGATAGTGAAGTGTTTTTAGGAAGCTATTGATTTGGCTTCTGGAAGTTTTCTTGTCATGACGTTTGATAGCCTTTTTGACAAGCTTTCTGAAGCTTCTGTCATCTAACTTATCAAGGGCAAAACCAATTACTCTGAATTGGTCTGGTAAGAATCCTTTGGTAAACAAATCCAAAAGAGCAACATAGAGCTTGCTTTGCGCAAGGTCCCCTGTTGCCCCCATAATAACTATTACGGCTGGATCTTCTAATTTTAGTTTGTCACTGACTTCCATTCTTGATTACTTTTTTCTATTCTCAACTTTTTTAGCTATCTCAATAATAGTTGGTTTATTCTACCACATTCACCAACTAATCTAAACAAAATAAACCCAAATGTTTTATTCGGATGGTTTTCCTTCTACTTCAAGCCGATCGATTTTTTCAATTCTTCTAACATGTCTCTCTCCCTTGGAAAAATCTAACTCCAACCACATTTTGACTGCCTGTTTGGCTTCTTTTTCGGATAGAAATCGTGCTCCAAGAGACAAGACATTGGCGTCATTGTGCTCACGTGAGAGTCTGATAATTTCTTCTGGTCCACCATAGTAAACCGTGGCTCGAACATGAGGAAGGCGGTTGGCGACCATAGCTTCTCCTTGACCTGAGCCGCCAAGGATAATGGCCCGAGAATTGGCTGGATCTTTGGAAACTTCTGCAGCTACTTTGGAAATACAATCTGGGTAATCATCGTCTGCATCATACTCAAAAGCACCTAAATCAATAGTTTTGAACTTCCTCTCTTCAAGAAAAGACTTGAGAGCTTCCTTAAGCTCAAAACCCGCATGGTCTGTGGCCAAATAGATTGTCATATGTCTTTATTTTATTCGACTTCCACGACTACTTCTCTATCCAAAACCTCTTTTACAGTCACCCCGCCAGGTGCACCAATCGATTCCTTTAGAATACCTATAGGATGACTGCCTTTATCCATATTCTTGAGATCCAAACTAAGTTTAAAATCTCCGGGACTAGCCTTGTCTATTTTGTCTGCGCTGCCGCTTACCAAAATTCTAATGCTCCCCGGTTGATAGCCGCCAACCCTTAGACCCTCTTTAAGCCCTTTGAACTCAGGAGATATTTTGATCTCGCGATTTCTTTCTTCACCCCCAACCGTAATTGTCACCGTGATAGGCTTGGCGTCAATAATATTCACCCCTTCTGGAATATCAAGATCTATTGTTTTCTTCTGCTCGCTATTAAGGTTATTGATATTAATGGCTTTGCTGTCTAGATATTCAATCTTATCAAGTGTCTCTACCTGTCCCTCAATAGTGACTGAGCTGGGATTTAATAACACTTCTGAGACATAATAACCAGAAGCCGCTGAGCCAGTCAGTTTGGCCTTAATGCCGACGGTCTTGATGCCATCTTCTTTGACAATCGGAATTTTAACTTCGGCGGTTTTGGGAAAGATAACCAAATTGCTAATTTTGCGACCTTCTTGATCCAAGGCCTCTAATTCAACGGTTTTTTTGACTTCTTCTGTTTCTGTTCCATCAAGAATCACAGGGGCAACAATCTGACTCACTTTTTCTAGAATGCTTTCTGCTCCTCCAAGAGAAACATTGTCGACCAAGACTTCCGGTTCACCAGTTTTGAATCCTGTGCTGGGTTGACCGTCGAGCTTGACGCTAACCTCTCTTTCAATATTAGAAACTTCATCCAGGACAACAGCAACTGTCGCGGGATCCTTGTCAATGATTTGAACATTGGGATCTTCGACTGAAATCTTGACTTCCAAAGTGTAATCGCCGACACCCAAATCTTTGACGTCAACATAGGCATTAATATTTTGAGCATCAATTTTACCCCAGGTTGACAGCGGAGCTCTAACTTTGAGACTTGTTTCGCCCAAATTGTTGGCCACCACTACTTCTTCTGAAAGGTTAAAAGCCTCAATAGGAATCTTCTGATCTAGTACGCCAACTCGATACCCCTCATTGGCAACATAAAACCACATCAAAATCGCGACCACAAAGGCAATGATCAGTAGACCGGTTTTACTTGAGATAATTTTGATAAGTTTCTTGAATTTCACTTGGCAAGAAGTTTAATAAGTCTAGCTTCAAGATCAGCAAAATCTACATTTTCTTTAATCTGCCCATTGACAACAATAGAAACCACACCTCTTTCTTCAGACACAACCAACACCACCGCATCAGCATTTTCGCTAATGCCGAGAGCGGCGCGATGACGAGTTCCATAGGTATAAGTCGTCTTACTTTCGTCTAGTGGCAAAACGCAGGAAGCTGCAGCAATTTTGTCACCCTGAATAATAATAGCTCCGTCGTGAAGTGGCGAATTGGGAAAGAAAATATTGAGAATTAATTCTGAGGTCAGATCAGCATTTAGCTTGGTTCCGCTTTCCAAATATTCTCCCAAGCCAGTTTGTCTTTCTATAACAATGAGAGCCCCAACTTTATTGGTCTTTAGAATCTTTAGCGCCTTAACTACTTCCTGAACAATTCTAGCTAATTTACGATCTGAAAGAAAATAAGTTTTGCTCAAGAATTTACTACGACCCAGTCTTTCTAGGCCTCGCCTAAGCTCTGGCTGAAAAACAACCGGGATAGCAACAACAACCATAGTCGCCAAATGACCCAAGACCCAGTTTAAAGTTCTCAGGTTAAGAAGACGCCCCAAAAAAACTACCAAAATCAGAAATAAAATACCGTAAACAATCTTGGAGGCTTTGGTGCCTCTAATAAAAAGAAAAGCATAGTATAGAATCAGAGCCACAATAGCAATATCAACCAGGGACAAGAACTGTTCCAAAAGAGAAAAGTTTGACAAATAGGCTCTAAAACCTTCCAAAGAAAAACTAGCCGCCTCTTGTGAGGAAGTCGAAAACAAGCTCAAAATGGGAGTAAAAAATGAATTCATTTAGACAATTTTCCAAGAATTTTCTTTAAAGACAATGCGACCTGGAAAAGTGAAACCAGCCGCCTTACGATGACCGCCTCCGCCAAAAAACTTGGCGATTTTGGCAACATCAACTTCCGGCAAAAGAGTTCTAAAACTTCCTTTGAGGTCACCGTTTTTTTCTTCGGTCAACAGCAATGAAGCCTTAGCTTCTGGAATACTGTTGAGAAAATTGGCGATGCCTTCAATATCATCTGATAAACACCCAGCCTCATCAATCTCCTTTCTAGTGATGAAGGCGGACACGATGCCAAACTCTGGATGTTTCTTGACACGGGCCAAAACCTTGCCCCAGAGCTTGAGTCCAGAAAATGATTTATTTCTATTCAAGGACTTGCCAAGCTTGTTGAGGTTAGCTCCTTTTCTCATCAGAGAAGAAGTCGCTTTGTATGTCTTGAGGGTGGTGTTGGGATTTTTGAAGTTATCTGTGTCCCCAATAATACCCGCCAGCAAGCAAGTGGCAATTTCTTTGGTGATCTCGATATTAAATCTCAGGAGTAAAGCATAGATTATCTCAGCGGTCGAAGAGGCTCTGGTGTCAATAATGTTCAGGTCAGCAAAATCTTCATTGCCATGATGATCCACATTTACAAAAATGGAAAACGGGTGCTTGTCTTCGTAAACTGGACGCAGTCCCGTTTGGCCATAATCACCACAATCGAGGCAAACCGCAAACTCATGTCTTTTTTGCTTCAGAGTCTTGAAACATCGAACTTGTTCAGCGAGCGGCAAAAAAGTCAGATTACGCGGGATAGGATCTGAGGCATACACAGATGTTTTTTTGCCACAAGAAGACAACCCCAAGGACAAAGCTAATGCAGATCCCAAGGTGTCACTATCAGGTTTTTTGTGACAAATAAGCGCCAAATCATCTTTGATATCCAAAAGATGCTCCAAGCGATTTAGAGCTATTTCACTCGTCTGCATGCTCCTGTTTGATTAGTTGCTCAATCCGAGCTGCTCTTTGCTCACGATGATCAATATAAAGGCTCAGCTTGGGAGTTCTTTTCATCCGTAGCTTATGATTGAGTTCTCCTTGTAGAAAATAAATCTCTTTTTTGATCAGCTCTAAAATTTCTTCTTCTTTGTTTTTGGGAACAATGCTCAAGAAAACCTTAGCCTCCATCAGATCAGGGGAAGTTACTACTTCAGAAACCGTCACTAAAGAACCTGATGGCAACTCTACATCTTGCCTCACCAAGCTCGAAAACTCTTCTCTAATAAGACTGCTAACTTTTTTTAGACGTGACATAACTCTTAGATGACTTCTGCTTTGGTGACTTTTTCTTCAATAATTTCCAGAATATCACCTTCTTTAATTTTGACATCACCTTCGAAGACAACTCCACATTCTTTCCCTTGAGTAACTTCATCAACAGAAACCTTGCCGGATTGCAGATTGACTATTTTGCCCTTGCCAATTTCTTCCTCTTCTCTTTTGACAATGGCCTCGGTTTTGTCTTTTATTTTGCCTTTGTTGATTTTACCGCCCACAATCATACGACCTTTCTCTGTTCTAAAAACGGCCAGAATTTCTAAACGACCAATATTTTCTTTGCTAACTTCTGGCTCAATAAGATCATTGAGATATTGTCTGATTTTATCAATCAGTTCATAAATGACTGAGAATTCTTCGGTATCGACTTTCTTTTCTCTTGCGAGATGAGTGGCCACTGCAGACGTCGTGGTTCTAAACATCAGAATCTTGGCGCTGGCAGAATTAGCGAGCATAATATCAGACTCAGTCACTTTGCCCACCCCAAAGTCAACCACCTCGGCGACCACTTTACTACTCTTAATCTTGGCTACCTCGTCCAGAATAGCTTCCAGAGAACCCTGAACATCTGACTTAATAATTAAGTTGAGTTTTTTGATGCCTTCTTTTCTTTTATCATCGTTTTTCTTGACTTTTCTTCTAAGTTTCTTTAGACGGCTGATCTTGATCTTGGCTTGTTCTTTATCACCAACAGCCTGGAGAATATCCCCGACTTCCGGCAATGATTCTAGCCCCAGGATCTGGACTGGCGTAGATGGCTTGGCGTGATCTATTTTTTTGCCTTGAAAATTCTCCATAGAGCGAATACTGCCAATAACGTCCCCGACAGTCACAAAATCACCAATCTTTAAAGTTCCATTCTGAATCAGAACTGTGGCCACGGCTCCCTTTTGAGCGTCTTTTCTTTGCTCAACGATAGTCCCAATAGCTAGCGCTTTGTCATCGGCCTTGAGATTTTCCATTTCTGACACCAAAAGAATCATTTCTAGTAAACTATCAATATTGAGCTTGTTCTTGGCCGAGATTTCAACCATAACCACGTCGCCACCCCAGTCTTCAGGATTTACATCTAGGTCAGCCAGTTCTTTCTTAACTTTCTCGACGTTTGCTTCCGGTTTATCTATTTTATTGATGGCGACAATGAAAGGAACTTCGGCTTTCTTGATTAAATCTAGAGCTTCTTTGGTTTGCGGTTTGACACCATCATCGGCCGCCACAATCAGAATAGCCACATCAGTAACTCTGGCTCCTCTGGCTCTCATGGCGGAGAAGGCTTCGTGACCGGGAGTATCCAAAAAAGTAATCAATTTGCCTTTGATTTTGGCCTGGTAAGCTCCAATATGCTGTGTAATACCACCGGACTCCTCAGCAGTAACGTTGGTTTCTCTGACCGCATCAAGAAGAGTGGTTTTGCCATGATCAACATGGCCCATAATGGTCACGATTGGAGGCCGGACCTTAGTTTCTTTATCATTCTGTGCGTCTATTTCTTTCTTGAGACGCAGACGAATGCCCTTTTCTTTATCAAGCTTCTCTTGATCAATGTGAAGCTTGGTCTTAATTTCAAAAATATCAGCAATAAGAGTCGCCGTTTCAAAATCAATTTCTTCGTTAATAGTGGCCAGAATGCCATTCTTCATTAGTTCTTTAATGACATCCGGAACAGAAACGTTCATCTTGGCTGACAAATCACCAACAGTTATAGATTCACTAATAGCAATTTCGGCTGGTCTTTCTGGAATTTCTTCATTTTCAACTTCTAAAGCTTTTCTCTCAGCTTCAATCTTGGCAATAATTTCTTTGCCAATCACATCATCTAAAGTTCTAACTCTGGGTTTGAGGGAATAGCCAAGAGCCTTGATCTTCTGCTTGAGATCCTTGTCTCTCATTCTAAGTTTTCGAGCAATGTCTGATAGATACATACAGTAAAAGAATTTGTTAATTATTCTGCCCCCTCAGAAAAAAATCGGCACGGATGTAAAATCCGCCAAATCAGTGAACTAAATCCGAAGCGACCCCCAATTATCGCTAAAATAAAAAGAAAAGTCAACCTAGACTTTTTTATCATAGAACAAAAAAGAGCAGAAGTCAAAGAGGAGAATTCTACTTATTACCAAATCCTTCGTGACTGCCAACGATGGCTTTTAGTCTGGTTGGTAGAACAGAAATAATGAAATCCTTATCTTGCACTGTGTTAAGACCATCCAGAATTACAGTTTGCTTGTGTTGACTCTTGATAGCCAAATGAGTCGTCTGAAAAAATGTGAGCCCCTTATGCTCTTTAATATCGGGGGTTTCACTTAGAATTATCACGTCAAGCTTGGCATCCCGATGGCTCTGGAGAGACAAACTAATTTCTTGGTTCTTAAAAATGTCTTTTTCGACTGAACTTAACATATTGCTAACCAAAAAAAATGGAGTCAGAACCTGCAGTTTGAAGCCATCTTGATACTGAAAATAAAAAAGAGGATCTTGGCTATCCCTTTTCTTGAAAAGATTTTTGACTTTAGCTACCGAGCCTGACTCAAAAAAGTTTTTGTCGGCCGAAAAAGCCATAGAAGTTAGAAAATAAGAATGATTGACTTTCCCAAGGTCAAATTCAGCCACCTTGCGTTGTGAAATTGCATAGCAGGCTTCACTCTGAAGCGGTAAATGAAGAGCTTTTTGTAAAAGCGACGATTCTAGAGGAATATAGCCCAAAACAACTTTGGCTTTGGTTTTGGCTACGACCCCTAGAGCCTGAGTAAACGACTTGTCATTGCCAACAATAATAATATTCTCTTTCTTCCTGGCTAAAGCTTCTTCAACCAAACCAGAAACCTCTTTGGTGACCGTGGCTTTGGACTTCTCACCCTCAATACCAAGATCCGTGATCCTGAGACTGATCTTATCAAGAGCCTTGCCAAAACGAGGTTTTAGCGCGAGTTGATCAAAAATATAAAAATACATAATAGCCAGCGCCTAGTCAGAAGACTCTACGTCGTCAAGAGAAGCGGTAGAGCCATCTCCCATTTTACATTGGCCATTAAAGTACGAGCCATCAGCAATTTCTAGGTTAGCCACTTCAACGTCGCCCGTTATTTTGCCACTAGAGCGAATTTCTAACTTTTCATGGGCCTTGATATTGCCTTCTACTTTGCCAGCCACAATAACATTTCTAGCTTCGATATTAGCTTTGACAATGGCGGTTTCACCAATAGAGAGATCTTCTTGAGTATTAATAGTTCCTGAAACCTCGCCATTAATAGCTACGTCTCCTTCACTCTTGAAATCACCTTCAAGCTTGACTGAGACACCAATAATTGTTTCTCCTCCTTGAGGCCTGATTTCTTCCTCATCTTCTCCTTTGGAACTACCTTTAAACATCTTGAATTTGTTATGAAGCTTGTAAAATAACCTCTCGCTCTTCTTTGGTTAGCTCAATATGAGACTCGCCATTCTTGATAGCTTTGGCATAGATACGAGAACCACTATTCTGGCTAAAAAGACTAGAGACAACGACTCCGTCATTATGATCGTTCAAAACTGCTATTGAGAAGCTTTGATCTCCACCTTCACCGCGAAATGGGTTAAATCTAATCACACCGCACTTAGTCATACTCTTTGACAAATTGTCTCTAAGTTGATCAATGCTTTTGTAGTGCTCTTGATTATCAACATCAAGCTTTTGCAGTTTTTTGTTTTGAGAGGAGATCATGCTCTCTAGGCCTTGCTTCTCGGCTTTCTTGAAGAAGGCTCTTTTTTCGTCAATAAAAGCGTATAGTTTTCTGGTCACCAAGACCATCCAGACTACCAGGGCAGTGATAAGGACCAAAATGAAAATTGTAATTATATCCATAAAATTATTTACTTGAGAAGTTTATTATAGCACATCTGAAACAACAATTTGAGCGAAAACAAAAACCCTACGTGAGGATTTTTGTTTTTATTTCTAGAGAAACAAGACTAACCAGCTTTAACACTGATCTTTTTGGTCCTGGATTGTTTAGCTTTGGGCAATTTGATAGTCAAAATGCCGTTTTTGAGATCGGCCAAGGCTCTGTCGGAGATAACATCAACAGGTAAGATAACGCTTCTAGAGAAAGCTCCCCAGTAGCATTCTTGGTAATAATAGTCGTCTTCAGAAATTTCAAAGTCATTTTTGCGCTCCCCTTTAATGGTGACCATGTCATTGTCAATAGACACATCAATATTTCCCGGTTCAACCCCGGCAATAGTGGAGACAATGATAATTTCTTTGTCAGTCTGAAAGACATCAATGGTTAGCTGGCCTTCGTATTCGGAAGAAAGTTCATCTGCTTCTTCTGAAGCCTCTTCGGTGGCCCCTTCTTCTTCATCATCTTCAAGGTCAGGAGCAGTTTCAACTTCAACATTTTCTTCCTCTTCTTCGGTATCTTCATCGACCAGAACTTCCTCTTCTTCTTCAAACATTTCTTTTTCAGTGTCCTCGTCTTCTTGGGGCATAGTTTCTATTTTTCCTAGATTCGAAACTTCGACATCATCATGTGCCTTTTTGTTTCTGAAACGATTTAAAAGAGATCCTTTTTTGGGAGACATTTTTGTTTTTTAGCGCTGATAATATTCTATTCCTATTTTATTACATTCTGACAAAAAATGCAAAGTTTATTTTGAAGCTTTAGTCTTGGCCGGCTTATAGCTCTTGAGCTCCTTGATGCCACGAGAAAGAATAATGAACATGGACCCCAGAAGAACGGTCAGCAAAATAATGGTAATAGCAAAACTATTAGACAGCGACACGCTGATATTGTAGAGAGCATGAAGCAGGATAGCAATAACCAAGCCTTGAATGACGAGACTTTTCTTTTTTTCCGGCTTAATCATGGCCAAGCCCAGATGATAACCAACAATACCGGAAGTTAAAGCATGCATTAGGGTAGCCGTCGCGAAACGAAGGAGAATAATTTCTCCGCCTTCACCAAAAACTACCAGAATGTTCTCTAGTGAAGCAAAACCCAACGCCGCCACGACAGCATAGATAACTCCATCTACCGGTTCATCAAAATTGGGATTTTTGACAACAGCTTCTCTAACGACAAAATATTTTAGAAGTTCCTCAATAGGAGCCACAACCAGAAGAGACCCAAAAATAATGGCCGTCAAAGTGTTAGCGTGAGCAAAAGAGAAGAAATAGTCAGCCGCAAACTCAAAAGCCACCGCCGGAACAGTAACGGCCATACCCAAAAGAAACACCTTGAGCAGGAGTTTGGGTGGCTCGGGATTCTCTCGGTCTTTTCTGAGGTAATACCAAACCCAAAAAAGACCGGGAAGTAGCGCAATAAAAATATAAAAAAGATAGGTCATGCTTTCTTGAGGGCCTCAAGCAGACTGTTTTTGTCTTGAAGACCTTGCAGTCTTTCTACTTCTTGACCCCCCTTGAAAATAATTAGCGTGGGCACACTGGCAATATCATATTTGGCTGCTAGATCAGCAGATTCATCGACATCAACTTTGTAAATACCAAAATCACCGGCCTCTTTAGATAATTCATTAATAGTTGGCACTAGAGCTTGGCAAGGGCCACACCAGGTGGCAAAGAAATCAACCAGAACTGCTTCCTTGGCTTTGATAACCTTGGCTTCAAAATCCTCCTGAGATAGATTTTCTGACATGTTTTTGTCTTTAAATTGTTGACTACTAGGGAAACTCGATTGTGATTTCTCGTTGATCACCTTGAAGAGACTTGAGACGAATAAAAATTGTTTCTGGAGGTAGCAGCTCTTTGATTTTGTCAGCCCACTCTATCACCACAATGCCCTGTTGAGTAATAATTTCTTCAAAATCCAGACGATCAAAATCAGATGGATTTGAGAGGCGATATAAGTCGTAATGGTAGAGATAGCCAAGGCCAGTCTTGCCTGGCAAATTGTATCTCTTG
>Ga0180007_10005372_pt1 | contig 12997 bp, 14 predicted proteins | sample MM_PC_MetaG_FD_121122 | JGI IMG/M metagenome (GOLD analysis project Ga0180007, IMG submission 121122) | Groundwater microbial communities from the Aspo Hard Rock Laboratory (HRL) deep subsurface site, Sweden - MM_PC_MetaG | ecosystem: Environmental > Aquatic > Deep subsurface > Groundwater... | reverse complement strand
GCATGGGCGTATCCTTTCTGGTTAGGGCTCTGTCAGGCCCGGGTTGATAAGCTTTCCAAACAGAAAGATACGCCTTTTTTAATTACTGTAAAGCTAATTTACACACAATTCAGTATACTACCCTTCCGCATAAATAGTTTGCAGAAAGCGGGAATTTAGGGTAAAATTAGTATTACGCGCTATCAGAAGCGGGATAAAGGAGAGTATAGTGTCCAGAGATAACTATTCGTTTAAAAAGTATCAGAGAGAATTGGCTAAGAAAAAGAAGGCAGAGGAGAAGAAACAAAAAAAGCTGGATAAAAAAACGAGGGAGGCTGGGCCTGAGTCCGGGCAGGCCCCCCAAGATCCGGTTGCCTTAGAGTAAAGAAACGCTTGCAATTCTTTCGAAAAGCTCTATAATCACAACTCAAGGTTAAATCTTTAACCAATATAAAGGGAGGAAACATGGCATACCAAGGCGGCGGATTCGGCGGACCACGGGAGATGCACAAGGCAGTGTGCTCGGAGTGCAAGAAAGAGTGCGAAGTCCCGTTTAAGCCCAGAGAAGATCGTCCTATATACTGCAAGGATTGTTATTCAAAACGTAAGAACGAAGGCCGTTAAAAGAAGCGTTTCGTTACGCTTCTTGCTTTTCACAGATCCGCAAAGGCGCTATCTTAAATCGTTATGAGCGGATTTGACAATAATCGAAGGCACACCTCTCTTACCATTGATGCCTCTAGAAATCCGCGAGGAATTCCTGCATTGTTACTTAAAACTCCTCGATATAGTAGGATATCCTGTCTTAAACGCACAACAGGCACACAAGAGAGGGGTTCCCTTGTGGGGGATGAGTAGCCCATCGGTATAAAACGCTCGGCGCATGTCGAACTACCACAATAGGCCAGAGGTATATATAGTCTATTGTGCAGCATATGCGCTTTTATACCGGAGTGATACAAGAATTGTAGCCAACCTAACCGTTTGTTTCAAAACACGAAGCGCAGACCATCCTCCGGCCTTACGCTAAGAAGCGTGCGATATAGTACGATTACTATCACCGCAATAGTCCTATCCCTGGCGCAAGAGTACGGTGCCGGTAAACCCATTTATAAAGTAAGGAATGAGGTATAATGATTAAAGTCAAAAGTGAAGGGATAATACTTGAGAGCTCGCGCAATACATTCGATAATCAAGCGGTTTTAAATCCCGCATGCGTCGAGAGAGACGGCGTCACGCACATGTTTTACCGGGCAGTTCGCAAGGGCGATATGGTTTCTTCGATAGGCTACTGTCAGTTAGTCGACCATAAGGTCGTCAATAGGCTTGATCATCCCGTCCTTTTTCCAGAATATGAGTATGAGAAAAAAGGAGTAGAGGACCCCCGGATTGTTTTCTTAGACGGGGTGTACTATCTTTTTTATACTGCGTATGACGGTAAAAACGCCAGTATCGCGTACGCGACAAGCCCCGATCTTACCAATTTCGAAAAGCACGGGATACTGTCTCCGCGCATTACGTATGCGGAGGTAGGCAAACTCCTTGGTTACGCGAGAATAAGGGAGAGGTATTTTATCTTCGAAGCATATATAAGAGACAGGCAAGGTCAGGATATTCTGTTATGGGAGAAGGACGCCTTTATCTTTCCTAAGAAGATTAACAATAAATTCGCCTTGGTGCACCGTATCCTTCCGGAGATCCAGGTGATTTATTTCGATGATTTCAAAGACCTTACCGATGATTATTGGAGAGAGTATATTCGGAATCTGGGCAGCTACGTTCTGCTTGGAGGAAAATACGAGTTTGAAAGCAGGAATATCGGCGGCGGATGCCCCCCCATTGAGACGAAGGAGGGATGGCTTTTGATCTATCATAGCGTAGAGGACTCTTCGCAAGGAAAGACCTATCATGCGGCAGCCGCATTACTAGACCTCGACGATCCGACTAAGGTGATCGGACGTTTGGAGCGCCCCCTGTTTTCTCCGAAGGAGAAGTGGGAAAAGCGCGGAGATGTCAACAATGTGGTCTTCCCCACAGGAACCGTGCTGAAAGGCAAGAGGCTTTATATCTATTATGGCGCCGCCGATAAACTCATCGCGGCTAAATCGGTGGATATGGAGAAGCTTTTAAAAGAACTTAAAAAATAGTGTTCGGGCGCGGTGTAGTAGAAATGAGCGAAACCTTCAAAGTTATTTATTTATCCACATTCCCTCCCCGAGAGTGTGGCATCGCTACCTTTACCGCAGACCTTACGGCTGCGATGGATGATTTGCTTGAACCTGCCATCGAGTCAAAGGTGGCCGCGGTGAATATTGACGATATATCCCGTTACCACTATTCAAGAAGAGTCATTTTTCAAATAAACCAATATTCCCGACAGGAATACATTAAGACTGCCGAAAATATCAACGCAATGGACGAGGTCAAACTCGTCAATATTCAGCATGAATTCGGCATCTTCGCAGGCACCTACGGCGCGTACGTTGTTTCTTTCCTAGAGGCGCTGAAGAAACCTTCGGTGGTGGCTTTCCATAGCATCTTGCCTTCGCCTGATGACGCGCTTAAAGAGGTAGTCTGCGCGATAGCCGAAAACGCAAGCGGACTGGTGGTGATGACTAATCTCTCCAGAGAGATCCTTATCCGCGAATATGGAATAGCGCAAGAAAAGATCTCAGTGATCCCTCACGGCATCCACTCTATGTCCTATTCCTCCAGCGCAAAACCTAAGGCTGCGCTAGGCTTTTCAAAGAAGATAAGCCTTTTGACCTTCGGATTGCTCAGCAGAGGCAAGGGGATTGAATATGTAATAGAGGCCTTGCCTAAAGTCGTGAAAGCCTATCCGGATATTTTGTATGTAGTCCTGGGGGTTACGCATCCGAATGTCCTAAAAGAAGAAGGGGAAGGCTACCGTAAATCACTTATCCAAAAAGTACACGACCTTGGACTTTCTTCCCACGTGAACTTTTATAACGAGTATGTTTCTGTGGAGAAGCTCCTTCATTTCTTAAAGGCTACGGATATCTACCTGTCGACCTCTCTGGACCCGAATCAGGCCGTCTCAGGGACATTCTCTTATGCGTTGGGCTCGGGAAGGCCGGTAATCTCCACTTCCTTCGCGCAAGCAAGAGAGTTTATTACCTCGGAGGTAGGGAGATTAGTTGATTTTAAGGACTCTGACTCTTATGCCGAAGCCCTCATGAGCCTTTTGAAAGATGCTTCCTTACGAGAGCAGCTTGGAAAGAATGCGTATTTTAGGACCCGCAATATGACATGGGAGAATGTTGCCCTGGAGTATTCAAAATTATTCTCAAAATATTCCCGCGATATCGCCGAAGTAAGCGAGTACAAGAAAATCCCCCGCGTGAATCTTAATCACCTTCTTCGCCTGACCGATAACTTTGGGGTTATACAGTTCGCCCGGCTGTCTTTTCCGGATGTCTCATCGGGGTATACGCTCGATGATAACGCGCGCGCCCTGATTGTTGCGTGTTTATATTATGGCGAATTGGGAAGGGCGTTTAAGGCGCCGTATCCTGAAAAGCAGAAAAGCGAATTGCTCAAGCGCATAGAGGTATATTTACGCTTCATCGAATTTGTTCTCGGCGATGAGCATATGTTCGGTAATTATGTAAAACCCGACAGGTCAATAGATATCGAGCTTAACAAAAAGGATAATTTGGATGATGCCAACGGCCGGGCTCTTTGGGCATTGGCGGTGGTGACCTCGGCCGAGTACCTTCCGGAGAACGTAAGGAATCAAGCCTTCGGTTTATTAAAGAAAAGGATAGATTTATATAAAATGTTTGAGTCCCCGCGGGCAACCGCCTTTTACGCAAAGGGTGTCTGCCTGCTTTTAAAAAAGATGCAGGAGGTTGAAGGAAAGAACTTAAAGGAGCTGCTGGTCTCGCATTGCGACAGGCTGGTATCGCTTTACCGGGGTTCATCTTCCGAGGAGTGGCAGTGGTTTGAAAGTTACTTGACGTACTCCAACGCGGTGCTTCCGGAGGCGCTTATTTTGGGGCATGCGCATACCGGCAATAGTGAATATCTGGATATAGGCATTAAGACGTTGGATTTCCTGATAGGCAAGACTTTTGTCAACGGGATCTATATGCCCATAGGCCAGGATGGGTGGCATCATAAGTTTGGAGAGCGCCGCTATTTTGATCAGCAACCGGAGGATGTGTCGGCGATGGTGTACGCGCTCGCGACGGCGCACAAAATAACCGGAAAGGATTCTTATGAAAAACTTATGCATGAAGCGTTTAACTGGTTTTTAGGAGATAACAGCCTGAAACAGGTTGTGTACGACAGGGTCACGGGTGGATGTTATGACGGCTTAGGGGAGAGAAATATTAACCTCAATCAGGGGGCTGAGTCTATTACCTCGTATCTTTTGGCAAGGCTGGCGATACTATAGGCGGGAGGAAGAGTTCCGGCGGGAGCCGGCGATGACCCGTGACCACGGGACAGGATATTCTTATAAAGACAAAATGAATAGAGAGTTCAAGAATTTAGAGATCGGGGATGTGGGGATTGAAATACCCATTATCCAGGGCGGTATGGGCGTGCGGGTTTCAACGTCAGGCCTGGCCTCGGCAGTATCCAATGAGGGAGGGCTAGGGATAATCGCTTCCGTGGGGCTTGGCGAAGAAAAAGATGCAACCGCCAGCAATTACGCCTCGCGTTCGCGGAACTCCTTTGTAAAGACCATCAGGAAGACCCGCACAATGACGGACAAGCCTTTTGGGGTAAATATCATGTGCGCACTCACCAATTATCAGGATTTGGTGGATGCCGCACAGCAGGAGTCAGTGGACGTGATTATTTCAGGAGCCGGGCTTCCGCTTAAGCTGCCTGCGTATATTAATAATAGGCGGACAAAGCTAGTGCCGATTGTTTCGTCTCCCCGGGCAGCACAATTGATTTGCAATGTTTGGAAAAAAAGATTTACCCGCCTGCCTGATGCGATAGTCGTTGAAGGGCCTTTGGCCGGAGGGCATTTAGGCTACAGCCTGGAGGATATTAAAGACAGCAGCCGGGTGTTTCTCGATAATATTTTAAAGGAAGTATTAACGGTCGTGCAAGATTTTGAAAGCCCGGGTTGCAGAATCCCGGTAATTGCCGCCGGAGGAATCTTCGACGGAGAAGATATCGCCCGGGTTATCAGTTTAGGGGCGAGCGGAGTGCAGATGGCGACCAGATTTGTGTGTACGCATGAATGCGATGTGTCCGATGGTTATAAGAAGGCGTATTTAGCGGCGACCAAAGAAGATATCGTGATAATCCAGAGTCCGGTGGGCATGCCGGGAAGAGTTATCAATAACGAATTTGTCGAAAGGATTGTCAGGGGAGAGCGTATTGATTTCGGCTGTGAGTATAAATGTCTTGTTACCTGTGATTCCCGGAAAGTTAATTATTGTATCGCCAATGCGCTGTTTAGCGCCGCCAGCGGACATATGGATAAAGGATTTGCTATGTGTGGCAGCAATGCCTATCGCATCAATAAGATTGTTTCGGTAAAAGAGCTCTTTGCCGAGCTTGTGGAAGGAGCGCGTACTTCGTTGAAAAATAGGGGTATGTCCGATTTAAGAGTCGGTGAGAAGAACAATAAAACGGAAGAAAGGAAAGGGAAAAATGAATGAACAATCTGATGCGCATGAAGAGTTACCTTCCGCTCCCACTGAGCAGAGTGTGTTCGCTTTGATCAAAAAGATGCAGCAGCAATTGGTCTTTTTGGAGAAAAAAATAGATATCTTGATCGAACAGTCTCAAGGAAAGCCTTTTAGGGAGAAACAATTTTCAAGGCCTTTCCGGTCCTATGGCCGTCCTTATCGGAATTCCCACAGAGCGCAAGGGGACCCCTCCGGAGAAAGAAGATTTGACCGCGGGCGCCATTTTGAAAAACCCCACAGTGAAGAAAGCCGGGGATTTGAGCACAAGAAGAAGACGTTCGATAGTCCCGGAGAAAGGGACTTTGCCCCACCGCGTCATTTTGAAAAACGGACCGACGGTGACAAGAGGGGGTTCGTCCCAAGAAAGAAGCCGTTCTCTTTCAGGAATAAAGACCGCAGATAAGAACCCGTACGCACGATGCGGGGTGTCCATTCAAAGCGGGAGTCCAGGGGAGCGTTCGGGCATTATTTCTATTGACTAATGCCGGGAATATGATATACTCAATTTGTAGTAAAAAAGATTAGAAATCTTATGTGTTACCGCAGGGAGTAGGATGATCTAACCTTGCGGTTTTTTTGTGTTGCTGTCATTGTTTGCCCCGCTAGAAATCGTAGTATCTATCAGGTAAAAGTGAAGCAGATTTCTAACGGTTTTACTAAAATCTTAGAAGAAAAGGAGGTAGCAAGCAATGGCAAGAGGATCAGTAAAGTGGTTTAGCGACCAAAAAGGTTATGGATTTATCACCCCTGAAAATGGTCAGGATGTGTTTGTGCATCATTCGTCCATACAGGGTGAAGGATATAAATCTTTAGCGGAAGGCCAGCAAGTCGAATTCGAAATCGAACAAGGCCCTAAAGGCCAACAGGCGACTAACGTCGTCAAGGTGTAACCTTACAAACTGAATAGGGCCCGGTATGATAAGTGCCGGGCTCTATTTTTTAACTAACCGGAGGTTCAAAATGCATAAGGGAAAAATCAAGAAGATAATCAGCGACAGGGGTTTTGGTTTTATTAGCGATACGGACGGCAGAGACGTGTTTTTCCATCAGGGCGGTTTGGTGGGAGTGAATTTCAACGATTTAACCGTAGACCAGGAAGTAGAGTTTGAGGTAGAAAAATCAGACAAAGGGCCCCGTGCGATCAATGTGAGTCTTTGCGCAAAAGAATAAGGTATGAAAATAGCTCTTATTGAGCCCCGCGCCTGCGAGGCAAATGTGTACAGCAAAATATCCATCCCTCTTTTGGGCCCGGTGTATCTGGGGACCATTCTTCGAAACAGGGGCCATGAGGTCAGTATATATAATGAAAATATCCATACGCCCGATTACGCGAGTCTCGACGCGGATCGTATCGGTATTTCCATCTTGACATCGACCGCTACCCGCGGCTATGAAATAGCCGGAAAGTTCCATAGAGACAAGGTGATCATGGGAGGCGTGCATGTCAGCCTTTTGCCTGAAGAGGCTCTGGCCTATGCCAGACAGGTGGTGGTGGGAGAGGCTGAAGAGGTGATCGCGGATGTGATCGAAGGTAGAAACCAAGAGCCGATCGTCCAAGGAAGGCCGGTAGAAGATCTGGATGCGTTGCCCCGGCCGGACTTTTCTTTGATCAAAGGATACCGGGCGATGTCCTTGAGCACTCCTATTTCCACATCCCGAGGGTGCCCTTTTGATTGCAGTTTTTGCTCGGTGACAAAGATGTTCGGCCAAAAGTACCGTTTTCGAAGCGCCGAGAGCACCATCGGTGAGATAAAAGCAATGAATTCAAAATCATTTATCTTTTGCGACGATAACTTTACGGCTCACCCCCCGCGCACTCGGCATCTTTTGGAGCTTATGTCAAAAGCGAAAGTAAAAAACTGGGCATGCCAGGTGCGTTGCGATGCCGCCAAGGACAATATCTTGCTGGACCTGATGGAAAAGGCGGGGTGTCAATGTGTCTGCATAGGATTTGAGTCGGTCAACCCCCAGACGCTTAAGGCGTACCAAAAGAAGCAGACTCTCGGAGAGATCGTGAATGCCATCCGCTGTTTCCATAAACGACATATCAAAGTCCACGGCATGTTCGTTCTGGGAGGAGAAGATGATAACAAGAATTCCATATGGGAGACTTTGAGATTCGCGCTCAAAGAAAAGATAGATACCATTCAGATGATGATCCTCACTCCTTTTCCCGGCACAAAAGTCTATGAAGACCTGCAGGCTCAGAACCGTATCTTTACCAAGGACTGGAGACTGTATGACGGCCAGCACATTGTTTTCCGGCCGAATCTCTTATCGGCTAAAGATCTGCAGATGAATGTCGTGAAGGCCTACGGCAAATTCTATTCTCTCTCGAGGTCGTTTTTAATGCTTTTTAGGCTGCGTCTGCGCAATGCGATGTTTCATTTCATGGGTTATATTATCCTGAAGGAGTGGATCAGGCGTAATCGTCACCTTCATTGGTTATTGCAACCCGCATCAGGATAAGCTAGAATTCTTATAAAGGCGCTCACCTAAAAAAACCTTCCTTTTGTGAATACCGCACCTATATTTCTTACTTGACACCGGAATAGGGTATGCTATTCTCGTTATGAACATATGTTCATAACGGAGGAAGCGGTCCTATGAGGCCCCAAAAGACCAGATGGGTGAAATGCGTTCCGGCGCAGAGGTGTTTTAAGCCGTTGTGTAAACCACTGAATAAAGTCGAGGGGGTCTATTTGACGCTCGATGAATTCGAGGCAGTACGCCTTGCGTGGCTGGAGGCGCTCAAACAGGTTGACGCGGCCAAGCTGATGAAGATTTCCCGGCCCACCTTCTCCCGGATTTTAACCTCTGCCCAGAGAAAAATCGCCGACGGGTTAGTGAATATTAAAGCCATCCGGATTGAAGGTGGCTGCTGCACGGTGGGGGGCAGGAGCAAAAAATGAAGGAATTGAGGAAACTTTCGTATAGGGGCGCTGCATTTCTGGCGGCTATTGTGATAATGAGCGCCGGCGTCTCGGGGTTCGCGCAAAAGGTATCGAATGATAAAGTTATCGCGTATTATTTTCACGGGGCATTCCGTTGTCCTACGTGCACGATGATGGAGTCGTATTCCAAAGAAGCCATCGAAACGAATTTCAAAGACGCGCTTGCTTCGGGAACGCTTGAGTTTAAGGCGGTTAATGTGGAAGATCGGGGTAATGAGCATTTTGTGAGTGAGTATGAGCTTTATACCAAGTCGCTTATTTTGTCATATGTGCAAGAAGGCAGGGAAATAAGATCAAAGAATCTTGATAAGATCTGGGAATACGCGGGCAATAAGCAGAAATTCATCTCGTATGTCACTGAAGAGATCGGCACGTTTCTAGGAGAAGCCCAATGATGGAATTATTTCTTGTCGTGGGCTCGGCGTTGTGGCTGGGGATATTGACCTCTATTAGTCCGTGTCCCCTAGCTACTAATATCGCCGCGGTGTCCTTTCTTTCAAAAAGAATAGTTCGCCCGGCGCTTGTTTTTATTTCAGGGCTTGCCTATACGCTGGGAAGAATGCTCGCTTATGCGGTGCTGGGATGGATTATTATCAGTTCTCTTTTAAGCGTGCCACAGGTTGCGCAGTTTTTGCAGAAGTATATGAGTAGAGCGTTAGGGCCTTTTTTAATCGTCTCAGGGCTTATTCTGCTGGAAGTAATTACTCTACGTTTGCCCGGTATTGCGCTTTCCGAAAAACATCATAACAAACTTGTGGAATCGGGTGCTTGGGGGGCTTTTCTCCTAGGGTTTATCTTCGCTTTGGCGTTCTGTCCGGTTTCAGCGGCGTTATTCTTTGGGAGCGTGATACCGTTAGCGCTTAATAGTAAAACCGGGATTCTGCTGCCGTTTGTGTATGGAGTGGGAACAGGGCTTCCGGTGCTTGTATTTGCGGTGGCGATCGCGCTCGGGGTTTCTTCATTGAACCGCTGGTTTCGTTGGATTGCGAAGCTTGAATATTATACCCGCAGGTTTACAGGAATCATTTTCATTTTAGTAGGGCTGTATTACGCAGGGATTTATATCTTTAAATTATTTTAAGGAGCGTATGGATGGAGAATAGTATTCACGAAGAACGTCGATTAAGTTTCTTTGAGAAATATTTGACCGGATGGGTTATTCTCTGTATCGGGCTTGGGATAACGCTTGGTAAACTATTCCCTCAGGTGGCTATTACGCTTGATCGATTCTCGATATATCAAGTATCTATCCCTATCGCGGTATGCCTTTTCTTTATGATGTATCCTATTATGGTTAAGATCGATTTTGCCGAAGTCATTAAGGCCGGGAAAACCCCTAAACCGGTCATTCTCACGTTGGTGGTGAATTGGTGCATAAAGCCCTTTACCATGCTTGGTATTGCCACACTATTCCTTGGTGTTTTATTCAAGGGGTGGCTGCCGGGGGTGGAGATCGTTAAGGGCGGGGCGCAGGTGGAGTTGTTTCGATCGTATATCGCAGGATGCATTTTGTTGGGAATAGCTCCTTGCACGGCAATGGTTTTAATTTGGGGACACTTATCCCGCGGAAACGACGGACATACGCTGGTAATGGTTGCGATTAATTCGCTGACGATGCTGTTTCTTTATGCTCCTCTGGGAGGATGGCTTTTGGGCGTGAATAAAATGCCTATTCCCTGGCAGACGATCGTGTTGTCAGTAGTGATTTATGTCGGGCTGCCGTTATTCCTAGGGTATTATTCGCGAAAATGGTTGATCGCGAAGAAGGGATTTAAATGGTTTGAGGGAAGATTCCTGTACTATTTGACCCCGGTTTCAATAGGGGCGTTATTGCTGACCCTTGTGTTATTGTTTTCGTTTAAGGGGGAGCTGATTATCAAGCAGCCGCAGCTAATTCTTCTGATCGCGATCCCGCTTTTTATTCAAACCTGCCTTATTTTTGCGATAACATACGGATTAGCTAAATGGCTGAAATTACCTTATAGAGATGCAGCTCCTTCGGCATTAATCGGGGCGAGCAACCATTTTGAGGTCGCGATTGCCACCTCGACAATTCTTTTTGGGTTATCTTCCGGGGCCTCTTTGGCTACGGTGGTCGGCGTCTTAATAGAGGTTCCGGTAATGTTGATGTTAGTGAGAATCTGCGTGAAGACTCAAAATTGGTTCAAATAGGGGGATAGGAGAGGGAGAGAGGCGTTTTTCGATTTGTTTTAGGAAAGTGTCTTTTTCTCGATTTTGTGGTATAATATTTGCTTTAAGGAATGGTGGGGAGAATTTTCTAGATAAAGATTTTAATGTACGTTAAGAGGCAGGAAAAACCGTTTAACATTTTGGAGAGTTGGCAGAGTGGTCGATCGCGGCGGTCTCGAAAACCGTTATCGTCGTAAGACGATCGGAGGTTCAAATCCTCCACTCTCCGCTGAAATTTCCCGATAAGGGAAATTTCAGCGGCACTCAAGCGAGCGTAAAACGCCCCGACAAGGGGCGTAGTGAGCGGAGTGCCCAAGTTTAAGTTACGACAAAGAAAATTTTACAAGTTTTGATCTATTAGTATCATAGATTTGGAGAGGTGGCAGAGTGGTCGATCGCGCGCGCTTGGAGAGCGTGTGACCGCAAGGTCCCAGGGTTCGAATCCCTGCCTCTCCGCCATGTTGGAAATGGAGCTCTCTGAAGAAGCCCCCTATAGGGGGCTTCCGACGAGAAAACGAGGCGGCGCTCTTTTAAAATAAAGTTCGAACCAATCTTTTCCAGAAATTCTTTCTGGGATTCTAAATTTCCCTCTTCAATTGCGCAACGGGCTCTATTCAAAGAAGTTACGAATTCTTTTGCCGGTTCGAACCGATTAGAGCCTACCGCAGCAAAATCCTTAGCAGATTCCTGTAATTTCTTCTTTTCACCGATAAAGCTTTCCTTCTTAGCTTGATATTCCTCAAGCGTTAAAGATCCCATTAAGTACATATCTATTAGTCTGCTTATCTTATCGTCAATTTCCTTAATCTTAGAGTCCAGATTTTGCTGCGGGAGGCCTGATGATTGGACAGCCTCATTTTTGTCCTTGGTAAGCTCATTCAAAATTTTCTCTGTCCAATCATCAGACAAAGAAACTTTTTGAATGATAGCCTTGACCTGCGCGGCAAGCTCTTCCTCGCGGATATACTTTTGGGAGCAACGTACTAACCTTTTGGTGCAATGGTAATAAGTATGCCCCTTTTGGACTTCTGCTGTAATTGATCTTCCGCACTCGCCGCAACGCATCAGCCCCTTAAAAACAAAAAGCTTACTTTGTTTTTCCTTGTGCTTGCCGCGCAGGCGCATTACCTCTTGGCACTTATCAAAAAGTTTCTTTGTGATTATCGGTTCATGTGTGCCTTCGTACATCTCGCCCTTGTAGCGGAAGACGCCGTAGTAGAGGGGATTCTGTAATATAATCTGATAGTCGCTTCTGGATAGCGGTTTATCGCGTCTTCCGCTCATGCCAAGAGAGTTTATCTTCCCGCGAATTCCTTCAAGGGTATAAGAGCCCGTTGCGTAGAGCTCAAAAGTTTTCTTGATGAAAGGAGCTTTGCCCTCGTCTAGGATAATTGAGCGTGTCTTGCGGTCATTAAGGTATCCTACGGGCGCCCACTGCGGCCAGATACCTTTTGAGAGCTTAAGCCTTATTCCACGACGTATGTTTTCGGACAAGGCGTCTATATAATACTTGCTTTGGCCGAAAACGATAGAGAGCATAAACTTGCCTTGAGCGTTGTTATCAAAGCGAAAAGTGGGGAAGCGCAGGTCCTGAATAACCTTTTGATCTATGAGATAGATTATCTTGCCGCCGTCAATACTGTTTCTAGCTAATCGGTCTGGATGCCAGGCAAGGATTCCTTCGGCGGCACCGCGCTCGATCTGAAAGAGGACATCGTTGAACAGTGGGCGCCCGGGTTTCTTGGCGGTTTTGGCTTCGATTACCTCATTAATGACCGCAATATTCTCGCGCTTGGCGTATTCGCGAAGTTCCTTAAGCTGCGCCTCAATAGAGAGGACTTGGCGGTCTTCGTCATCGGTTGACTTGCGGGCATAGATAAAGTAGCGCATAGGGCAAAGCTCCTTTCTCTTAAAGAGTAGGGAAGAGGGAAATTTAGAATCCGTCCTTTTTATTTTTGGCCTTAATTACCCAAAATAAAAAGGACAAAAAGATTGGTGAAGAACTTTATTTTAAAAGAGCGCCGCCTCGTTTTCTCGTCGGAAGCCCCCTATAGGGGGCTTCTTCAGAGAGCTCCATTTCCAACATGGCGGTGGGTCTACCGTTATGTTCTAACGGAATTTTGACCCACCATGATCAATTTATCAATAGGCACCGCCGCTTGGGCGGCTCCCGTATCTCCCTTGCACCGCTCGGCTTCT
>Ga0180007_10005371_pt1 | contig 13003 bp, 13 predicted proteins | sample MM_PC_MetaG_FD_121122 | JGI IMG/M metagenome (GOLD analysis project Ga0180007, IMG submission 121122) | Groundwater microbial communities from the Aspo Hard Rock Laboratory (HRL) deep subsurface site, Sweden - MM_PC_MetaG | ecosystem: Environmental > Aquatic > Deep subsurface > Groundwater... | reverse complement strand
ATTTGGCAATGACCTTATTGGCGTGTTAAAAGAGCTGATGCAGTTTGATCAAAAGAAAATGTCCTTTGTCCAATCTCCTTTTAACCCCCAGAATAAAAGTATTTTAAGGCCTGAAGGATTGAGTTCCTGGAAGGTCACCCATTTTCCAGAAGAATGGAACAGGCTTGTCTGTGATGCGTTTGTGCCCGAAGGGCATTTGACCTGTCAGGTCATGGAGCAGGTCCGGTTGTCAAGAAAATCCCAGGGGTCGGCAGCACCCTTGAAAAAATCCAATGAAACACAAGAGGTGGAAATGGCTTTTTTTAGGCTGCTGGAAAGAGAGATGGAAAAAATGGGTTATCTTTTGTTAAAACCCTCGGGAAAATCAGATTGGGCATCCACACATGACTATCTTTCGGAGTGGGAGGAAGATGAACGGGATGCAGGCCTGCTTTGATAAACAAGGCGCATGCTGAAGCTGATCATAAACCGCCATTGAGAATCATATCGCAGACAAGTCCTTTATAGTCAATTCCTGCCGCTTGGAACCCCTTTGTCCCGTATTTCATATTTCCTTCCAGCACATAAAAATTGTTGCCCGATTGTATGATATCAATGCCAACGTCATTCCACCCGCATTTGCCTGCCGTTAAAAGTGCCAGATCCACGGCTTTTTGGGGCAGGGGGTCAAAGCTGATTTTTCCGCCCTGGGCCAGATTGGTTTTGAAGCTGTCTATTCCGGCCATCCGCCAGAATCCGAGGACCATCCGACTGCCGATTATGATGATTCGCATGTCCCTGTCGATGGGCAGATATTCCTGGATATAGGCCGGCCCCTTTTGGTTTAAATAGCGTGCAAGGTCTTCTTTATTTTGAACGAGATACACCCCCAGTCCCTTGGCAGACCCCCTGGGTATTTTTGCAATAAAGGGGAAATCAAACTTCTTTAGGATTTGTTTTTTTTGCCGGGAACCATAAAAAATATTGGTACGGGGGTGGGGAATGTTCAGCATCTGAAAAATGGCGGTTTGCTTGATTTTATCCTGGGCAAACTTATAGGTGTGGTAGCTGGGAAAGGTCTTTTTCCCCATGGCATCAAACAGGTCAGCATAAAATGCCGTGGGGTAGTAAATTTTGGGGGAAAACATCAGCAGGGCCTGTTCCTGTGGGGTGTAGTCTGAAAAGTTTGGGCGAAATCCAAGGGTCAGGATTTGGGGACACTTTTTCAGTCGGGCGCCAATGGCAATGGGGCGATGTTCATTCATTTTTTTCAAAGGGAGGTAATCCAGGATTTTATCTGGCTCGATTTGGCTGGAAACTCACAAAACAGATCCACTTTTACATTTTTCATTTCTGCATCAAGATCCGTTCTGGAAAGTGTTTTTTCAAGGGATGATATGATAATGGGAAGTTCTTGCTGGGAATACATTTCTCTTACTTCCCGGGCAAGGTCCAGGCCGGTCATGTGATTGAGAAACAGATCGCAGACAATGGCGGTGGGTTTTTCAAACACAATGGCTTCAAATGCCTTCTGGGAATCGGTAAAAGTGCGGGTCCCATAGCCGCATTTATCGATCAGCTGGGCATAAACATCAAGAAAGGGACGGGATGAACTGATGATGGTAAAAACGGGTTTCTTTGTCCCTGATTTCCGGTCCCTGAGCTGGATAAATTTTTTAACGGTCGATTTGAGATCCCTTTTTTCAAGCACCTTGATAAAGGATTCTATCACTGGGATGGGGGCACTCTTGTCAAGATAGTTTGAGGCAATATAGGAAAAGGTGTCCGAGATCATTAATGCCTCAATGAGTCGGATGGCACGGGCATCCAGGATGGTGTGAACCAGCATCTCTCCGGTTTTGGTACCGGATTCGATTTTGTTTTTTATTTCAGCGACAATATAGTCTGAGCAATGCCTTTCCAGAACTTTGACAGCTGCCATTCTGACATACATGGAAGGCTCGGATATCCCCTTGAGAATCCCGGCAGCAGATTCCAGCTCAGGAAATGATTCCAGGGCATTATAGACGGCAAACCGGATCTTGGTATCGATTTTTTTATTGCCGAGAAGGGTAAAAAGGCAGGCAACTGCCGCCCTCGGTATTGTGATTGCGGTCAGCTTGAGCAGATTAATGAGCAGGTCATGGCCCTGGTCAAGCGCCTGATCCGGATCACCCGGAAAGGGAATGATGTCGGCCAAGGCATCGGCCACTTGGGATCCCTGGCCAGAAAAATAGGTAAAGGCCTGATATCGCTCCCTTATCTTGTCCGATACCAAGCGTGACAGGTTGGTATCAAAATTATCGGTCTTGTCCTGCTGCCGGATAATTTCCGGTTGGGCAGGCGGTGTGTCAGACCGGTTTGCTTTCAGGACATCGATGGCATCCAGGACATCCTGATCACATTTATCGGTCACGGCGACCTGCTCCAGACGTTCAAGGCAGCGGGGGCCTCCGATCCGCTCCAGGGCTTTGATGGCATCTGTTTTTAAACTTATATGGTCATAAAATATAAATTCTGCCACATCGTCGATCAGCTCTTCAAGCTTCAGCTTGCCTGCGGTACGGATAATTCTGTTTAACAACCCGTCATTGGTTTCCCTGGATAGAATGTGTTTAAACAGGGGCGCATGGTGAAGGAGCCGGGCTCGGTCTCCATGGTCCAAGAGGAGATCTGCAAAGGCAAAATTCAGGTGAGCCCTGTCCGTTGTGAGCTGGAAAAGGCGTTCCCGGGTTTCAGCATCCAGAGCCGCTTTTCCAAGCAAGAAAGACAGCAGGCTCAGGGCTGTTTTATCCGTTGCCAGGGCCAGCATTTCAATTACTTCCTGTCGTTCGTTGACCGGCCGTGACGACAAAATTGAAAGGAGCTCCCGGGCCTGGTCGACCTGGGCCGTTTTGATTAATTGTCGCAGTTTTGGAAGAAACAGGTCCATATTGTTATTTCTCCTTGGCCTGGGTTCGATACCCGATGGGGTTTTTTTTCTGCCAATTCCAGGTGTCCTTGCACATGTCATCCAAAGATTTTCCGGCTTCCCAGTTGAGTTCCCTCTTGGCTTTTGAGGCATCTGCAAAACAGGCGGCAATATCGCCGGGCCTCCTGTCAGTGACCTGATAGGCAATTTTCCGTCCGCTGGCCTTTTCAAATCCATTTATCATTTCAAGTACGGAGAATCCGTTTCCGGTTCCAAGGTTGTAGATGACAACACCGGGTTTTTCGGCCAGTTTGGGAAGGGTCCGGATGTGGCCCAGTGCCAGATCCGTCACATGGATATAATCCCGGACGCCTGTTCCGTCGGGCGTATCGTAATCTGCCCCAAAGACGCTGAGCAGGGGAAGACGTCCCACAGCAACCTGGGAGATAAAGGGCATAAGATTGTTCGGCAGCCCCTGGGGATCTTCTCCTATCTCTCCGCTTTCATGGGCGCCCACGGGATTAAAATATCGCAGCAGCGCGATGTTCCAGTCCCTGTCCGATGTATGAAGGTCCTGGAGAATTTCTTCGATCATCAGTTTCGTCCTGCCATAGGGATTTGTGGCAGAAAGGGGGAATGCTTCGGTGATGGGAAGGGTAGACGGATCGCCATAAACCGTTGCAGACGATGAGAAAACAAGGGTTTTTACATTGAACTCGTCCATTATCCAAAGCAGGTTGAAGGTGCCGGTGAGATTGTTGTGGTAATATTTCAGGGGGATGCAGGTTGATTCTCCCACGGCCTTCAGGCCTGCAAAGTGGATGACGGCGTCTATTTTATGGTCCGTAAATACCTGGCGGACGCTTGCGATTTCGAGCAGATCGGCGTTGTAGAAAGACAATTTTTTGTTGGCCAGCCGTTGAATCCGGTTCAAGGCTTCTTGACAGCTATTGGAAAAATTGTCCAATACCACGACATCGTAATTGTCTTTCAACAGCTCAACACAGGTGTGGCTACCGATGTATCCGGCACCACCAGTCACAAGTATCTTCATTGGTCGTTCCCATAGGGTTTGAGTGTGATGGATTTTTTTTCGACTGCTTTTAAAAAAAGGTCATGGCAGATCCTACAATTTTTACATCCCTTTGTACAGGTTGTAATTTTTTTAAAAAAATCTTCCCCCAGTTGCCGGTTGTCCAGATGGAAAAAAGAGGAGAGAAAATGGGTGGCATCCATCAGCTCAAGGAGATTTCCTTCATGATCCTTTTTGCAATAGGCAGTGATGCACCGGGTCAAAAAACCAGGACCAAGTGTTCTGCCGCAGAGCTTAAGAGCGTCGGCCACCCCTTCATAATGGATCACATCTTCGGGCCGGATAAAGGGGGATTTGAAAAACGTTTCAGGGTGTTGATGGAAATAGGCATGGCAGCCGGCTGTCCGATTAACGGCATGGGTATTTTCCTTTACCATACCAATGTTGGACAGGGAAATTTGGGCGTCATGGGCCGGTTTAAAGGGGCAATGGTAAATACAGCCTTCATTGGCCAGCAATTCGATTTTTATGGAGGGGAAAAGGGATCTGGCACAGCGCACTATTTTGTTCAGTTTTTCAGGGTCCCGGTTCAAGGACCGGTCAAGCACCAGTTTTTCAGGCATCCTGAATCGCGTTTTTTCAATCATTTCCATATGGGAAACCAGCTTTTGGGAAGAATCGATCATGCAGTTGATTCCGGGGATGGCTTCCAGATATGGCACCATACCGTGACCTGTCCTGTCCAGGGCATTGAGCAGGTAAAAATCAGACACCACAATGCCGTTGATCTGGCATTTGTCATGGAGAAGCTTAAGACTGTCCAGCAGTCGGTTTAAAAAATGGATGTCTGTATACAGATCCGGCCGGATAAACCGGGTGTTGAGCAAACAATATTTTTTTATTCCCGCCATGGGAATCAGGCTTTTGCCAAGGGAAGAAAGATCCATCTGTGTGAATCGAATTCTTGAATCCATGACCGGACCTGAATGGAGCCCAAAATACACGGATTCCAAAAAAGCAATTTTTCCTTTGAGGAATCGGATATAGGCCTTATCGGGAATAAAGGGGACGGAGAATTTCATCGTGCAGGTATTGTATAATAATCAGACCAAGCTTGGCAATCATTTTGGGGGGAAAGTGTAAAATTTAGGGAAAAACAACTTTGATAACATTGACAGGAAGAAAGGACATGGTTAGAATTAAAGCATTCAGGAATAATACACCTGAACAAATAACCGATAAGGAGAGTTATAAAATGATTGACTTGACAGATCCTGCCAAAACGCAGATCGATGACTATTTTCAAGGGAAAGAACCGACTCCCATAAGAATTTTTCTCAATTCCGGTGGCTGAGGCGGCCCATCTCTTGCTATGGCTCTGGACGAGCCAAAAGATACAGATAATTCCTTTGATGTTAAAGGGCTTAAATTTGTTGTTGACAAAGAGTTTATGGAAAAAGCCGAAGTTATTAAAATCGACTTTACCGGGATGGGATTTCATCTTGATTCCAATATGGATTTGGGAGCGTCCGGGTGCGGAAGCTGCGGTTCCGGCGGTTCATGCGGCGACTGATATTTTAAGCTTTTTTATGATAAAGGTGTCCCGGCGATTGCCAAGGACACCTTTGTTATATGCGGGAAAGAAAAAGCCTTACCATTGCGGATAAAGGGCTTTAATTCGTTTGATGAGGTGTTCATCGGCCTTCATGGGGTTCAGGGCCTTGGGCGATTCACCTATGACATGGGTATCTGAAAAACAGGTTTCTTTGATTTTCAGATTATAGGCTTTGATCATAAGGGTTTCAAGGTTGATCACATCTTCGATATTGTAGGCAAGAAGGGTGTGAAGGGCTTTGGGATTCTTTGTTTTTTGGTATTCCTTCCACAGAAGCACGGCAAAATAACCGTCCATCCCGTCCAGTTCTCCGCGGTCAATTCCCAGGGCTTTTTCGCATTTTTTGAGACCTCCTCCAATTCCGAGACTTTTTAGAATATATCTCAGATCAATATGGGCATGGGGCAGGCGGCAATTAAAATATTCCTGGATAAAGGGCAGATCAAATGTTTTGCCGTTATAGGTGACAAGGACCTGGTATCGGTGGATGTCCTTTATGAAATTGCCAAGATTTTTACCCTGGACATAGTAGCGGATGGTGGAACCATCGTAAAGGGCAATGGTGGTGATGGTTGATCCGATTGAAAGGCCTGTGGTTTCTATGTCCAGAAAAGCGCAAGATCTCCTGAATTCAGGAAAAAGCCGGAAATGCTGGCTTGCCGGCAGAAGATCTTCAAAAAATTTTGCATCTTTTTTTTCCAGATGGTCCATGGAGGCATGGATTCCCTTTTGAACGGCAAGGGCTTTTTTGCCGGCAGCTCCAGGCTTTTGGAGGACGTCCGCCCAGGTGCGGATGCCTTCATTCCATAGTTTTTTTTCCGTTGACGCTCCAATACCCGGAATGTGGCTGAATGTGTTAATGAGCATAGTTCATCCTTGCTATTAAAGTTATGGGCGTTATATCCCGACTGGGAAAATATGACAATAAATAAGATATCCCCTGGGTTGACCGGAATTTATTGCCATGGTAGCCTAAAAAAATATGTCAGCAAACTATTTTTAATCAGGATTCTGTTATGACCCGACCTCTTTATACGATTTCCTGGGTATTTTTTGTTTTGTTCATGGTTTTTTCTTTAACCGCCTGCGGTGAAAAGGAAAAAGGAGATGAGGATTTGGTGGTGGGCAACTGGACCCAGTACCGTAACCGGGCCTATATCCTTTTGATCATCTCTCCTGCCGGCAGCTGGAATTCCTCGGTCCGCATTGCCGATGTCACCTCGAAAATTGTCAAATCCAAAGGGGATGCCCAGGGGTCCTGGCACATGGAAGGCAAACAATTGATATTCACGGTAATAGCGTCAAGCATTGAAGAAATCTGGGAAAAAAATGACACCAGTTTTTTTGAAATTGTTGAGCTGGGACCCCGTGTCATGTTGCTCAAGGAGGAAAATGGCCGGGTTGGAGAATGGAAAAAAACCAGCAGCAAGAAACCAGGGGATATCGAAGCCGACACGGCGGTGGTTGTTCCGATGAAACCCCTTGTCGTAAATCTGAACAAGAATAGTTCAAATGCCCAGGATCGATATCTGTGTTTGAATATGAACATGAGGCTCAAAGAGTTGATGCCGGACCAAAAAATTCCTGTTATGCATCCCAAGGCCCGGGAAGCGGCCATTATTTTTTTAAGTTCCCTTGTTTTTGAAGATGTAAGGGATTTTGACCAGATCAAGATCCAGCAAGCAAAATTGGTGGATGTGCTTAACCCTTATATGGAAGGCTTTGTAAAGGATATCGATATTGAGCATGTGATCATTTCCAACACCATTGATAAGGTGGAAGAATTTATCATTGAGCATACCATGAGCCCTGGAAAGGCGGCAGAAAAAGAGAGCGGGGACAAAACGGATGGGAAAACGGATGACAAAAAATTACCCGAAGAAAAAAAACCAAAGGAATAGGGGTTAATCCCTGGACTTTGTGACGAGCAAAACCCCTGCTGAAATGGAGATGGTTGCCCTTGTCTCTTTGAAACAATTGCTGATGCCAAGGGAAGACCCCATGGGGATGGACGCATTTTCAAGGGGATATTCAAGCCCTTCAAGGGTAAGCCCGGTTATGATGTCCGAGACCGGAATAATGGACAATGGATCACCTTTTTCGCCCGTTAGTTCAAGGTGATCCGTGACAAGGTAGATTTCGTTGTTTGCATCCACAATTTTTGCTTTAATCCCCAGGTCGGCAAGCCGCCGCAACAAGAAAAGGTTGGCCAGGGTGTGGTCAAGGCGATTGCCCGTCACTCCGAGCAATGTGATTTCGGTGGCTTTTTTTTCCAGGGCAAAGTCAATGCAAAGGTCTGTATCCGTTTGATTTTTTCTGGCCGGGTAAGAGATGATGGGCGTTTTGTTTTTTTCATAGAAAAGTTTTGTGTCCGGGAGAATGGAATCCATATCTCCGATGATCACATGGGGGATAAAATTCATTTGTTTCAGATGAATGGCCCCGCCGTCTGCGGCAATAATCAAATCCGCCTGGTTTAAAAGGCTTCTTATCCCAGGCGTGTCGACCAGTGTACCGCTTGCAACGATGATACAATTCATGCTCTCTTCATTAACACGAAAAGCAAGGATTGAAAACAGGTATTATCTGCCTTATTATTGCCTTGGTCTTGACACTTTGACTCCTACCTTATATTTTCCGTGGGAATGATACCCATTAAGATTATAAATAAATATATTTTTAAAGAATTAATTCCTCCCTTTGCCATCAGCCTATTCTTTTTGACATTTGTGTTTCTGATGACCCGGATCCCGGAAATCACCAATATGGTGGTCAATTATAATACAGGTATTTCTTCGATCCTGTTGATGGTGATATTTACCCTTCCCAAATTTTTGGAATATACCATCCCCATGTCGGTAATGATCTCCGTACTGCTGACATTCATGCGTATGTCCGGTGAAAGTGAGATTATCGCCTTGAAGGGGGCCGGGGTTTCTTTGTACAAATTGCTGCCGCCCATAGTGGTTTTTTGTGTGTTGGCCACGTGTCTGACCATGTGGGTGGCTGTATTCGGGGTCTCCTGGAGCAATTTTTCCCTTAGAAAGAAAACCATTGAGATCGCCAGATCCAGCATTGATGCAGCTCTTCAGGAGAGGCAATTCAACTCGAAGTTGTCCGATATCATGATTTACGTATCCCATGTGAATATGAAAACAAGGGATCTTAAAGATGTGTTTATTGAAGATCGACGAACCCAGGGCGTCACCAGTATTTCGGTGGCGCCTGTGGGCAAGCTGATCCGCCAGGGTGATGAAATGGTTTACACCATACGGCTTTATGATGGCATGATCAACCAGGTCAAAAACAAAGACAATTCTGTAACCAATATTACCTTCGGTCATTATGACATTAATATTGATATGAACATGCAGGCAGGGTCCATAAAGATCACCAAGGAATTGGACGAACGAAGCCTGGAAGACCTTGTTCAGCTTTTACGGACAGGTATCGAAGATAAGTCCGAATACGCTGCGGCTCTGATGGTGCTCCATGAAAAATTTGCCATCCCCTTTGCGTGTCTGGCATTGGGAATCCTGGCATTTCCCCTGGGCATCCAGTCCATGTCTTTGCGCAAATCTTCGGGTTTTGGTTTGGGTATTTTCTTTTTTTTATTGTATTATTTTTTGCTGGCAGCCGGTTGGTCAGCAGGGGAAAGCGGATATTTTCCGCCCTTTATCTGCATGTGGCTGCCCAATGTGATCATGGGCGGGGCAGGTGTCTATCTTTTGATACAGAATGCAAAGGAAAAACCGGTGCAGCTTCCTAAAGTGCTCACAAGGACAATTGCCCTTATTCAAAAACGATTTAAACGAAAATTATAACCATGTCCTGTCTTCATAAATACTGGTTAAAGGAATTTACCAAACTTTTTTTGATCATCCAGGTGATGATCATGGTGCTCTTTGTCTTTATTGATTATCTTTCCAGGATGGACCGGTTCCTTAAATCCGATATTTCCCTTTTGGAGGCGCTCTGGTATGTGTTGTTGAAAGTTCCCTTCATGTTTGTCCAGCTCACTCCGGCAAGCCTTCTTCTGGCGGTCATTGTCGTTTTCGGGGTCATGAACCGGAACAATGAACTGACCGCTTTGAAATCCAGTGGAATCAGTGTTTATTTTCTCGTAAAACCAGCACTTTGGGCAGGTTTTTTTTTGGCCGGCCTGATTTTTCTGCTGGGGGAAACCCTGATTCCCATCTCCATGGCAAAGGCAAATTATATTCGCTATAACCAGATGCAGACCGGTCCCCGGCTATCTGTGGGTCGCAATGATATCTGGATAAGGTCTGAGAACAAGCTTATTCATATCAATTATTTTGATCCGGTGAACCTGACCGTTGCCGGTATCACCGTAACCACCATGGGGGATGGGTTTAAGATCATTGAAAGAACAGATGCCCAAAAAGGAAGGTATGAAGACGGAGGTTGGGTTTTTGAAGGGGTGATTGAACAGGTTTACGCGGCAGAGAATAATGATTTTGAGGTTAAACTGCTTCCTTCGAAGCGGGTCAATCTGAAGATAACTCCCAAAGACCTTGGAGGCGTGGCCAAAAAATCAGATGAGATGAGCTATTTTGAGCTTCGGACCTATGTGCAAAAAGTTGAACGGGAAGGGTATGACCCCACCAGCTATCGGGTGGATATGAATGGAAAAATCGCCTTTCCCTTTATTTGCATTATCATGGCCCTTGCCGGTGCGGCCACAGGGATGCGTTCTTTTGTCAAACACAACATGCCGGTGGCCATTGCCATTGGGGTGGTGATATGCTTTTTTTATTGGGTCATGTATGGATTGTGTCTGTCCATGGGGTATGCAACAATTTTGCCGCCTGTCATAGCTGCCTGGGTGTCCAACCTGGTTTTTCTGTGCATGGGGTCCATTTATTTGATCAATTCAGAATAGAACAGGTGAAATTAGCCCATGATATTGATGTACCACATCCTGTCGACCCTCATTTTTCTCCTGGCATTGCCTGTATTTCCAGTTGTTTACCTTTTATCGGAAAAACGACGTGCCACTCTTTTCCAGCGGCTGGGGCTACTGACCGGGTTTAAAAGAAAAAAAAACGGGGAATTTCGCATCTGGGTCCACGCCCTGTCCGTGGGGGAGGTTAAATCAGCGGTTCCCTTTGTTAATGCCCTGAAAAAAAACAGACCCGAGGCCCGGATTGTTTTTACCGCATCCACAAAAACAGGGTTTGAAACCGCCCAACAGCTGTTCTGCGCCAATCATGGCTCCCTGGTGTCCCAGATGGGGTATTTCCCCTTTGACTTCTGGGGGTCCATGTTACGGGTATGCCGCCTGATCCAGCCGGATTTGGTCTGTCTGATTGAAACCGATATCTGGCCCGGATTCCTTGATCAAATGAGGCGGCATAATATTCCGTCGGTCCTTATCAATGCGAGGCTTTCCGAAAGGTCTTTAAACGGATATCTCAGGATGGGAAGGTTTGCATCCCTGTTTTTATCCTCCCTGTCCCATGTCATGGCGCAGACGACTCTGGATGCCCATCGGTTTGAAACAGCGGGGGTTTTAAGGGGCCGTATTTCCATCCTGGGGAATATCAAGTTTGACCAGACCTTGAAAAGGGTAGATGAATCGGAGCTCTCAGCACTGAAAGCCAGGTTCGGCGTTCTGGACCAGGAGAGGGTCTGGATTGCCGGTAGTACCCATGAGGGAGAGGAAGCCATTTTGTTGGCAGCCTTTGCCGGGGTGAAAAAAACCATACCCCGCCTGAAGCTGATCCTGGCCCCCCGGGACCCGAAAAGAAGTGAGAAACTGCTGGGACAGATACCCCGCTTCCCCCATCCGCCGGTTTTGCTTTCAGATATAAGGACGGGCGTACAAAAGCATGATATTCTTGTTGTTGATACAATGGGGGTGCTTGCCATGGCCTATGCCATATGTGATCTGGCATTTATCGGGGGATCTCTTGTCCCCTCCGGAGGGCACAATCCCCTTGAACCTGCCATGTTCGGCAAACCTGTCCTGTTTGGCCCCCATATGACAGATTTTTTACAGGTTGCAGACCTGCTGGTGGAAGCAAAAGGGGCTTTGCGGGTTGAAACAGGATCCCAAATCCAGGAAAAGCTGGAACAAATACTGGAGAATCCTTTTCTGGCAAAAGAGATGGGAGATGCCGGTTTTAAGGTTTTCTCCCAAAATGCAGGTGCTGTGGCAAGAACCGTTAAGAAAATGGAGGCCCTTGGCTTTGTTTAATACATGGCTTAACCGGCTGGAAAAAAAAATCACCCGGATTTCGGATCAGGAGTATACGCCTGATCTGTTTTCCTTTGAGCAGGTTCTGGTGGCAGCCAGCGGTCTTTACCGGCTGGGTTCAAAGCTTCGGCTCAGGCTGTACCGATCCGGTCTGTTAAGGTCCGGGCGTCTGCCCTGTTTTGTCATCAGTATCGGCAATATCATGGCCGGGGGGGTGGGCAAGACCCCCATGGCCATCCATATTGCCGAGCTATTGTTGAAAATGGGCAAACGGCCGGTTGTGATCAGCAGGGGATATAAAGGCAGCCTTGGGCCTGTGCCCAGGATTGTCAGTGACGGATCCACACTTTTTCTGGATGCCCGGAAAGCCGGCGATGAACCCTATATGATGGCCCGGCGGAAGCGCTTTCCGGTTGTGGTTGGAAAAAATCGGTATCTGGCCGGAAAACTGGCCATTGAGCAGTTGAACCCCGATGTAATTGTTCTGGATGATGCGTTTTCCCATCTGGGGCTGGAAAGGGATCTGGATATCCTTTTGTTTGACCATGACAGACCCCTGGGAAACAAGCGGATGCTGCCGGCGGGAAGGCTGAGGGAAACACCGGCCATGTCAAAAGACCGGGCCCAGGCCATCATATTGACCCGATGCCCTGGGGAAAAAGGCCCTCAAGGTCAGGAGGCCGATCCTGGCTGCCATAGACATGGCTTCGGGCAACAAAAAAGGTTCGCTCCATATGGGCAGATCCCGTTTTTTAAAACTGGCCATAGCCCTTTTTTGTTGCAGTTTCTGCCCCGGGGAAAAAAATCAGACCAGGCGACCGGTGATCCGGAGCGGCTCAGGGGTCGTCCGGGTCTATTGTTCTCAGGGATTGCCAAGAACGAATCCTTCAGGTCGGCAGCAGAAGAAATGGGTGTAAATGTGGTGGATCACCTTGAATTTAAAGACCATTATATGTATAAAAGGGCTGACATTTTATGGATACAGGAACGCGCCCGGCAGATTGGCGCTGACCTGATTGTCACCACGGAAAAAGACTGGGTGAAGCTGGACCGAACCTTTGGATGGGAAAGTGACCTGGCAGTGATCGGTATCAAGATCAGATTTGAGAATGAGAAAGCCTTTGAAGGGTTTATAAGATCAAGGTTGAATGAATGAGTAACGAAAAAAATTACAAAATATTGAAGCTGCTGGTCTACCTGATGGGGCGTTTGCCCATACCCATTGCCACCTTTTGTTCCGATCTT
>Ga0180007_10005369_pt1 | contig 13005 bp, 10 predicted proteins | sample MM_PC_MetaG_FD_121122 | JGI IMG/M metagenome (GOLD analysis project Ga0180007, IMG submission 121122) | Groundwater microbial communities from the Aspo Hard Rock Laboratory (HRL) deep subsurface site, Sweden - MM_PC_MetaG | ecosystem: Environmental > Aquatic > Deep subsurface > Groundwater... | reverse complement strand
TCCGAAGCCACGATCTCCTTGGGCAGCCGGAACTCGGGGATGCCATAGACCAGAACCCCGCCGGGTTTGTGGAAGGCTTCGAAAATGGTGACCTCATGGCCCTTGAGCAGCAGGTCGCCTGCAACGGTGAGCCCCGAGGGGCCGGAGCCGATGACAGCCACTTTTTTGCCGGTTTTGGCCTCCACCGCAGGGACTTCCCCTGCACCCTTTTCCCGTTCATAATCGGCTGCAAATCTTTCAAGATACCCGATGGCAACGGGCTGTCCTTTTTTCCCTACAATACAGCGGCCTTCGCATTGTTCTTCCTGGGGGCAGACCCTTCCGCAAACCGCGGGAAGGGCATTGCGCTCCCACAATTTATTGGCAGCCCCTGAAAAATTATTTTCAGCTATCAGCTTGATAAAATGCGGAATATCAACTGACACAGGGCATCCTTCTACACAGGCGGGTTTTTTGCATTGAAGGCATCTTTCGGCTTCTGCAATGGCCATTTCAGGGGTGAGTCCCAGGGGGACCTCAATAAAATTTCTGCGCCGGACATCCGGGTCCTGTTCGGGCATTTTTGCCCGGGGTACGGCTTCTTTCTTTGGTTTGTTGTCTGCCATTTAATCCTCCGTATATACAACCGTCTCCGGTGTTTTTATTGTACCTTGCAGTTTTTATATGCATCCATGCTGTTCTTCTCATCTTCAAGATAAGAAGCCAGGCGTTTGGCCAGTTCATCAAAATCCACCTTGTGGGCGTCAAACTCCGGCCCGTCAACACAGGCAAATTTGGTTTCTCCTCCGACCGTGACGCGGCAACAGCCGCACATCCCGGTACCATCCACCATAATGGGGTTCAGGCTCACAAGGGTTTTTACCCCTTTTTCCCTGGTGATCAGGCTGCAGAATTTCATCATGGGGATGGGGCCGATGGCCACCACCAAAGAGATGTCATCTTTGGCAAGAACCTGCTTTAATACATCGGTTACAAATCCGTGGTGGCCCTTGGACCCATCATCGGTACAGATGTGGAACAGGTCCGATGCCGCCCTCATTTTTTCTTCCATGATGAGCAGGTCATAGCTTCTGGAGCCCAAAATGGTGGTGACCTCATTGCCGGCCTCTTTCAGGGCCCGGGTGATGGGATGGAGCACGGCGATGCCGGTTCCGCCGCCCACGCAGACAACCTTTCCCACTTTTTCAACATGGGTGGGGGCCCCCAGGGGCCCGATGAGAGCGTAATAGGTATCTCCTACCTGCAACTCTTTGAACCGTGCAGTGGATTTGCCGACCACCATATAGATAATGGTGATGGTCCCTTTTTCCGGGTTTGTATCCGCCATGGTCAAGGGGATACGTTCGCCGGTTTCGTCTGCCTGAAGTATCACGAACTGACCGGGTTTGGCTTTACGGGATATTCGGGGTGCTTCTATCTCGTTGAGAATGATGGTCCCTTGGGCCATTTCCTCACGATATACAATTGTTGCCATTTCTTCCTCCTGTTCTCTAAAAATCTATATGTAACAGCTTACGGCTGAAAAATCCTTTGGATCGAATTTTTATTAAATCTTAAAAAAATGAACGCTTCGATGGCCCAAAAGAATTGATGATAGTCAGATTTGTCTATAAAATCAAGTAGAAAAGAAGAGGGTTGCCGGGTATTTTTTTAAAGGGCAGGGGGAAAGGTTTTTGTCTGGTGCCCGGGAAGTTAAAGATTGTAAAGCCCAGCTGATTTTGCTACCGTCTCCCGGATAAAATGGACACACCCAATTTTATATAAAATTATGGACCAGGGAGAATGAGGATGAAACGAACAATGATACTGGCCGGTTTTGTGTGGGGCATGGTTTTTGGAACGATTGTCTTTGCCGGACAAGAAGGTTCCCAGACGGTGTCCGGGGAAAAAAAAGAAATCTCTGTTCAGGAATCAGGGGATCTGGCCCGGCAGATTTCCTATGCCCTGGGGTATGACATCTTTAAAAATGTGACCCAATACATGGAATTGGATCCAAAATATTTTATCATGGGGGTGACAGACAGCCATGCCGGCAAACCGAACATGGAAAAAGACCAGCTTGCCCAGATGCTCATGGCCTACCAGCGGATTGCCCGGCAAAAACAGATGGAAGCGGCAAGGCGTTTGTCCGAGGCAAACCGCGCGGAAGGGGCCAGGTTTCTTGAAGGGAACAAGCTAAAGGAAGGCGTGGTGACCCTGTCGTCCGGCCTGCAGTATAAGATTCTCAAACAGGGCAACGGCCCCTTGCCGGGACCCGATGCCACAGTGGAATGCCATTATAAGGGCAGCCTTCTGGATGGTACGGTGTTTGATTCTTCTTTTACCAGGGGGAAACCGGCTGTTTTCCAGGTGGGCGGTGTTATCAAGGGGTGGGTCCAGGCCCTGCAGCTCATGCCGGTGGGATCCCGGTGGGAGCTGTATATTCCGTCCGACCTTGCCTATGGCGACCAGGGGGCGGGAGATGCCATCAAACCCGGGCAGACCCTTGTGTTTGAGGTGGAGCTTCTGGGGATCATCCATTGATTTTCTTCCGGGCATCCACGCCGTATTTTTTTTTGTTTGAGTTGAGCCGGAGAGCCGTTAAAAGTCCTTTGTCCCGTATGGTGTAGAACACAAGCTTTCTTTTGTTCATGGTGAAAAATTTTTTGCCATATTTTTTGAGCTTGTCCGGGTCGATGTCAAATCCCAGACCCGGGTTATAGGTGGGATTCAGGATTCCGTTTGTATGTTCAAAGGGGGTTTTAAGGATGCCGTCCCGCTTCCCGATGGTCCAGGAGGGCGGATTAATCGGATATTCCAGGGGCTTTGTTCCATTAAATCCGCTGGCCAGAAGAACGTTCAGATTCACGGCAAATCCAATACCGTTGGTCCATGTGTGCGGGGTGAATTTTAAGCCGTGGTGTCTGCAATGGGCCGCAATGTCCAGTGTGTGGGAAATACCGCCGGTCATGATGGCGTCGGGCTGGAAAATATCATAGCATTTTTTTTCCACCATGTATTTAAGTTCCGCCTTGCCGTTTGTATGGACTTCCCCGCCGGTAATGGGAATTCTGCTGTATCGGGTCAGGGCGGAAAGATTCTCATAGTCGTCCATGGGAAGGGGCTCTTCCAGCCAGGCGATCTTCATCTCCGCACAGGCATCGGCAAAATATTTGGCCCGATCCAGGTCCCACAGGGGGGCGTCATTGATAATGGTCACCCGCCAGCCCTGGTTGGCATCCACCCCAATGGCCATTTTGTCCCCCACCGCATCCACAACCGCCTTCACATGGGCAATGTCGGTCTGTACATCAAAGTCATGGACCCTGATTTTGATGGTCTTAAAGCCTTCGGCAAGGCGTGCCCGGGCTTCAAAAATCCGGGAGTCCCCGTCCTTTATTTCCCCTGTGGAGGCATACAATTCCACAGGCTCCCTTCGGCCTCCCAGCAATTCATAGACCGGTTTGTTGGCCAGTTTCCCCTTGATATCCCAGAAAGCCGGCTCTATCCAGTTGGCCCGGACCCCCAGATAGGATACTTCTCTGAGGCGCTGGAGCATCAGATTTATGTCAGTGGCATCATGTCCCAGGAGATAGGGGGCGATTAAATTGCCAATCCCCTGTCTTTCCGAGGCAATGGCAGGTCCTGCGCTATACCCCTGGATGCCGTCTTTTGTTGTGATACGGATCAGATCAAATCGGTTGTCCGTGGCCGGATACCCGGGTATCCAGCTGGGATAAAAGGGGCGGTCAAGGGGAATTCTCACATGGTACATGTCGATCTGGGATATCTTGCTCATTGATATTTCCTTTCCAGTTTTTTTTTGCAGTTTCGTTTTTTATTGCATAATAAAGCAAATATGGTATTTTCCATCAACGCATGGAAGGAGAAAAATGGATTTTAAAAATTACTTTGCCAGTCAAAAACTGCCCTTGCAATACTCAATGAAGAGAGCAGCTATAATATATTTCGAACGATTTTTTTTCGCCTGTATTGTCCCATTCCTAGCCTCGGTTCTGTTGCTGTTCTTTTTTTTTACTATTTCTTCATAGCGGCAATGCAATCTTTGATAATATAGAAGACAATCATCACTAAAGAAGCAATGGAAAAAATCCACTTTAAAAAAGTATAGTACAATAAATTATAATAGGTTAGAGATAGATTCCTTTCAAAATATTCAAGTGCAGATTGCAAAAATAACCAAATCAAAAGAAAGCAAAAATCAATCAGAATGCTGAGAATAACCTTAAAAGCACTGGCATTATTCATTATTTGCCCCCTTAATACGCTATCAAAAAATTAATAAGATAATTTTTTTGTCTCTAAATGTTTCCACGATGGAATTTGACTGTTCCTAGGGATCTGAACAGCGAAATCGTGTTCTTTAGAGTAGACCTTAATCTATGACAGCATTTCAGGAAGGATAATGGTGCCATGTTTATCCTTTAATTTTATGAGTTCCTTTTTTTGGTTGGCCAGAATATCAAACAGCTGCCGGGGAATTGCCTCTTCCTTTGCATAGGCTGCCTCCTGGAGTTCGATGCGCTGGACAATATTGTCGCAATAGAGGGAAAATTGTTTTTCATAAAGGGAGCGGGGGTATTTTTTGTCAAGAAGCTGTTCAAACAATTGCTGTAACTCATCATATTTGGGCAGGTTGCCGATGGGGGTGGTCAAAAATCCCATTTCGCTGTGGGCATATCTTTCCAGCCAGGCAAGCCAGACCTTGACATCTTTTTTTTCACCCAGAAGCCGGCTGCTGGATCCTCCCCGGGCCTTTTCCGTCAGAAAATAGTTGAGCCCGGCCATGACCGGCCTGTGTTCTTTCCCGATGGCGGGATTGCCGAAAAATTTGAACTGGGCATCCATGTAATCGCCTAAGGCCCCTGGAATAAAAGGGGCATTGGCCCAGGGAGCCCGCTTGATTCCGACGGCACCCACCTCAGTTGCCGTGGCCGCCGAGACGATGCAGGCGCCGATGACCACGCCGTTGTCCGAATCCTGTGCCACCCAGACCGGGGGCATGGTATCGGCGTCCCTGCCCGAGTATGTAAAGATTCGGGTCAGAACCCCTTTAGGATTCTGGGCTTCGGGGGAATAATTGTCAAGGGAACTGGAAGCCAGGGTACACCGGGAATTGGGATGGGACAGGGGGACGGGTTTGCCGGCGGCATCTGTTTTTCCCGCCTGCCATTCTCCCTGGAAATTAATGCCTTTTTGGGGGGGGGGCTCGTTATTTCCCACCCAGTGGGGAACCTTGTTTTCATCTATGAGCACATTGCTCCAGATGACCTCGTGTCCTTTATTCCTTAAAACCTTCATGAGCAAGGGATCACCCTCAAGGTTCACATCTTCCACAATCCCGAAGATTCCGTTCTCCGGATTGATGGACCGGATACTGCCGTCATCTGCAATCCACATCTGGGCCAGGTCATCTCCGACAAATACGCTGCCGGCCATGGCGGTGGTGGTTTTGCCGCATCCGCTGGGGGCGGCTCCGGCACACCAGGTCACCCGGTTGGAAGGGCCGGAAATGCCGGTAATAAACATATGTTCGGACAATTCTTTTCCCCTGTTTGTGTAGACGGCCTTGTCCACGGCAAACCGGTGATTCCCTTTTTTTAGGAGCAGGGTATTGCCGGCATAGGTGCATTTATAACTATAGGTGGTCTGAAATTTTCTGTCCATGAAGACCCTTGCATCGGGCAGATCCTGGGGTCTGTTTTTCCCTTGGGAATGGAGGTTGGTGAAAAAATGGCCCTGGTTGACAACCTCCGTGTCAAAATCATCATAGGCATTCCGGTAGAGCAGTTCGGCACTATGGCTCACATAGGCGGAACTGGTGATTTCCAGTGCGGGATTGGAAACAGGCGAGCCCACAGGTCCCCTCATGTAGAATCCCACAATCATGGTCATGCCTTCCATGATGCCCGTCAGGCTGGAACGGATATCCTCCAGGGCTTTTTGGCGGTCCATCCGGTTGGCAAGGGAGGAGATCTGGTCTTCGGGGTTGGCAATGTAAAAGGTCCGGTCCACGATTCGTCCCTGTTCGCCTGCCAGGTCAAAGTGAATGGTATGATTTTCCATGGCAAGGGGGCTTTCTTCTTTTTTTTCAATGGCCAGATTTCGAATAAACGCCTTGTCTTCGGGTGATCCGGTATTGAGAAAGACCCTGTCCGGATTACAAATAACAATCGCATTGGCAATCCGCATGAGAATGCCCGGATGTTTTATTCTTGATATCCGGGCCAGATGGTCAGCATCCATTTTCTGTTTAAAAATGGTGAGAGCCCCTCCAGGCGATTCAATTTTTCCAAGGGTGTTCAAAATATCCATGTCAGTATCCATAAATTATGTATGCGCCGTTATGTTTAAAATGATTACCAAAAAAAGAGTTTTTTTTCTTCTAACATTTAATGCATAAAAATCAAACGATATCTTAAAAAAATAATCACAAAGAATATTTTCTTTTTGCCGGTAGAAGCGGTATAAAAACAGACCCATGAAGGATTAAACTTATACCGGGGAGGGGAAAAACAAATATGAAGCCGAAAATAGTTGCGGATTTACACAATCATACCACAGCCTCGGACGGGGATTTTGCACCGGAAACCCTGGTAAAACAGGCAAAGTCCCTGGGGTTGAAAGCCCTGGGCATCACAGATCATGATTCCCTCCAAGGGCTTTCAACCGCCATTGCGGCAGGGGATGACTGCCAAATTGAGATAATTCCCGGTGTGGAGGTTTCCATCCGGTTTAAACGGCCCTTTTTTACAGGAACCCTTCATCTGCTCTGTTATTTTTCCCGGGCAAGACTGGCAGATGATGCCTTTGTCCAAACCTTTGAACGGATACTGGCCCAGGGCAGGGGGGAGGGACTGGTCAAAGCCCGGATTGCCATGATTAATCGGGTGTTCGGGCCCAAAGGGGACACCCCCCTGTTAAAACGGGATCTTGGGTTTCAGGACATTGCCCATTACAGCGCCAATGCCACCCGGCGGCATTTTGCATTGGCCCTGGCAGAGCGTCTGGGTCTTGAGGGCCGGGAGGCGGTCAACCGGGTAATCGGCAACGACAGCCCGGCCTATCTTCCGTCGGGCATAGAATTGTCACAGGGAAGGACCCTCATCAACACCCTTCCTGTTGTGGCTGTCCTGGCCCACCCGGCTGCCGGTTCCTTTCCCGGACAAGGGCATTATAAGGAAGTGCTGCCCCCCCTTGAAACGGTTCAACAAATGTTACCCGAGTTTATTGAGGCCGGGATCCGGGGGCTTGAGGTCAACTATCCGGGGCATACCAAAGAACATGAGCAGATTCTTAGGTCCTGGGCACAGACCCATGGGCTTTTTGTAACCGGCGGATCGGACTGCCATGATGCAGCAGAACGCCCCCTGGGCGTCAGCGGCATATCTGCATCAGAATTTGACATTTTTAAGGGGGCAATTCCATGAGGAGAAAAGAAAAGCAAATAACAGATCCAGCGGTTATTGATCAGATTATCAGACAGTCTAAGGTTTGCCGGCTGGCCATGGTGGACGGGGATAAGCCCTATGTGGTGCCTTTAAGTTTTGGATATGACGGCACCCATCTTTATTTTCATTCTGCCCTGGAGGGCCGGAAAATGGCGGTGTTAAGACAGAATCCCCATGTTTGTTTTGAGTTTGATCAGGTGATCAAGCTTGTGAAAAACAAAGAGGCCTGCGAATGGGGGATGGCCTTTAAAAGTGTGATTGGGGAGGGCCGTGCTTTCCTGGTGGCGGATATCGCGGAAAAAATCAAGGGTCTTGGCGTGATCATGGCCCAGTATTCCAGAAGGGTCTTTGCGTTTCCAGGGGAGAATCTTCAAAAAACAGCCCTGATAAAGGTTGAAATTACCCGGATAACGGGAAAACAATCCGGTTAAGCCTTCATCCGGGTTAACCTGCGCTCATCATAAAACAGGGCAAGCAGAACCGCCACACCGGCCAGTGTGATGAGGGCCGAAACATTAAAGGAAGTTCTATAGGCATCGGTTTCCAATCCTCCCAGTGAGATGAGGCCGTCGGTGATGGGACCTGAGATGAGGGTGCCGGCCATGCCCCAGCTGAGAAAAAAGGTGGCATTAAAAACGGCAAATAATTTGCCCCTTTTGGGGGCGGGGATATAAAAAGCCGCCAGCCCATAGGAGGCGGCCATAATAAGAACGTCGGAAAATCCCATTAAAAAGGAGCTGATGCAGACCCAGTAAAGGGATGGAAAGATCCCCAGGATAAACAGGGCCAGGGCGGCGGCAACAGAGGAGAGTGCCAAAAGACGGCGTTCTCCGAAGCGCTGACACAGTCTGCCGGCCAATAATCCTGTGATGATAATGCCCACGGACCGGATATTGACCACATGGCTTAGGGTAAGGGCGGACAGGTTAAGGCCCGGGGCCAGGGAAAGGTATTGGGGCAGGGTAACGGCCACGGCGTTCCTGCCAAAGTGTATCAGGGTCATGGCCGCGATGAAGATGAAAAAGGTGCGGGGAACAAAAGGGTCCCCTATTTTTTCTTGGAAGTGTTTCGCCAGCGGTTTGCCCATGCCGCCTTCGGGCACCATCAACATGGGGAAAACAGACACAAACATGACAGCCCCGGATATCCAGAAAAGGATGCCCTGGTAAAACCCCCATCCCGGAAAGGCTGTTCCCATGCGGTCGTACAAAAGGCCTCCCGCAAGCACGCCCATGACCCGGCCGACACCCCCCAGACTTTCAAGCTTTCCCATTATTCTCGTTCGGTTTCCTTGTTCGTAAACATCAGAGATCAGGGCGCTCCACCCGATATTGGACATGGACCAGAAAACTTCAATCAGGGAAAGCCCGATGATGATCACCCATCCGGCGGCATCTTTTTCAGAAGGGATCAGGTGGCAGGCCCATAGCAGGATGGTGCCCAGGCCTGCCAGGATTTCCCCCCAGATGATCAGGGATCTGCGTTTTTGGTACTTGTCTGAAATCACCCCCCACAGATAGCGCTGGCTCACCACATTCACAATCATGGGAAGGGTTGCAAACAAGGTGGTGGTGGTCACGGAAAGCCCCAGAAAATGCCGCAGGTAGATGGTCAGATAGCTGTAAAAAAGGCCTCGCCTGAACATGGCCAGCATTTGAAAGGAGGATATGCCAAGAAATATTTTCATAGGGCTTACGATTTACCAGCACCGGAATAAAAGATCAACTCAAAAGAAAGAAAAGCAGGGCCAAAGTCTTTCGGAAGCCTTTATAGATATTTGTTCTTGAATAAAGTGCTTTATTTTTTTAAACTGATGCATAATTCGGACGAAATTTCAAAAAAACAATTAAAACAGGAAAGCGAGTGCGTGTTTAAAGGTGCGGTGTGTTCGTACTTGACCTGGCCTGATGTAATGTATGGGGGACATGACCTGTGAACCGGGGATACCGCCAACTGCCGGGCCGGTTTTCTCGGGCAGTGAAGGACCGGGTATTTTTTTCTGCCAGCAAACAGAGTGGAAAAGGAAATAGTGATGAAACGGCGTATTTTATTTGTAGATGATGAACCCAATATTTTAAAGGGACTTCAAAGAAGCTTAAGATCCTTGAGAGAACAATGGGAAATGGCATTTGCCGATGGTGCCGCCACAGCCCTTGAACGCCTTGAAAAAGAGTCGTTCGATGTGATTATTACCGATATGAGAATGCCCCGGATGGATGGGGCCCAATTGCTCCGGAAGGTTAAGGAAGAATATCCCATGATGGTCCGGATTATTCTTTCCGGACATTCTGACCAGGAAATGATCATGAAAACCGTAAAGTCCGCCCATCAATATCTTTCCAAACCCTGTGAGAAACAGGTGCTAGTTGATGCTGTCACGCGGGCCTGTTACCTGCGGGATACCCTCAATAAAAAATCCCTTCAATATGTCATTTCCGGGATTGATGCCATGCCCATCCTGCCCGCCCTGTATACGCGAATCATGGCGGAACTCAACTCTAAGGACGCATCTGCCGCAAGTGTGGGGGCTATCATTTCAATGGATGTCGGGATGACCGCCAAGATACTTCAACTGGTAAATTCCTCTTTTTTCGGCATGCCCCGGCATGTGTCCACCCCAATGGAGGCGGTTGTGCTCCTGGGAATTGACGTGGTGAAAACCCTGATATTGAGCATTGAGGTCTTTGCCAAGTTTCGGGAAACCACCATGGCCCTTTTGCCGGTATCCAAAATATACGACCATTGTGTCCGGACCGGCGCCATTGCCAAAAAAATTGCGATTCTTGAGAACATGACCAAGGAAGACTCGGACAATGCCATGATTGCCGGAATTCTTCACGATCTGGGCCGGTTGCTTCTGGCAGACAATTTTTCGGATGAATACAAGGAGGTCATGGCCTATGTAACCAAAAACCAGGTGCCTGTCCATGGGGCAGAACTTAAAATTCTGGGTGTGACCCATGCCCAGGTCGGCGCATATCTGCTGGGGTTATGGGGGTTACCCGATAATATTGTCGAGGGGGTGGCCTTCCACCACAGCCCCTCTGCCAGCATCGTCAAAGGATTTGATCTTTGCGGCCTGGTCCATGTGGCAAATCTCATGGACCACCATGAACAGAGGATGCCCGGTGGATGGGACAAATTGACCGGAGCCGATACCGATTACCTGGATCAATATGACCGAACCAGAAAAATTTTCTTGTGGCGGGACAGCCTGAGGATAAAATGAAGCTTGAAACCCTCATCGAAACCTGTGCAGAGCCCATTGTCGTATACGATAGGAACGGGTTGGCCACCTATGTAAATTCCGGGTTTGAACGGCTGTTCGGCTGGAATCGCCATGAACTTCTGGGCGAACGGATTGATTTTGTCCCGGAAGATCAGGCATCACTGACCGGACAAGCTGTTGCCAGAGTTCTGGCCGGGGATACGGTTTCCGGTATGGAAACCCGACGGAAAACAAAGCACGGGGTGATGGTCCCTGTGAGGTTGAGTGCCGCACCCCTGAGGGATGAGACCGATACTTTTGACGGAATAGTTGTCACTCTCCAGGATATAACGGACCTGGTAGCGTCCCGGCAGGAGGCCCGGGCGGCAAACCGGGCCAAGGGGCAATTTCTTTCCAATATCAGCCATGAGGTCAGAACCCCCATGAACCATATCATGGGAATGATTGACCTTTTGCTGGATACCCGGCTGGATGAGGAACAGCAGGAGTTTGTGGAAATTTTGCAAAAAAGTGCAGCTTCCCTCATGGCCGTGGTCAATGACATGCTGGATTATTCGAGGATCCAGGCGGGGAAAACGGACTGCGACCACATCGGATTTGATTTGCGGACCCTGGTTGAAACCATAGCTGCCGCCATGGGACGAAAATCTGAGGAAAAGGGTCTGGGGTTTGGTCTCTTTGTCCATCAGCTTGTCCCCTCCCTGCTGGTGGGAGATCCCGGGCACCTGCGCCAGGTATTGGTCAACCTTTGTTCCAATGCCGTTAAGTTCACGGAAAAAGGAAAGATCAAGGTTAATGTTTTTCTTAAAAGAGAAGACGACCATACCGCTGACCTCTTGTTTGAGGTCATTGATACGGGGATCGGCATTGCCGCCGATCAGATCTCCTTGATATTTGGTTCTTTTGTCCAGGCAGACGGGTCCGCCACCCGTAAGTACGGGGGGGCGGGCCTTGGACTCAGCATCTCCAATAAACTGGTTCGGCTGATGGGCAGTACCCTTGAGGTCAAAAGTTACCCGGGCAAGGGGAGCACTTTTTTTTTCACCCTCACGCTTGATAAACAGGCGGTTGGGGGTAATAAAAAGATTGGGGTTCCTGTCTCTTTTCCGGGTAAAAAAATTTTGGTGGTGGATGAAAATCCAATGGACCGGCGGGTGTTTAAAACCCTTAGCAAAGATTGGGACTGCCTGTTTGAGGCGGCCGATACCCCGGAAGCTGCCCTTGAAAAATTAAAGGGCGCCCCCCCCATGAATCCGCCCTTTGATATCATTGTGTTGAACATGGAGCTGCCCGGAATGGGGGGTGAGTTGCTGGCCAAGACAATAATGGGCTTTCCCTGGGCCAGGGACATTCTTATGATAATGCTGGCATCCGAGGGAAAACCAGGAGATGTGGTAAGACTCAGGGAAATGGGGCTGAACGGATATCTTCCCAAACCCATCAAACCTTCGGAACTCTATGATTGTATTGCCACAGCTCTGGCCGTTCAAAAACGGGGCCAAAAACAGATGATCACCCGGCATCTTTTACAGGAGAACAAAAAGCAGCAGGTTAAGATTCTTTTGGTCGAATCCGGCCGGGCCAAGGGGAAATTCATCCTGAACATCCTGAACAAATCCGGCTATGGCGCAACTTCAAAAACAGATATGGACAGTGCTTTTGAGGCATTTGAGACAGGTGCTTACAATTTGGTTCTCCTGGATATTGACCTGCCGTCAAGCATGGATATGGTTCAAACCATTCGCCAGTATGAAAAACAAGGGAAAAAGGGCCGGGTTCCCATTATTGCCATGGCCGAGAACTTGAGGGAGAATCAGCCCAAGGGGCTGGAGCGGGTTCCCATGGACGCGTGCCTGTCAAAACCGGTATTTCCTGCCGATTTGATCGAGACAATCGAACTCTTGACCTGGCAAAATGAAGCATTTTTAAGGGCCCATGTGGGCGGGTATTCCCGGATAAAATCAAAAAAAAATCAGGGGATAGTGTTCGATCTTAAGGTTGCCCTAGAGCGGGCAATGGACGACAAAAAATTTCTTGAAATGCTGGTGAATGAATTTGTGGCAACCCTTCCGGAAAAGATAGAGGCCATCAGAAAAGCGGTGTCTAAAAAAGATACACAGGCGGTGATCACAGCGGCCCAGTCTTTGAAAGGATCATCGGGCAATATGGGGGCGGACACGATCAAAGCGGCGGCCCAGGCCATTGAAACAATGGGGGAGGCCGGTGACCTGGGGGTGGCTGGAAACAAGATCACGCAATTGGAAAATGAATCGGACCGGTTTAGAGAATATGTAAACACGATTAAATGGAGTGAGGTATGAAAAT
>Ga0180007_10005368_pt1 | contig 13010 bp, 14 predicted proteins | sample MM_PC_MetaG_FD_121122 | JGI IMG/M metagenome (GOLD analysis project Ga0180007, IMG submission 121122) | Groundwater microbial communities from the Aspo Hard Rock Laboratory (HRL) deep subsurface site, Sweden - MM_PC_MetaG | ecosystem: Environmental > Aquatic > Deep subsurface > Groundwater... | reverse complement strand
TCCCGTTAAACGTCTTCTCCTCGCGGTAGTCAAAGCGGGCAGTGAGTCGGAAGTACTTAATCATATCCGCCTTGGTACCTGGTCGGTCTACTTCCTCGATGTTCACAGGACGGGCCTTCATGCAATGCGGGCCGGCACCATAGAAGTTCATGCTGTTGACCGTATCTTTGTAGACTCGATACCGCTGGTATAGGTCGCCGTAGCTGCTCGCCCGACGTACCCATTGAATCACTAGAGTATCGTAAGACACCTCGACATACGGCGGAGGCTCCAATGGTTCACCCGCGCTGTTTACTAGCGGGCCGCCGGATATGTCGTGATCGGCAGGTTCGCTGGAAGTTGCATGCTCTACCCAGTATCGCAGTTCACCATAAGGCACAGCCGGGGGCATGTAGGTACTAACCGGGCGTCCGTACTGGCATGTGACAAGATAGAGCCCGTCACCGTCGGTCGGGGCGTCTGGCACACCCTTTGAGCTTACCGCCAAACAGATACAGTACGGATCGGGATATTCGGATTTAGCGTTGCAGTAGACTGCACCACGGGTAATGCCGTGCGCACTGTCAAGCAGAGCGTTCCGAGCCTGCATACCGCTGGATGCGTCGATCTTGAACGCACGGGAAGCGATCAAGCCATTGACGGTCCACTGTTCCGGGCCGGGAGGAGGGCATTCAGTTATCGCCATTATCCTACCCCCAGGGGAATACCCCAACCGCCCATGACATCAGCAACTCTGTTCATTGCCGCCACGGCTTTATCGAGCTTCTCGTTGCCGCGTTTGGCTTCCGCTATCTGTACGTCCCGCTGGCCGATGGCCTTCTGTTCCGGTGTTATCTGAGCCCTGGACGCGAAGACTTCTGATAGGCCCCGGAAGCGATTTGTCAGCGATACACCAGAAACACCGCGTCCCGCCATACGCGATTGGCCGGCGCGTTTCTGTGCATCGGCGATATCCATATCGCGTAACGCCTCGATATTCTCGCGCTCGCGTCCTGTCTTAGCAGCGGCCAGCCTCTCATCGGCGGCGTGTCGAATCCGCAACAATTCCGCTTCGTGGCCCTTGCCCTGGGCTTCCATGCGGCGGGCGGCTACTTCGGTTTCAAGGTCGGCTTCGTAGCGGGCACGCGCTTCGGCGGCTTTCCGCAGGGCATCGAATGGGTCTTTGTTCCTTTTGGCTATCACATCGCCTTCTTCCTTTTGGCTCTTGGCGACAGCAGCCATGGACAGTTTATCAATGAGTTCCTTCTCTCGCTCTGTCTTGGCTACAGCCCTGAGCTCGGCTGCCTGTTGGCGTATGCGCAGGATTGCGGCTTCGTGATTCTTCCCCTGTGCCTCTAGTCGCAGCGCTGCCACTTCGGTTTCAAGACCAACCTCGTGGCGGGCCTGTGCTTCGGCATCCTTTTGTGCCGCCGCAAAGTTGTCCGCGTTGCGCTTGGCTATCTCTTTGGCTTCTTTGTTGGCTGCCTTCTCTTCGGCCTCTGCCTTGTCTTTATACTTCGCCTCTATCGCTGCGCGTTGCGCCACCATTTGCTGGCCGAACGCAGTTGAATAACTCTCAACGTCGGCCATAACCCCTCGATACGCCGGGCTATCCTCGCCGTACTTTTTGTATGCTTCTTCTTCTATGCGGTTGATTTCGCGTAGGTGGGCGTCACGTGTATTGCGAAGGCTTTGTATCTCGCGGTCCTTGCCCTCTGTGCCGATTAGCTTCGTAGCCGCGCTTGTTGTCGCCGTTCGTTCACGCAATGACATCGACTGTGCCACCGATGCCTGATTGCGGCGGGCCTCTTCCGCGTTGTCTTTCATTAACTTTTTGGTTTTTTCAGTTTCTTCATTGATTCCGGTTAGCACACCAAGCACATCATACAGCGCGGAGTACAGCGGCCCTACACCAAGCGGCAACGTCTTCAACGCCTCATGTGCCTTCTCTGTCTCCCCATTCCACATGGCGGTAATAGCTACAACGCTCTTGAGCCCCGCTTCGGCCGCGCCAAAGTACGCCGTTACCTTGCTCAGTTTCTCGGTAACACTCGACGCGAATCCACCCATGCCCTTGTCAACATCGCCCTTGAATTTCTGCGCCGATTGCGCAGCGCTGCTAAAGCCCTGCTGCGACAGGTTGCGGGCTTTGATTTCAATGTCTAGTTCTTTTTTAGCCATCGGCTTTGCCTAGTCGCTCGATCTCCCAATGCGCCTTGTCCGACTGAATGAATCGTACGGCGTCTATACAGTTCCGCGTCTGATCCAGCCAACCACCGGCGCATGGCCACATACCCTCGTCCGCTTGTTCTGCCGCGAATAGTGCTTCGTACATGTCCGCTCCTAGTCGCTCGCGTGGGCAGCCGATGATTTCAAAGGTTCCGACACCGTTACAGCACTCACACTCGCGGTCAGCGCCCTCGCACATTGGGCACTGCATTACCAGTGCGGTCGCCTCGGTTGGTATCCGCTCAGGCGGACAGGTTCCTACTCGGGGGCAGTTACCGCAGACGGCACCGAAGCGCAAACCGGCCGCGAGTCTGAGTTTTTTAGGTCATCTTCTTTCAGCCGCATGGCGTTCAACAGTTCGTAAATCAACTCCCACAGTTCCCGCATGGTCAACAGATCGGCCAACTCCTCAACGCGGAACTCTACTGGATCGCCCTTGCGGTTGACCACATGCCGCCAGCCGATCAGAATCACCTTGAAGGCGTTGAGCAGGTGTTCCAGTCCCTTGGCGTTGTCGTTGGCTTTACCGGCCAACTCCAAGTGCTGGTCACAGCGTAACCATTCCGCCGCCGTCAGATGATGGCCGACGAAACACGGCCGCTGCTCATCTGGCAGGTGTCTGTCGCTGGCCAGGCTTGCTGTTACTGTCTGGCTCGGATCTAACGCTATCATCAATCGCTCCGCTGGTTAGGTATTGGGCCTGTACATACTCGGGTATTGCGGTCCACAGGCGCCACAATTCATCGTCTGTCGCGTTGGCCATAGAGGGGCGGTGTTTCTTAACTGCCGCCCGGATGGCCTGTGTACTAGGTCTCTTATCCATCGTCCACCTATACTGAGTAAGCAAAGCTCAGTTCATCGTCACCAGAACTCGCTGCACACAGGAATGTAGCCGCGTCAACCAGGCGTCCGCCGCGCGCGCTGTCAGCAATGTCTGTATATTGGAGCTTCAGTGCGCCTACTGTCAGCGTAGCAGTGCCGTCTGTAAACACTAGCGCCAAGGCACCCGCCGTGCCGGCCAACAGCGAACCGTAACAATCAGAGTTGGCCACGGTCGCCGCCTCGGGGTCAAGCTCCACAGTCGGGTTACGCGACTCGATAACCGCATGAATAACACCACTAGCTGAAGTGATGTCTTCTCGCATGGCAACCGAGTTACCGAGATTGATACGTCCGCTGCCGACATAACCAATGGCCGCGCCGCCGACTGTCAACGTAGCGCCCGCTGCCTTGAGTGTGGTTACTGATGTCACCGGCGCAGTCGCGGGCATGGCTACATCGGTCGGGGCTTGCCACACACCTGTAAAGGTCCAGTTAGCGAACACCCGCCCGCCATGCGTCCACTCTATACTACAGTCCCCCATCGCGCCGATAATGGCCTTCATCCGGCCATCTTCCCAGACCTTCATGCTCAGACACTTCTGGTCGGAGATCGACGATACAGGCTTGTATCCGGTAGCGTCTTTGTAGCCACACGCCGTCAGCAAGGTCATCAATACATCGCCGTGGCGTAGCTCCTGGCGGAATGTCAGTTGCCCGACACGCTTACCCGGTACGGCCACAATCTGACCTTGATACAGGCCGTCCGGCTCGCGCCGCCCGTCGTCAACCATGCCTTGTGGCGAGCACTTGGCGTCATAGGTCAGCGTACTGGCCAGGGCTGTAGTCACGGACGCGAGTACCGATGTACCCTTAGTGGTCTCCGCTGCCGCGCCGACAACCTTCTTGCGTGTTAGTAATGGTGCCGCTGGTAGTGCCATAATGTTTACTCCGCAACGGCAGTAATGCCGGGGCCGGTACACGGATCATTTGAGTAGTGTTGGTATTCCACCTCGAATGCCGCGATAGCGTCGGCCGTGCCGTCCATATAGTCTGCGAATCCTGTTCCTGTCTCGCGGATGTCTACCGCCAGCTTCGCGCTGGTGCCCGTCTCAATAACATAGGTATCTGCCATAACAGCCGCCTGGACGCGCCCGATCCAGCGATTCCGCAATACACTGGTAACTTCGCTTGTGTCATCTTCGCTCTGCTGTATTGCCACACCGACGTATAGCTCGGCACGCTTAATCGTTACGCCGATAGAGCCCTCAGCGCCCTCGTCAACCTCGTCATCGCCCAATACGATGAATACGTCTAGCGGGCCTTGGTTAGTCAGTCCGCGCATGTCCCATCGCCGCGCCGTGCCAATGCCACTTATCGCCGCCACGGTGATAAGTAGTTGCGCCTCTATTCGCTCTCTGATCGACAGGTTAGCCATTGCGCGCCTTGTGTTTCGCTAGTAAGTAATCAACCTGGCTGACGAGATTCTTATGCAGCTGCCCTGTAGCGTCGATATTAAATGCCCGCTTCAGTTCTGGCGATGTACTGGCTACATGCGGAATCGACGGGCCATATAACTCCATAATCGGAAGCCGCGTGCGTTTGGCACGACGGAATACTCCCATGTGCCCGCTTCGCATCCTGGCCACAAACGCATCCGAAATGCGCCGCCGTCCGCCTTGCTTGCAGATCTTATAGGTTAGTCCGCGTTTAGGCAGAGGTTCGTAAGGTTGCGGCAACGTCGGTCGTGGCCGGAACCGATAGACTGGAATACGCTTGCCGGTTACGCGGACATGCGCCACGGGATGCTTGCCGGAAGCGCGATGCACAGTTACGCCTCCGAACCTATGCCGCTTGCCCGCGATATCTTTGCGCTTGATCGTTAGCTGATCGGTGATTGCCTTGAGCACCCGCGTATTAACCCAACGCGCCGTTTTGTTGACAGCTTGATAGCTGGCCTTGTCGATACCGCCCGGCACATCGCGCAGCAGCTTTGCCAGTTCGGCGTACTGCTGTTCGTTGACTATGATTTCAACCGCCGGACCTGCCATCAATTCAACCCCAATCGCCACATGCCGCCGTCGCTGTTCAGAATCTCGGCTACGCGGAATGTAGTGTTGCTACTATCGCCGACACGTTTTCTCAATGCTACCGTGTCACCGTTGGGCACGATAACCGCCTTGTCGCTTTGGCTTATATCTATTTCTATGGGGTACTCAACGCGCTGTATTTCTGACGGCCCACGTTGTTGCTTAGGTTCGCGGTAGACGATGGCCTGTATGAACTCGCCGGCGTCGATAGCGCCATTGCCAGTACTACAAAAGTAGGTAACTGTTTCGCCATGCGCAGCCAGCAGCGCCGGTGCCAGTGCTTGCGTGCATAGGTCATCGAAGACGGTCATGTAGTATCACCCGTGTTGTACCGCCAGGGTGCCGACCCGACGCGCCGGGAGATTGCGACGCGCCGGGTCGTGCACGGGGGCGGTAGGGGTCTAGGTGTCAATCAACAGCAGATGGCCGAAGTAGGCGTCGAAAACCTTCTCATCAACGTAGTGCTCGCCCTGCCATACATCGGTCTTGGTCTGCGGTTCGGTGTACATATTCCACTCGTAACCGTCAGCGCCAAAAGCGTCCCATTGCATCGTGCGGCCGACGCCCGGCTCTACTAGGTCGCCAGATTGCGGAACTACGCCGACCCAGCAGTAATCGTCAGACCATATCTTGGTCATGCTCAGCGTGGCGCCCTCGCCGCCGGCGTTGTAGACACCAGAGCCGATTAGGATATTGGGGATACCGAAGATGGCCGACAGGTTACTAAACAAGGCTACGTCAGTCAGCACGTCGATCCCGGGGAACATGGCCTTGATAATCACGTTGGTCTTCAGGCTCTTCAAATGAGCAGAGCTAACTACCAGCGTATTCGCTTCCATGCCGCAGTTGTCGCGCACCTTCTCTTTCGCGCCTTCCACGTCAGCGATGATCGTGGACGCGGTGTCATCCCAGTCGGTTGACACGTCGGTATAGAGCGCCGCCGTACCTGATGGCCAGTTGGTAGTACCGTCGAAGATTTCCGCAGCGATACGGATCTCAAGTTCGGTATCGAGAATCCGCTGAACCATGCCTTGTGCATAGGTGTCGGCGTCGAAGTCGTTGCGATAGACTTCTCGCATTGCCTTGGTGACGAACTGCTCGTGTCCGTAGCCGACGCAGTTGTAGGTCAACTCATCAACGTCGAACGTGTCGCGGCTGAAGTTAGAGCCGTCAGCGCGTCGCACGTCACGTCGGCGCAATAGGCCCTCACGGGTAATCACCGAAACCGCCGCCGCCTTTTTACTTACCGGGAAGATCGGAAGAATCATCTTGCCGATCATTCCCAATACCGCTAGAGGGTACTCTTCAAACGGGCGTCCCAGGTCTAGGCGTTCTGCGCCGCGCCCGCCACTTGCTACTTGCTTGGGCATTGTTTCAACCTCGCTGGTTGATACCCGGCTCGGGTCAGGCGTGGCGCTCGGTGTTATTTACAAAGGCGGGCACGCGTTCCGAGCTAACGCGGTTCGGTAGCTAACCTAGCCCGCCAAGTCTGTTGTCATCTTCTACGCGCCGATGCCGTAGACATAATACGCTTCCGCTGATCCCGTAACGTTGGTTACGATAATCTTAAAGGCGCGTATCACGTTTTGGGCAACGGTCAACGTACCGTCGGCTGTACCGCCAGAACCGGCGGCGACCGTAATCGTGTTAGCACCCGCCGACTTGTTATTGATTGCAAAGTCAAAGCTGTCGCCAACCTTGCAGTTTGTAATGCCAGCTACGAGGGCCGCCGCCGTCGGTAGCGTGTAAGTGGCCGCCGCCGTCGGAGTACCGTCAAGCACTTTCGTCAGAAGTTGTGCGATAGTAATCGTCGCGGTATCAGTCACGGCGGTTTGGGTTGCTTTGTGAACCAGCGGGGCCGTGGCTTGCACAACAGAGGTGGTACCCTTGCAGCCAAGCTCTAGCGTAACATGCGTATCGGCACCGCTCGATTTGATGCTCGGCGCTACGCCGGTCGCGGCACTTGTTACCGTCACCTCGTTTACCGACGACGCGGCGGACGCGAGAATCAGCATCTCTTCGGTTTGGTCATTCTCGAAGATGATGCCGTTGTCGGCCTCGCCTGTCGCGGCAATCTTCGGCTTGGTGCCGGTAGCGGCGTTGTGAATAGTAAGCTCATTCACCGCGCTCGCGGTTGCGCCGACCTTGATCCACTCTGCCGCGTTTGTGTCTACCAGTGCTGTTACGATTGCCGGCGACGTGAGTTTGCCGCCGTCGGCGCCTGCGGTGTGGCCATGGTTGTCCAGGTCGGTACCGAAACGATGCGGGTGCATCTCGATGATCGTGCCAGCCGCGCCGGCCGTATCGGTGCCAGCCGCCAAGCCGATCATAACCGTACCAGCGTCATCGGATACCTTGCCGTCATCTTCGGGGTACAAGTTAGCGTTGGCCGTGACGGCTGCGCCGGCCTCCACCTTCAAAGTCCGCGACGCACCGCGCAGCTTGACGTTGACTTGTCCACCGGACGCCACCTCGCCGTCTTCACTGGGTTGGGTAATGCCGATCCAGTTGTCGGCGTCTGTGGCGTCGGCGTATACCACCTGGCCGGCAGTGGAGTGGTATTTAACGCGCCGATATGGTTCCAGTTCCTCGCCGGCCACGAGCGTAATCGAATCCATGTGTTCGACTGCCATAATGTATTCCTCATGGCTTACACTCCGACCGCCGAGTGAGGGTTAACCGGAGTTTCAGAGGCGGGCAGGGGTCCGGTCAGGCCCGGTTCGCAGCGTCCTGCTAGCCCGCCACGGTTCGTTACTTGGCGCGAAACGTATCTCTGTATTCCGCGTACATCTCTTCCTGTTCATTCGCCACACGGCTCTTAGCTTCGCGCAGCGAGATGTTCTCTTCTTTGGCCAGCGCCTTAGCCGCAGCTATAAACGAATGGTCATCACGCATAGCCGTCAGTTCGCGGGCCTTGCGAGTCTCAAGATCGTCTCTGTCCCGCGAGATCTTGCGTTGTTTGCGCGTGCCCAGTCCCTTGTTGTTACCGGGCGCCTTGGGTCTGGCGCCTGACTTGAGAGTCTTGTTAATGGTAGTCGCCTGACTGACCGTCAAGCCGGTTTCGGCATAGGCCAACAGATCGGCGTCGGTGGCGTTGGGCAAAGCGGCGCGCAACTCGGTAATTGTCGCAGCCTTCTTCTCATCCTCTTCGTCTTCGACTTCTTCTTCTTTGTCTTCGTCCGCCGCTTCTTCTTCCTCATCGACGGGCTTGTCTTCGTCCTCGACGGGCTCTTCTTCTTCGGTCTGCTCGTCTTCGAGATCCTCGTCATCTTGTAGTTTCTTGTCCGGGTCTTCCGCCATAAGGCTTACTCCTTTTGCTTGCAGTGAAGCCGGACGGGGCCGGCGTGTTTCATCGACTAGCGCGGATAGCGCCGCGTCGAACGATTCGATACTATCTATCAGGCCGATATCCTGCGCGGCCTTGCCAACGTGTACCCGGCCGTCTGCCAGCTTGGCGACAGCCTCCAGGCCCATGCCGCGCCCCCGCGCCACAGCCTGCAGGAATACCGCATTGATCGCGTCTACTTCGGCTTGCATTTCAGCTAGTTGTTCATCGGTTACTTCGGTTCCCGGTGCGCCCGCTCCCTTGAACTTGCCAGCGCGGATTACGTGCGTCTTGATACCAGCCTTAGCGTCCATCTCTGAGTAGTCGCGGATTATTCCGAACGTGCCGATTGATCCGACCAACGCCGATGGGTTGGCAACAATACGCCCGGCCTGACTCGCAATCCAATACGCACCAGACGCGCCAATATCTTCGATATACGCCGCGACCGGTTTGCTCTTATTGGCTTGGTGCACATCGTCGGCCAGGTCGCCCGTGCCAGAGACCGCGCCGCCGGGGCTGTCTACTAACAACATAACAGCTTTAACGTCAGCGGATTCGGTGGCGTTGCGCAATGCGCGACGAACGCTTACCGTTGACGGGCCATCCGTCAGACTAGAGCCGTATTTTGTTAGCGTGCCGACTACCTGGATAACCGCAATGCCGTCTTCGGTAGTCATGTAGCCCTTTGTCTTTGATTCGCCTGTCGCAGGCACCTCCGCTTGTGCCGCTTGAATATGTACTGCCAGATTGAGCCCGCGCACGTGCTGGACTACCTGCTCAAAGGCCGGTATATGCATGGCCCATGCGCCTAGGTACTGACTCAGGCGCGGCAGTCCACTGCTATTCGGAAGCGGCATTTCCATTGCTGTCATCCTTCGCGCGCCGGCGGATTCGCTTGGTATCAGCGGCCGGCGGTTCTGGCGTCTGACACGACTGCTTGCTTTCGGGCGCGGCTGTCTTGGCTGCTATCTGTACGTTGGCCGCCTGGACATGCCTTAGCATTTCCTGTACGCGGGCCAACTCGGCCCTCAGACTGGCAATCTCCGCTTGTGGTGTTGACGTCTGTGGCGGTACGGGCCGCGAGATGTCAGGCGCGGGAAGTGTTATCTCCTCCGCTACCCGTGTGCGCATGTCTTCTGCCGCGACGTATATCACGTCACCAATCTTGGTAGCCGGTATACGTCCTTGTTTAATCAGGCCCAGTACTGCCACGGGTGATGCCTTTAAGGCGGCCGCTATGCTCCCGATGCTATAGTCGGTGTGCTCGGTCATTTCTCGCTGTCCTCATTCTCTGCGCCCTCTGTGGGTTCCGTAGGTACGTTTGTCTCGTCTTCATCTTTTGCCAGTGTGATCGGCCTACGGACACCCTCTTGTGCCCATGCCTCCTTGACCTGCTCGTTGGCCGGCGGCAGACCCATACTATCGCGGAAGTAGTCTTCGTCCTCTGGCTGTGGTGTCATGGCCCCGGCACGGACGCCGATACCGTAGTCGTTCATGTTCACCGCGGGAGCGCCCATGTTACCATTGGTGCCACCACCGATTGCGTCCGCCGCCACCTCAATCAGATTCCGCACCGGGTCCAGATACAGTAGACGTGCCGGGTCAATGTCTACACCGTGCTTGTCGCGGATACGCGCGACCGCTTCCAGCGCTAGACTAATTGCGTACTCGTGGTCTATGACAGTTTCGCTTACAACCTCACTCCACTCGACGGCCCGCTCCTGTGATTGCCTGCGCGGTGAGGTCAACAGCAATTCGCGTTCCCGTCGGCGAGCTTCGATATCTTGAACTGGCTGCATGTACGGCCAGGCCGGACGCGTGATAGCAACTGCGAAGAGCTTGTTGCCGAGCTTAACCATCTGACGCATCAGCGCGGGTTCGTTGGCCATGCGGCAGCGGAGATGGTGTATGTATGCTTTGCGATGGAAAGCGCGAGCATAGAAGCCCTGTTCCCGACGCCAGCCGATCTTGGCTTGATCGCTGGCGAATCGTTGGCCGCTGAAGTTCGTCTCGCGGCCGTCCAGCAGGAAACACGCTATCGGTAGGTTCTGTGTAGCACACACCAGTTGAAGCACAAACTTTGCATGATCGAAGAACTCAGCGTTAGGCACGTTAGGTGTAAAGGCTGTAATCTTCTCGCCAGGCCGGCCGACGATCTCTTGTCCGGGGCTCAGTTCCTCGACAAGCCGCGTATTGCCGTCGCTCATGGTCTGGGTAGAGCGTGCTCCATGCTGTCCCTTCTTGCCGCCCTTGAAGTCCGACGGTGTCTCGCGGATAAACGTGAAACAGCTTGCCACTAGCGCCTTGACGATGTTGCTAAAGTGCAAGTCGTCGAACATGCCCAGCGCTTCAAACACCGCTGCGAAGCTGGTAACACCGCGCGTCTGACTGATGCGCCACGGGCTGGCGATATGCCACACTGTCTCATAGCCGTCAGCGTCGCGAGCGTCTATCTGCTCTATGTCGCTAACACGGGATAGCGGTTGGTTCGGGTCGAGTTCATCTTTCGTGAACCAGTATTGCAACGGCTTACGGTAGTCATCGAGCAATACACCGAGCGCTACATTCTTTGTAGTGTTGGAAGGCGTCCGGCAGCGTTGGTACTCGACTAGCTCCAGCGGTCCCATGTCGCGAGCGTGTGGCAATACGAATGCGCCACCCGGAACCTTGACACCCCAGGCAACCATTTCGGCCATCTGGTGTAACGTGTACCGACATGACACGTCGCACAGGTCGGGATCGTTGGCGTACTCTGTGAAGCTGGCCTTGAGGTCATCGTCTAGCGCGCTGTCGCCGGTCTGAGGATCGAAGCCGAATCCGTCATGGAATAGGTTATGAATCGAACGCTCGACGATGGCCCCAACTACCGTGTCGTTACGCGCCATATCCAGCGCGTATTCCATCGTCTTTAGAAATTGAGTCTCGTTGCGGATGTGGTAATCAGCCCCACTGCCCATTGTGCTAACACCGGAGCGGACGCGCTGAAAGCGAGACGCCTTGCCGGCCCGGTAGTCCGCGCGCATCTCCATGAAGGCTCGCGGGATGTCAGGGCGTTCAGTCTGTTGGTGGCCGGTACGGCTCAAGTGCGGAAGCCCTCCAGGCTAAAATGAGTGACGCCCGCATTCGCGTTGTCGCTGATATCGTTGGCTGCAATCCACGCCTGCGCCCGTTCTAGCTCCATGCGGATAAGCTCAGGATTCATCTGGATATTAGCCCCACCCTTGCCAGCCGCCTTGGGTATCTCCAGCAGCAACCACAGACACGCCTCGACGAATAACCTCGCCTTGGTTACACCTGCGCTACCGCCGGTTGTGGCATAGCTCAGGTTGTCTTTATAGGCGTCTTTCGCGGTGTCCAGCGTAGAGCTACTCGATAACGACATGCTAGGTCTATAACGTAACGTGTGTGTGGTTCATAGGTTGGGCTTGCCTTATAAGGCAACTAGAAATGAATAATGGTCAGAATGGCACGGATGGGGTACTGTTTAGGTGAGGTGATAGATATGAGAAACGTTGTTAGATCAATTCTGTTGGCTGTTGTGATGGCCGTAGCCGTGGCGTTGGCCGGCTGTGTAGAGCACGTGGTTCCGTATGCGGGCGGTAGCAACTACCAGTTACGCCGCTCCGCTCAGGCGTACTATGCCCGGCTGGCCGGCATTGGTAGTGGTTCGGTTGCCAGTCCGAGTGCCAATCAGGGACCGATGACAATCGGCGATTACTACGGCGGTACTACGCCGAATCTATTTGGCGGCAATCCGTAAACACAAACCGACAGAGCCCGCTTGTTGCGGACCCTGCCGGTATTAGCCTGCCAAGCCATGCCTGGCCCAGCCGTGCCAAGCCAAGCCCGGCCGTGCCGTGCCTGCCATGCCGTGCCCTGCCGCGCCTCGCCATGCCAGGCCTCGCCACGCCATGCCTCGCCTGCCATGCCCAGCCAAGACCAGCCGCGCCTCGCTACGTGGGGACCGAAGCCACAACCGGACCAAGCACCTCTTCAAGCATCCGCAGCTCATCCATGAGCTTATCGTCGGCCATATTCGCCAGCCCTTCCGTCAGGGCCAAACGTAGTTGTCTGGCGATTAGAGTCAGCGTAGTGCCCGGCATGGACCGGTGCGCTTCAGCTTGGCGCTTCGTCATTCTTTCGCCGGCCAGGTGAAACGAGCATCGCTTCAAAGCAATAGACGACGTACCGGGAATCACGCCCTCGGATGACTTTGGCGCTTCAGCCACGCGGATGCTCAACGTCTCGACGCGGGACTCGGGAAGACGCATAGCCTCCCCAATCTTCGCGTCACTCAGACCTACAGCTCTCAGCATCAGGACGGATCGGCGGCGGTCCATAGCGTCCAGCCGCCTGCCATGCGTTGCGTTGCGGGCAACCGCGTCGAGCATAATGGCCGCTTCGTTGGGGTATGTAACCAACAGAACCTCTACCTCGCACTCTGGGCCAGAGTGCCGCTTGTGGGCTCTGCCCCGGTGCCAACCGTCCGAGATTCGCTTGCTGGCATTATCAGCCACGATGGGCGGTAACGTCTCGCCGGCCTCCAGGGCTCCGACGAGTGATGC
>Ga0180007_10005367_pt1 | contig 13011 bp, 14 predicted proteins | sample MM_PC_MetaG_FD_121122 | JGI IMG/M metagenome (GOLD analysis project Ga0180007, IMG submission 121122) | Groundwater microbial communities from the Aspo Hard Rock Laboratory (HRL) deep subsurface site, Sweden - MM_PC_MetaG | ecosystem: Environmental > Aquatic > Deep subsurface > Groundwater... | reverse complement strand
CGATGGCGGCGGGGCCGGGGTTACCGCGAGAGCCACCGTCGGTGTAGATTTGTAGATTATTTATTTTTTGCATTTGATTTGTATAGATTCCCGCCTGCGCGGGAATGACGGTGAGAGGTTAGGGCGAGGGCGAGGATTAGTATAAGTTGGTTTTGGGGTAATGTCCACCAGTAATGATCAACGGCACCTGTTAGAGCAACAACAAGCAATATTTGAATTAGTAAAGGATTTTCGAATTTTTTTATAATGGTTGCTAATAATACCAGTCCAAAAATTCCTAGTTCACTAAGCATTAATAAGGGTAAACTGTGGACTGGTTGAAGCGAGGAATGGCTTAGGTAAGAAGGGCTAAGGTGTTTTGCTAGTGAAGGAATAAAGGCTCTTAGGCCGGTGCCGGTAAAGAAGTTTTGTTTAATAATTTCTAGTGTTGGGTAACCCATGTAAGCTCTGGTTAGAAAAGAATCACCTGGTATGTAGTTGATGTTGGTAAAGATGACCAGAAGAGGAAGAAGTCCAGCTAGTAGGGCAACAACAATGGTTTTTCTTAAGATTTTAATATTTTTAATCTGAAGAAAAATTAGAGTAAGAATAGCGGCTTTAGAGAAGGTGAGGACGATTGCGACCGAGATAAGTGCTTTAATTGGTTTTGACCATTTTTGAATTACTAGGACTATTAATAGGTAACCGGCTAGAGAGTTGGGGTGTGAAAAAATAGAGTAGGGGCGAATTATTAATCCTAGATTACCAAGATTTAACTTGGCTATGTTGGGGGTGTAGAAATTAAAGGCGCGTTCACCCAATAGATATAACGGGCCGCTAATGGATTTTTGTAAATATAGTTGAACAAACTGAATTAGAATAACAAGAATTGTTGAGGCTAGTAGGGGAGTATAAATAAGCTTTTTGAGGTTACGAACCTCTAACAGAGAAAAAAATAAGAGGAAATATAGGGATAACTTGCTCCAAAAAAATAGGCTGAGTAGGGGTTGGGTGGAGAAGAAAATATTAATGATAATTAAAATAAAAAATAATGGATTTATAGCTGGCTTTTTCCAAGAGAAGATTAAGTAAACAATCAAGATTAGGTCGGTAAGGTAAATGGTGGGGGATAGATAGTCGATTTTAAAGCCGGCAACAAAACTAAAGTCTGGCCAGAAGTGAAGACCTAGTTGGGTGGGAATAAGAAATATTAACAACCAGAAAATTATTTTCTTCATGATACTAGGATAGCAAAGAAAAGAGGTGTTATTTTGTTTTTGGGATTACAACAAGCTGGCGGCGGGGTTCTTGACCACGGGATTCGGTGGTGACGGTACCTAAACTTTCTACATGTAGGTGGACTATTCTTCTTTCATAAGAGCTTAAGTTGGGTAGAATTATTTCTCGTTGAAGTTCTTGGGCTTTTTCGACGGCATCTTTGGCTAGATCTGTTAAGTACTCTTCTCGTTTTTCTTGATAGTCGTTTACATTAAGGCGAAGTTTTGGCCAGGTATTAGTTCTTTGACTAATGATCAGGGATAAAATTAGTCTTAGAGCGTTTATGTTTTCGCCTCCTCTGCCAATAAATATACCAGTGATGTCTTCCGGTAAAGATATGTTTACTTGAATTTGATCTTCATCGGTAAAATTTATTTTTATTTGATCGTCTGTTAGAGAAAGGAACCCTAGGATATTTTCGATGATTTCTTGGATTTTTTTGTTGGTCATTTTTTAAACTTGTTAAGTAAGGGTATTAGGCCACCTGGGCCGGATACAATTAATTGTTGAACTAGAGAAAAAATTGTGGAGATAGTCCAGTATAAGGCTAGACCAGAAGGGAATTTAAGGGCAATAATTGTGGTCATTAAAGGCATGGTGTAGAGCATTTGTTTTTGCATTGTTTGAGCCATTTCTATATTATCTTCCTCCTTCTTACGTTCTTTCTTTTGTTTTGGTGCCTTAACTTCTGACTTGAGGCCTGATTGCATAGCTATGGAAAAAACTAGTTGAAAAAGTCCAGCTAGGACTGGGAGAATATAAAGAGGATCTGGTTGGGATAGATCTAGCCAGAGGAATTTTAGATTTAAAGTGAGTCCGTTGACTACGTCTTGACCGATAAAATCCATTAAGACTCTGTAGAGTGAGATTAAGACAATTATTTGAGCTATCTGAGGTAGGCAACCGGCGGCGGGGTTAATGTTGTTCTTTTTGTAAAGCTCCATTTGAGCTTGTTGAATTTTTTTCTTGTCTCCTTTGTGTTTTTTCTTTAGTTTGTCTAGCAAGGGTTTTAGTTCCTGCATTTTTTTGGCGGATCTTAGTGAAGGTATTGTAACGGGAATTAAGATTGACCTTATAAAAAGAGTAAGGGCAATGATAGCCAAACCAAGATTGCCCCCAAGAAATTGATAGAAAAAAGTAAGAATTTGGAGGATGGTGTTATTTATTAAATTAAACATATTTTAGATAGCGGGTGACAGCGGAGCAGTCGTAGAAAAGAAAGCCAAGCTCCATGAATGATACCATATTTTTTAATTGATTCTTTGGAGTATTGAGAACAAGTAGGGGAGAAGCGACATCCTTGGCCTGGTCCGAAAAGACTAGTGGTGATGGTGTGAAGAGTAGGAGAGATGAAGCGTTTATATATTTTGTACATGATTAAAATCCTTAGAAATTTGAGTGATTGTTTTTCCAAGAATGGTTTTTTTGGGAATTAAAATAATGTCGTGGTGTTGAGGGAGGTTAGGTAAAGTATTTTGGATGCTTTGGGAAATTTTACGTTTGATCTTATTTCTGTCTACGGCTTTTCTGGCTAGTTTTTTAGACATAAGAATGGCAAAGCGAGAGTTGGATAGGTGATCGATTTGAGAAGCAACAAGGTACGTAAAAAAGGGTGAGTGGAGTTTTTTACAACTTTCTTCAACCCTTTGACGATAAAGTCTTAAGTTAAGACGGTGTTTTTTAGCTAGTGCCATTGGTATATTTTAACAGGTTTAAGCCGTGGTAAACCGAATAATTGTATAATATGGATTATGGAGAAATTGACTGGAAAAGGTCGGGTGGATTGGAGCAAAGTAGAGTGTAATTTGTGTGGTAATTGTTGCCCTAATAGTTGCAACCATTTTGATGTTGGGAGTCAAAGATGTAAAGTTCATCCAAGTATAGTAGGGGAGAAAGTGGCATGTTTGCAAAGAGGACAGTGTCATGGTGGAGTTTTATCAGTTTTTGCAACTGGATATTACTGCGAACCAGTGGTCGAAATAATTGAAGAACAATTAGGCATAGAAGTGAAAAGGAAGAAGTGGAAGAGAGAAACAACAATGATTGCAAATTTTGATGAAGTCGCAGAGGTGTCTAGAAACTTACGTGGGTTAAAATAAATATTGCGATCCGTGGTCGCAATTAGTGAGAGAGTTTGGTTCTGCCTTTTAGGCGGCGGCGTTTGATGGTACGAATACCAAACTTGGTAGACATCCGTTTTAGAAAGCCGTGCTTTCTTTTTCTTTTTCGTTTTTTTGGTTGATAGGTTCTTTTAGGCATAGGCTGAGATTTTATCACAGATGAGAATTTTTTTCTGTTTATTCTAAAGTTCCTTTATTATTTTTTTTATATCTTTTTTTAGTTTACAAATGTCTTTAGTTACTGTGTCCCACACTGATTCTATGTCAACTCTAAAATAACCATGAATTAAAACATCTCTTGACCCTGTAATTTTCTTCCATGGAATATCTTCGTAACATTTTTTGATATTATCTGGTATGTTTTTGGCTGCTTCGCCAATAATTTCTAATCTTCTTATGACAGCATCTTGAATTTGAGTTGATCTGGCGAATTTAGTCTCAGAAATGTTTTTAGTATATTTCTCTATCTCAGAGATACTTTCAAGAATGTGTTGAAGAAAAACTTTAGGATTTTTTTTCATAAATTATCTTTTGCTCACTTAGTATTGTATCTTGCAATAGGGGATGTATTGAGCGATATGTTAGTAGGTCAACCTTTTTTTTAAGTACATTTTCCAGTTCAAGTTTTAAACCAACAAGATCAAAAAGGCTTTTGCGTCCAGTAAATTTAATTAACAAATCGACATCACTATTCTGTTTTGCTTCTTCTGTTGCATAAGAACCAAATACAGCGGCTTTAACTATTCCTTCATTTTCTAAAATTGGAGTCGTCTTGGTTTTGATGGTCTGGAGATTCATGAGTGAATTGTATCAGAAAAGAGAAATGTTTGTTGTTCAGAAATGAGGTAATAGAGGATGGTGAGAGTGTAAATAGTGATTTTATTGGGGTAATTTGGGGGTTGTAAGGTTTGTGGAAAACTAGTAAAAGTTAGGTATCTTTTGAAAATTAATAATGTGGACTAATATGGAAATACAGGCTGAAACTTTATGGCAGAGCGTTTGTGGAGAGCTAGAGGTTTCTATGTCTGAACTGATTTATAACAGCTGGATTAAACCTTGTTTTGTTAGGGAGATTACATTACTTGATGATGGCAGGATAATTGTGGAGCTGGCTACACCTTCTGGATACCATCTAAGGACGGTAGATGAAAAGTATTATGGGCAAATAAAACAGGTAATTGAAAGGGTGTCTAACAAAAAATGTGAGTTGGCTTTGGTGGTATCTCAACGAGTGATAAAAAAAGGAGAAGCAAATCAAATGGAGGAAGCAAGAGGGAGTTTGTTTGAGGAGGCAGAGAGAAAAAAGGTTTTTGCCGAAGGATTAAATCCCAGATTTACTTTTGAGACATACGTTGTTGGCGGATCAAATAATTTGGCGTTTGCGGCGGCAAAAGCGGTGGTTGATAGTCCTGGCGTTAGGCATAATCCATTATTTATCTGGGGCGGAGTGGGGGTAGGAAAAACTCATTTGATGCAAGCAGTGGGTCATGAGTTGACGAGAGGGGAAATAAAAAATGTAACTTATGTAACCAGTGAACAGTTTACCAGTAGTCTTGTTCAATCTATTCGTTCTAAACAAGTTGATGTTTTTAAGAAAAAATATCGTAATGTAGGAGCTTTGTTGGTAGATGACATCCAGTTTTTTGCCGGAAAAGATAGCTCACAAGAAGAATTTTTCCACACATTTAATGATTTGTACATGAAGGGTGTGCCAATTGTTTTGACAAGTGATCAAAAACCTCAGGAAATACAAAGGCTTGAAGAAAGATTGGTTAGCAGGTTTTTGGGAGGATTAACGGTGGATATTGGCTTACCGGATTATGAAATGAGAGAGGCGATATTAAGACAAAAAGCTAGTGAACTAAGGGTAAACGTTGACGATATCATTATTGAGACTTTGGCAGAGAATGTGGTTACTAACGCTAGAGAAATTGAAGGGGTGTTGATGCGATTGGTAAATAATTCTTTGGCTGATAAAACAGAAATTACCATGGAGATGGTGAGTAAGGTAATTGGAGTAACTAGGCAGATTGAAAAGCGAAAACCGCCCAGGTCTATTAAAGTTATTAGCATGGTGGCCAAGAATTTTGAGTTCAGAAACAAAGACCTTACGGGTAAATCTAGAAAGGCGGACTTGGTTAGAGCACGTCATATTGCCATGTATTTATTAAGAGAAGAGTTGGGAACTCAACTGGCCAAGGTAGGAGATTTGTTTGGGGGTAGAGATCACACCACGGTGATGCACGCGGTAGAGAAGATAAAACAGGCAGTGGACATTAATCAAGAGGTGAGAAACAAGGTAATGAACCTAAAACACATGATGTATTCACAATAGGTGTAAAACATATTTAAATTAATGTGTAAATGTATATAAATATAAAAGATATAAACAAAATGAAAATGTTATTAAGAAAAATATTCACAAAATGAGAAATGTTTACACAATGATTTACAAGAATTAAGAATTAAGAATTAAGAATTAAGAGCGATATGAGGGTTAATAATTTGTTTACCACAAAATGATTACGCTTAAGTTGGGTTTAGTGTTAACATATCTACATAACCTACAACTACTACAACAAGAAATATTAATAATAAGTAATAGTAAATGAAAGTCACCGTTTTAGCAGAAAATTTAAAAAAAGGATTAGGAATTGTTTTAAGGGGAGTGACTAATAAAAGTACCTTGCCGATTTTGTCTGGTGTATTGATGAGGGTTAACAGTGAAGGATTGGAATTATTGAGTACGGATTTGGAAATTAGTTTTAGGGTTAAGATTGGAGTTAAGGTAAAAGAGGAGGGAGAGTTGGTGGTGCCAGCAAAGTTGTTATTTGATCTGGTGTCTGGTTTACCGGTTGGTCCGGTTGATTTGATGGTAGAGAAACAAATTTTGAAGATTAGTGGAGGAGGAGTAAAAACAGAAATAGTGGGTCAGGCGGCGGAGGAGTTTCCTAGTTTGCCTAAATCTAAGGGAAAAACATTGAAGATTAGTGTGGATGATTTTAGGAAGAAAATTGACAGGGTGGCGGTTTCTGCGGCCAGAGATGATACTCAACCGGTATTGTCTGGAATTTTATGGGAGTTCACTAAGGATCGTGTACAGTTGGTGGCAACGGATAGGTATAGGTTGGGGGTTGATGTAATGAGCGGATTGAAGTTGGATGAAAAAATGGATGGTAAAAAATTGATTTTGCCGGCCAGGGCGTTGCAGGAGCTTTCTAGGGTTTTATCTGATGGACAGATAAGAGAGATGGGAGTGGAGTTTGATGAAGATAATCAGCAGGTGGTGTTTGTGGCAGAGTCGGTGGAGATGGTAAGTAGGTTGATTGCTGGTGAGTTTCCACCCTTTGAACAAATATTACCTGTTAACCATCAAGTACGGGTAGAGGTAGGGCGAGAAGATTTATTAGAAGCAGTTAAAAGGGCTAGTTTGTTTGCAGGAGACGGAGCGAATATTATTAAGGTAAAACTGGCTGATAATGTTCTTAGGGTTGGGGCGGAAAATAGTCAAAGGGGTTTAAGTGAAACTAGTCTTGATGTGAAGATGGAGGGGGAGGGTTTGGAGATGGCTTTTAATTCTAGATACTTGCTTGATTACTTGGGAGCTGTAGATGAGGAGAAGGTGTTTTTGGAGTCGGAGGGAGAGTTGAAGCCTGGGGTGTTTAAAATAAAGGATAAAGGTTTTGTGCAGGTAGTGATGCCTATAAGGTTGCAGGAGTGATATAGGAGGAAGGAGAGAGTGCAGGGACACCAAGAAGAATTTCAAGAGTTTTGTAGTTTGGATCTTCGGTTGTGCCAGTTAGAAATATATATGGCTCTAAAATGTTAGAGCCAGTGTTTAAATAGCCTAGAAAGCCGTTGTTTATGGTGGCGTTATCTATATCGATTTCTTGATCTGAAAGAGTGAATCTTTGGTTACCACTTATGATGATGGTAATAAATTGAGAAGTGGGGGTTGATTTTATTTCTTCTATGGTTTTGACAGGGTGGGGGTTTCCAGATTCAAGTGGTTGAAATGGGAGGTTAAGAGTAATCTTTACTAGTTTACCCTCAAGGGTATGGATGGTTTCTATGGAGTTTCCCTTGGGGAAGAGAATAGGGAGGGAGTTAATTGAGTAGTTGTAGGTGGAGGTTATTAAGATAGCCTTTTCTTTGGTAGTGTCAATGAATCTGGGTCCGTTGATATTTTGGTAGCGGGTAGAGGTTTTGGTAAGAGTAACTGAAGATGGTAGGTTAAGACTTTTTTGCAATAGAACCATGGTGTCTTGGTTTATTTGATCCGATGTTTTTGTTTGAATAATGGTCTCGGGTAGAGGTTTTTGAAGTAAGTCAAGGTTGAATTTTATTAAGTTTTCATCCTTGTTTAAGTAGATAGACGTGGCTTCTTGTGGATTGTTGTAGATCAAGATAGGTGTGTTAAGAATGGGGTTTGGTTTGTTATTGAAGTTTAAGTTTGTGGCTAGATTTTTAAGAATATCTTCTCCTTTAGTATTTTTACTGACGGAGATTATATTTATGTTCTTGGGAAGTATTAAGCTGTCTATTTGCCAGATAAATTTATTAGGAATATTTATAGATGTGGTGGTTGAGGGGAAGGGGATAGGAGTGGGTTCATCTTGAGTTGGATTGGAAGTTGATGTGAGACTTAAAATAATGATGATAATTATTACTATAACTATGGAGAGTCCGATTAGAAAATTGGTTTTTTTAGAAAGTTTTATTTTTTTCATGGGATCATTTGGGCACACTCTGTTCTTCCGATACAGCCAGGAGTAACTGGTGTGGGGAGGAATTGATTAATATCTCCTAGAGTTCCACCTCTTATTTCGTAGTGTAGATGAGGGCCGGTGGAGTTTCCAGTATCGTCGGTTATGCCAATTGTATCACCGGTATTTACTAGTTTTTCTCCATAGAATGGCACGGCAGGCATGTGGGCGTAGCGGGTGATAAAATTTATTCCTTCACATATTCCAGTAATGTCTACGTAGTTACCGTAAGGGCCAGATGAGCCTACAGCTATGGCTCTGCCTGGGTGAGTAGCTAGTATTGGAATCATGTCTCCACCGATGTCAATAGCTTCGACTCCATAATGAGTAGAGTTTGTTTGAGGTCCTTGAGTGATGGAGTAGTTACCTAAAGATGTGTCGACTGGCCAGATAGAGGGGCAGCCTGGAGGAATGGGACCTCCGGAGAAATTGTATTCTAATCCTGGTTGGTTTTCTAGTTGGGCGATGGTGGAGATTAGGGGGGCGACGGTGAAGGCGACGATGTAGATAAAAATACCGGCGACGGCAGAAGCGACGATGGTGCCAGCGGCGGAGCTGGCGGCGGCCATGGTGGCCGCGCCTAGACCGGTAAGAATGGCTCCAAAACTGGCGGCGGCTGCAACTGGTAGGGCAAGGAGGTCGCGGGCTTTGATTTTTTCGCCCCAGATGGATTGAGCCATATTTTGAATTCCGCCCCAAATTTTTTTACCAACGAATGAAATAGCGTCCCAAGCGACCATAACAAGAGCTATTGGCGCAGTAACACCACCGGCAATTAGACCGGCTTTAATACCGAGCTTAACAAGGATTTTTGCTCCTTGTTTGATGCCATTTCTCAATAATGTCTTAGCTACTAGACGAGCGGTTTTGTTGGTGACTTTTTTGGCAAAAGCTTTGTAGAGTTTTACACCTAGACGTTTACCAATTTGTTTACCAATAAGACCTTTGATTGATTGGATCGGATGGAAGATGTAGTTTAATGGTTTGGTGAAACCTTGTGGAAGTTTGCCAGAGATTTTGTTGGTAAGAGTTTGAAAGGCGCGACCGGCTTTGCCTAGTGGCTGGGTAATTTCTTTGCCAAGTTGGGAATTATCTAGAGATTTGAGTTGTTGATGAATTTCATAGGCTTGACGAGGAGGAATCTGGGTTTTTTGGTAGATTTTGGTCCATTGTTGATGGGTGAGACCTTGACTGTAGAGTTTGATGACTTGGGGTGAGAGGCTGGAGTTGGGGAATTGCTTAATGATGGCGGCAGCTTGTTGTCCGGATTGTGTGGGTTGTTGGAGAGTAGAGGGATCCATGTAACGGGTTATTTGACTTAGTTGTTTGTCTGAGATTTGGGTTATTAGGGTACGGGAAATTTTTTGAGCTACTGGGTTGTTTTCTATTTGTTGGAGTTTTTCGACCTCGGCCTTTAATCTATCATTAAAATCGCTATTGGCAGGGGTAACTTTAATGGTTGGTGACGGTTTAACTTGGTCTGGTGAAGGAATTTTGCTGGTATCAATAACAATGTTTGTTTGAGGATCAATTATCTTGGTAGGGTCAGATTTTTCAATGGCTCGTAGATAATTTTGATCTGTGGCTGGAGCAATGGCCTTGCTGATTTCTTCATAGAGTTTGTTTTTACCAAGAGCGATGGTTTTAGCTAACTCTAGGTCTTGTGAGATGAGGTAGATGCTAATAAATTTTTCTACAGCGACTTTGTTTGAAGAACCAATTACTTGATGGGCAATTTTTATGATTTCTTGACGGGGGTCTTGTTTGGGGTCAAGCTTGTCAACTTCTGGTTTGATTTTGTTTAAAGCCTCTTGGTTTTTAAGTATTTTTTCTAGGCGGATTTCTTCTCGTCTAATGTTGACGAGTTTTATTATTAGTTTTTGTTGATCAAGAGAGTATTTGGCTAGACTTGCTTTAAGTTCATTGTCTAGTTCGCTGGTGTTCATGTCTTCTACGAGTTGAGCAAGTAGGGCGGCGTTTACGACCGCTCCGGTTTCGAAGTTTGAGACTAGAGAGTTAAAGATTTCTTCAGAGTTGTTGAATAAGGCCTTTTGTTTTGGGGTTAGTTGTTCCCAGGATAACTTTAAGGCGATTATTTCTTGGATTTGAGTGTTGAGATCTTCCATGAGGTTATTTTACCTTCTTTCAAGGATTTCGGAGGGTTTGGTGGTGGCTAGGGCGTGTTCGTCTTGGCTGGCAAGGACTTTTACGGCTACGTGATTTTGACCGGCAAAAAAGATACCCTCACCTATGTTTGCGGACAAGAGAAGCATTTTCTCTCCTTGAGACAGGTAAAAGGTGTCGACAATATCCTTGATGGCGGCAGAAGATTGTTTAAAAAGCATTTTAAGAGCAGAGTTGGTAAGAATGGCTTTGCCGTAGGGTGAACCTAGGAAATCATCGACGTTTTGACTGATAATAGTGACACCTAGATAGTACTTTCTGGCTCTTTTTACAAAACTTTGTAGAATTTTGGCGGAGTCTTCGTGGCGCATTAGGTACCAAGCTTCGTCTACAATTAACAAGCGTTTTTTCATATCTTTTCTTATTTGAGTCCAAATGAAGTCTAAAATGACAAACATGACAATGGGGCGAATTTCGTCTGCTAACTCTTGCAGGGTAAAAACGGTAATAGGGGCGTTTATGTCTATGTTTGATTGTTGGTCAAAGATGCCTTTAATGGAACCCATGACGTATTTTTCTAGTCTAGCAGAAAGGTCTTTGGCTGATGGTTCTTCCATGCCTATAAGAGCTTTGTAGAGGTCTTCCATTCTAGGTGGTTCTAGAATGTGAGTTCCTGGATCTTCGGTAATACCTTTTTGGCGGTAGGTTAAAACTAGGGCTCTGTTTAAAATAGCGTCTTCTGTGGGGGACATTTGACCCAGCATAAGTTTTAAAAGAGATTGTAAAAAGAGATATTTGTAGTTCATTTCGTCCTCTGTAGATTCTTTGGGTTTAGCAATTTGGAAGGGGTTTACTTTGTGCTGGGAAGAAACAGAAAAAGAAATGTGGTTACCACCGGCGGCCTTGGTTAGCATTTCGTATTCGTTTTCTGGGTCAATGACGATGGATTGGGTGCCAAACATTAAAGATCTCATGATTTCTAGCTTAACGAAGTAACTTTTACCAGCACCGGTAGTGGAGAGAACCAGCATGTTGGCGTTCTCTTGGGAGAATCTATCGAAAATTACAAGTGAGTCGTTGTGAATATTTATTCCATAGAGAACTCCTTGGTTGTCTGAAAGTTCTGAGGAAGTAAAAGGAAAGGTGGTGGAGAGAGCGGTGGTGTCCATGTTTCTTGTAATTAACAACTTGTCTTTGCAGTAAGGTAGAGTGGTTTTGAAGGCGTCTTCCATAGAGAGAGAGGCGGTTTTACTAATAATCATGAGTGAGCCTAGGGTAGACTGAATTTGTTGGGTAATGGTGTTTAGTTCTTTTAAGGAGTCTGAAGAAATGGTGACGTAAAGAGAAAATTGGAAGAATTTTTCTGAACCCTTGACTAGTTGAGCCTGAAGAACCTTGGCGTCTTCTAAGGTTGCTTGGGTACCGGCTTGGGGGATGTGACCTCTTTCAATGTCGGTATTTAACTCTGCTTCCATTTCTGTGATGCGGCGACGGAGGGTGTCTAAGGTACCTTTGGAGTCTGAGGGATAAATATACATGGCTATGTCTAAAGAGTGGTTGAAATTAATTAAAGGTGAGAGCCAGTTGGCAGAAACATAGCGGGGGTAACCAACCACAAACAAAGTCCTTAAGTATTTGTCACCTATCTTTAGATGGGAGAAATCTACCTCTATGGCTGGTGGGGCAATGATGTCTTGAATATTTTTATCCATTTTGCTTTAGTTGTTGAGGGGTAATGCCAGCAACGTAGTGGCTGGTTATGTCTTGATTGTAAATTAAGTGGAAAAGATCAATGAGTTCTGGGGTGGTGAGTTGTTTTAGTTTTAAGCCTAGTCTGGAGAACAGACGAATTAGGTGGTCTCTTCGGGGATAAAGGGTTAAAGAGGATTTTTCGATAATATAGTCAAGGTCAAAGGGTGGTTTTTGGGGTTGTTTGGCAAGGGGGTTAAATGATTTGGCTGTAAGTCCTAGTTCTGCGGTAGAGAAAGGAATAATAAGATAAAAACGTTTTTCTAAGACTCGGTTGTCCTTGACTAAACTTTTTACAAACTGGCGGTATTTTATTATGGATTCTCTGATTTTCTGTGAGGAAGTGGTTTTTATTTGAGTGTCTAGTAGATTTAGGTAGTCTGAGATGTTTTTTCTTTGAGATCTAATAATAATTTGTAAAGGAAAAGAGAGAGAGTTTAAAATACCAGCATAGGCGTAAATGGTGGCGTCTTGTTCTTCTTCGGACAAAAGGTTGAAGTTGATTGCAGTTGACTGAAGAACTAAAGCAGCAGAACCATCTTTTAAAAATACAAGATGGTCTTGGATTGTGTAGATATCAAGATGTTCTTGGGTGGACGCTTTGATTGTGTTGCTCATGATTTAGCTTGAATTTTTAAGGGTTTAACAATGTTGCCTTCTAAATTTATAGAGTAGGTGGTGAATTGAAAGTTGTCTTTTTCTGCTTTGATTTGATAAAGACCGTTTTCTAGAGCTTTGGCAAATAGGAATTGGCCAAGTTTGTTTGATTTGGTGGCTCTAGTGGTTAGGCCACCACTAATTATTTCTATTAAAACGCCGTCTAGAATTAAACCTTGGGGATTTAGAGTTAGGCCAACGATGGTGTTGGGTTGTTCTGGGGTAAAGGGAATGGGGAGGTTGGCGGTTGGGGCCGCGCCTTCAGTTTTTGGAGTGGTGCCTTGGTTGGTCGGCAAGGAAGGTTTAACTGTGGGTGTTTGTGCCGCGCCTAACTTTTG
>Ga0180007_10005366_pt1 | contig 13018 bp, 7 predicted proteins | sample MM_PC_MetaG_FD_121122 | JGI IMG/M metagenome (GOLD analysis project Ga0180007, IMG submission 121122) | Groundwater microbial communities from the Aspo Hard Rock Laboratory (HRL) deep subsurface site, Sweden - MM_PC_MetaG | ecosystem: Environmental > Aquatic > Deep subsurface > Groundwater... | reverse complement strand
TAGTAATGAAAAAAGCATTCGTACTCGTTTTATTCAGTCTTGTTACCGTATTCTTGTCCTCAAGCGCCTTTGCTATGGATAAGGCAACGCCTCAGGAAGTTAAGGCAAAAGTCGAAGAGGCAGTAAAATTGATCCAGGAAAAAGGAGACGCTGCATATCCCATCATTCGGGACAAAAATGGACCCTTTGTATGGAAAGACGCTTATGTGTTTATCAGCAAGTTGGAAGGAACCATGCTGGTGCATATAAACGGCAAGCTGGAAGGACGGAACATGATGGGTTCCAAGGATGCGACCGGCAAACTGTTTCACGCCGGGATGGTCGATGCGTTGAACGCGTCACCCACCGGAACCTGGTATGAGTATCAATGGGTAAAGCCCGGCGAAAAAACCCCTTCGCCCAAAGTCAGTTACTTACAGATTGTACCCGGGACAGATATTTTTGCCGGTGCCGGGGTCTGGGATGTCACCCTGGAGGACATCAAGAAGGCTGGTATGTAACTTAATTATTTGCCGCAATTGGACAATTGACCCGGTGTGCTTTTATCCGCATGCCGGGTCATCTTAAAGGAAATGATCTCATGCAGTTTTTCCAAACCATAAAAGCAAAAATATTGGCATTATTGATTCTGGCCATGGTCATTGTGGGGTTGAATGCAGGTGTAACCGGATACACCAACCGGCTCAAAGCGATTAACGGCAGCATGTCCCAGCAGGCCTCGGCCATTCAGGTCACCGTACTTGAAAACCTGATGCTGGAAGCCCAGTATATCAGCAGCCGGAAACCCGAGCTGCTTAAAAGAATCGCTGAAAATGATGCCCGGTTTAACCAGGTACTGGTAACCATACAGGCTCTGTCGGGCAACACGGAAACCCGGACATTTATCGAAACACTCGATTCCGCCTATAAATTGCATCAAAGTGTTTTCAAGCAGATCAGCATCAGTCTGGCGGCATTTGATGAGGACCGAAAAAAGATGACCCAGGTCAATTCCCAGATCAGTGATACCCTGGTGAGCGTCACAAAAAATATTGAGGAGAAGGCCACCAGTGCGTCGATGCTGGGAGATGACCTTCCCCAAAAATATAATACCCTTATGGGTCTGGTCAAGGATATGCTCATTTCCCTGAACATCAATGACCGCATTCTTCAGAACCTGCTGGTCGGCGGTCCGCGCGAGGAATATGACCAGCGGCATGATGTCATGAAAAATGAAATGAGCGTGAGTGCCAAAAACATACAGTCCAGTACTGGCACTGAAACCGGTGAATACAAAGGGCAGTGGGATACGGCCAAAGACAATCTGACACTGTCCTACGACCTGGAAGCAACCATCCTGACCCGATGGGATGAAAGCCGACAATTGGAAAAGGATCTGGAGGCTGCCGTGTTTAAGGTACAAAAACTGGCAGAATCCCTGTATCAAACCACTGAAAAGCAAATAGCCCATTACAACCGGATCGGAACCACCTTAACGTTAACCGTATTGGCCGTAGGTCTTGTGGCATTTATCATCATCGGTGCCTTGATCGCTAATTCCATTGTCAAGCCCATAAATAATGTGGTCAACAGCCTGAAAGATGTGGCCGAGGGTGAGGGAGACCTTACCAAACGGCTGGATGTCAAAACCAGGGGTGAGGTTGGGGAGCTGGCCAGATGGTTTAATGTTTTTGTTGAAAAAATCCAGAAAGTTATCTCTGAAGTGGCACAAAATGCCGGAGAACTCTCAGACTCTTCCGTAACCCTGGCGGCTATCTCAACGGAAATGGCCAAAGGCGCAGAGGAAACCTCTTTAAAGGCGAAAACCGTTGCAGATAATGCTGAAGAAATGAGTTCAAATATTACATCGGTATCTGCCGCCACAGAGCAAACAGCCACCAACATGAGTATGGTGGCAAGTGCTGCAGAAGAAATGACAGCCACCATTAATGAAATCTCCAGCAACACGGAAAACGCACGACAAATTACGGAAGAAGCCGTAGCCCAAACAGCAAAGGCTAAGGAGCAAATTGTTGATTTAGGCAAGGCCGCCAAACAAATCGAACGCGTCATCGAAACCATAACAGACATATCCGAGCAGGTGAGCTTATTATCGTTAAATGCAACCATTGAAGCTGCCAGAGCAGGCGAGGCCGGTAAAGGCTTTGCCGTCGTCGCCAATGAGATAAAGGAACTGGCCAAACAGACCGCCGGTGCCACCGGTGAAATCAGACAAAACGTGGAAGCAATTCAGACGTCAACTGCCGGCACGGTAACGGCGATAGGTGCCATAAGCCAGGTGGTTGAAAGCGTTAATCAAATTGTTTCGACCATTTCGGCAGCCATTGAAGAACAATCGATAACCACACGGGATATTGCCGAAAATGTTGCCCAGGCATCCAAAGGAATTAGCGAGGTCAACACCAATGTTGCCCAGGCATCAACATCTGTCAATGACATTTCCAATGAGATTTCCATGGTAACAAACGCCTCTAACGGTATGTCCGCTAGCAGTGCCCAGGTGAATAAAAATTCCATGGAGCTTTCAAAACTTGCCCAAAAGCTTAACGAAATGGTTGCCCTTTTCAAAGTGTAATCAACGGGAGATAAAGCCCAGGGCCATTCTGTTGCAGGCCAGCAGACCGTAAAAACCGTTTCACCCAAATCCAGACCTGGAGCAAAATCAAAGAACAAGCTTCTGGCCCACAAGACCCAAGAGGTCAGACCGGACCAGATCCTCCCGAAAGTATAGACGCCCGCCCGGACAAATAAATTGAATATTGAAGGACGGAATCAATGAACTGTAAAATGATCCCTCCATTCTCTATTTATATTTCCAATACAAATTCAAGATTCCATTCAAACTTACCATTGGACGAAAATTCCCTCCCTGGGTATATTTGAACCTTTTCTGCCCGGGCTGGGAATCCAATTATGCTGGAAGCCCTAAGCAGAGAGGATCAACATCAGAGTGGAGAAGAACCTGAATGGATAAAAAAATGCTGGAAAAAATAGACAAGGCCCTGGACCGATTGAATGCGGTATTGCCCTTAAAAGCCAATCAGGAAAGCTGTACCCCCGGGATCAAGCGAGTTCACCAGGAGATGCTGCGCTCCTTTGTGGACCAGGGGAAAATTTTGTCCCGGGATGAAATGGCCGCCCGGACAGAGAATCTGGATGAGGCCATTGAATTTGGTGACCGTTTTTTTTCTCCCCTGATGTCCTGATAGATCTGCAAGGAAGCAACCCATGACCCTTGATGCCAAACTTATAAAGAAACTGCTGGTTCTGGCAGTAATTTCAGGACTGATTGCCCTGTTTTTTATCCTGGGACTCCAGAAATACCTGACCCTGGAATTTATCAAAGCATCCCATCTGAGGTTCCAGACCCTGTATACCCAGAACCCGGTTTTGATCGTAAGCGCTTTTGTGGCCGTTTATATCCCCATGATTGCCCTGAATCTGCCCGGAGCTACCCTTTTGGGGCTGGGGGCAGGCGCTCTGTTCGGGGCCCTAACCGGAACCGTGATCATCTCCTTTGCCTCCACAATCGGCGCCAGCCTGGCCTGCCTGCTGTCCCGGTATCTTTTGCGGGACTGGATTCAGAAAAAATTTAAAACCCGGCTGGAGGGGATCAACGCGGGCATCCAGAGGGAAGGGGCCTTTTATCTTTTCTCCATGAGGCTCATCCCGGTGATTCCCTTTTTCATGATCAACATGGCCATGGGCCTCACCCCCATGCGACTGTGGACCTTTTACTGGGTCTCCCAGCTGGGCATGCTGCCGGGAACCTTTATCTTTGTGAATGCCGGCAGCCAGCTGGCCCGAATCGATTCTTTGGCCGGAATTTTCTCTCCGGGCCTCATCTGCTCCCTTGCCCTGCTGGGGATTTTTCCCCTGGTGACCAAACGGTTGCTGGAAGCCTTTCGGAAGCGCTTTGGCGGGGATACCCGGGAAGAATCCAAGGCCGGGACCGAAACAACCGAGCCCAATGGGTCGCAAGATTTTGTCAGGGCTCTGGAAGAGATGCAGTCCGCCTGCACCAACTGCGGGGCCTGCAAAAGCCAATGCGCCTTTCTCAAAGAGTACGGCACCCCTGCCGATATCCTGACCACCTTTGACATGCGACAGCCGGCCGGCCAGGCCATGGCATTTGAATGCAGCCTGTGCAACCTGTGTTCGGCGGTCTGCCCTGAAAAATTAGACCCGGGGAATCTGTTCTTTCTGGCAAGAAAACAGGCCATGGCAGACAAACGGGTGGATCTGTCCAAATACAAGGGGATTCTTTCCTATGAACAAAAGGGCAGTTCTCCTATGTTTTCCTGGTACGGTCTGCCCAAAGGATGTGACACCGTCTTTTTCCCCGGCTGTACCCTTCCCGGCACACGGCCTGCAACCACCTGGAAGCTGTTTTCCCATCTTCAAACCCTGGTTCCCTCCATCGGCATTGTCCTGGACTGCTGTACCAAACCCAGCCACGACCTGGGTCGCCAGGACCACTTTGACTTCATGTTCGCAGAAATGATCGCTTATTTAAAGCACCACCATATCCAGAAGGTCTGGGTGGCCTGCCCCAATTGTTATAAGATCTTCAAGTCCTATGGACAGGGCATTGAGGTGGAAACCGTTTACGAAATCATCGCTCAAAATGAGTTGCCCCAGAATGCCGTGGCCCATGGTGAAATGGCTGTCCATGATCCTTGTCCTTTGCGGGAAGAAACGAATATTCACGATTCGGTGCGCAACCTTTTGAGCCGCATGGGCATGACCGAAACCAAACTGCGCCATCAAAAAAGAAAAACCCTCTGCTGCGGGGAAGGCGGCAGTGTGGGGTGTGTGCGCCCGGATCTTGCCAAAACCTGGGGCCAGATCCGAAAAAAAGAGGTCAACAACCAACCGCTGATGACCTATTGTGCGGGCTGTGCCGGCTTTCTCAACCGGGTGACCCCCACGATCCACCTGGCCGACCTGCTCTTTGATACCCAGAAAAGCCTGAATGGTGGCCCCGAGGTGGCCCGGGCGCCCTTTACCTATCTGAACCGCATTCGGTTGAAACAGCGGTTGAAAAAAAGCCTGGCGCCTAGTGTCCAGCGGGTCAGAAATTGTGACCCCGCCACCCTTGCCCAACAAAGAAAAGATGAGTGCACTTTAGAAGAATGTACCGCGTCCCTGGGCCGCAAGGGCCTTATACTGGCCGGGGTCTTCTCCCTGAGCATCGGGCTTTTCTTTTTGACCCGTCATTTTATGTACCTGCTGGACGCCTATATTTATACCGCAGAATTCCATGCCCTGTTCATAAAAAACAATCTGATCTCCGCCAATGTGGCGATGTTTTCAGAATATTTCAGGGCCCTGGGACCCTTGGCCAGCGCCCCCAGCCTGCTGGCAGGTGCGGTAATTGAAACCGTCACAGGCTTCTGGCACCAGCCGGTTCTCAATGCCGGGATGAACAAGGCCTTTGGGCCCGGCATGGGCGGATTGATCTCGCTTGGTGTATTCTGTACCCTAGGCCTGATGTTTTACGGCCTGGGCCGGTTCTTTTTCGGTGAGATTCTGCCCCTGTTCCGGAAAACAAAGGCCCCTTTGTCCCGGGCAATTGCCCCCATGGTGGGGATGATGCTGGTGATCCCCCAGATCCCCGTGGCCCTTCCGGTTCTCCTGGGAGCGGTGACCCGGATCCGGTTCAAGACCATCTGTCTGATCCTGGTATCTGCTCTGGTCGTTCGGATCGGTCTTTTAAATTTTTTAATCGGTTAATATATCCCTTTCAAAGGAGAGAATAATGTCAGACAAAAAATGTAGCTGCTGTGGCGGAACTTCCAAGGATGTGCTGTTTAATTCCAATCTTCCCCTGACCCGGAAAAACTTTTTGCACGTCATGGCCGCAGGGGCATTGGGCCTGAGCACCCTCGCTCAGATCACCCCGGCCCAGGCCTCTGAACAGGAACAGATCCTGAAAGGAACCAAAGACCTTATGGTGATTGATACCCAACACCATGAGCTGCGCATCTCTGCCATTGTCACCAAGGATGTGAGCAAGCCTTCGGTTGGCGAATGGGGAAAACGCGGCCAGGCCTGGTTTGGTGTGAAAGGCGGAAAAATGGAATCTTTCTTTGTGTTTACCACAGATGTGCCCCGCACAGAGATCAACAAGGCCTGCGGCGCCATCGGGATCCGGCACCGGCGGCAGATCGGCCTGGACAATGTAAAGGCTCACAAGGGATTGAAAGCCACAACCAGTGAAGAAGATTACCTCCAGGGAGATCCCCTGGTGGTGGTGGTCCGCTTTGAAAGGGACGGCCAGATCCTGGAGGCGCCCCTGGAAAGTTTTATCCGGGAAAAAATCAAGGTGGAGGAGACCGAAATTGAAAAGCCCTACACCCCCCATTTTGTCTACCATGGGACGGCGGAAGAGATCAATTATCCTTCGGGCTGTGTTGTCTGCCCCTCTGATTGCCCCGGCGGTATCATCACCGATAATGTCATGCCCCTGCTGACCATGGACAGCGACTATCTGGTGGATTGGGATAAAATGCCCCCTCCGGGCACCCGGGTGGAAATCGCCATCAAGTCGATTTATGGCCCCCAACCCATGTCCACCATTTCATAATTACAGGAGAAAACAAATGAGTGAAAACAAAAAAAATAATTGCGGCTGCGGCTGCTGTGGCACAACCCCCAAAGAGGTCCTGCTGGGCGGAAAAGTAGGGGCTGTTGAGATGGTGGAACCCGGCATGACCCGGAAAGATTTTTTCAAAACCATGGCAGTGGGTGCCCTGGGGCTTTCCACCCTGTCTGTCCTGTCTGGAAAAGCAGAAGCTTCCCAGAGCGAAACTATTATCAAGGGACAGGGGGATGTGATGATCGTTGACCAGACCAGCCGGGAGGTCCGCATCTCTGCCACGGTGACCAAGGATGCCAGCAAACCCTCTGTGGCAGACTGGGGCCGGCGTTTCCAGGCTTTTTTCGGCAGCAAGGGCGGCAAGATGGAAGCCTTTTTTGTCTTTACCACCGGGGTTTCCCGGGTGGACATCGACCGGGCTGTCCAGCAGATCGGTCTTCGCTCCCAGCGCCAGATTCCCATGGCTGAAGTGGAAAAGCGCCGGGGACTGAAAGCCACCACTACCCATGCCGATTACCTGGACGGTGATCCGGTCATCTGCACCATCCGTTTTGAACGCCAGGGCAAGATGGTGGAAGGGGCCATGGAAGATTTTATCATGGAAAAAATCATGGTGGACGGAGCCGAGGTGATCAAGCCCTATACCCCCCATTTTATTTACCACGGCACCGGGGAAGCGATTAATTTCCCCTCGGGGTGCATTGTCTGCCCTTCAGACTGCAACGGCGGGATTATCACGGACAATGTCCTGCCCTTGAAAACCACGGTCAACTACTACAAAATCAACTGGGATCTCATGCCCGATGTGGGTTCAAAGGTGGAGGTGGTACTCAAATCCATTTACGGCCCCCAGCCCCTGGAAACCCTGAAAGCCTGATCCGCAACAGGGGCAACGGCCATGATGGCTGCTGCCCCTGTTTGGGCCACAAATTTTTCTATCCTCCCAATGATTTTGAGCAGATGTCCCATTTTTTGATCATTTCCAACAACCCCTTCTGGGTTACCGGTTTTGTCAAATGGCCGTCACATCCGGCCGCCTTTATTTTCTCCACAGACTCTTCTGAATTATGGGCGGTCAGGGCAACAATGGGAACAGGCGGAATTCCGGCCTCGATTTCCAATTCCCGGATTCTTCGGACAGCTGTATACCCGTCCATTACCGGCATCTGTATGTCCATAAACACCAAATCATACCGGCCGGGTCTGAAGAGGTCCAATGCGTTGGCACCATTTTCAGCCATGACCAGTTCATGGGGGGTGTTTTTGAGGAAAACAGGAACAATAAGCCGGATATCCAGGCTGTCATCCACCAGAAGGATCTGTTTGGGAACCGCTGTGTCCCCCCCCTCAAACGGGTGAACCAAAAGGGGAAGATGAACAGAGGCCTTATTATCCCCGGGCAGATCTTCAGCTTCCCCCAATATATCTTTCACTCGTTTGTTCAAATCCTTCAGGCAGATGTTTCCATTCTCCCAATCCCCTGTTATCAGGTCCGCCTCCAGCTGACTCGCCGTGTCGTATACCTGACCCGCCCCCAGATTTCCGGCCAATCCTTTGACAAGGTGGGCCTGATGCCGAACAAACTCCCAGTCGCCCTTTTCCGCAGCCGCATCCATTTGAGCCAATCGTCCGGGCATTTCTCTGCAAAAATTGTCCAATAGTTTCTGGAAAAGTCCGGTATCCTTATTCAGCCGATTAACAGCCCCATCCACATCAATGCCTGGCAGAAATTCTCGCCATTGGCTCAGATCCGGCATGGGCGCTTCCGGAGTCCCGCCGGATATCTCCCGGTGACCGATATCCTGGACCCGGGGAGAAATCCATTGGATCAATTTTTCATGGAGTTCATGGACATCTATGGGTTTGGCCAGGTAATCGTTCATTCCCGCAGCCAGACATTTTTCACGATCCCCGGCCATGGCGCCGGCGGTCATGGCGATGATCGGAAGATCAGAAAACCCATGGCCGCGAATTTGTCGTGTCGCATCATACCCGTCCATTTCAGGCATCTGAACATCCATGAACACCGCATCAAAGTGGGGTCCATTTTGAATCAGCGCCACTGCTTCCAGACCGTTTTCAGCGGTCTCCACATGCATCCCGGCCTTGGCCAGCATTCCCTGTGCAACCATGAGATTGGCCTCGTGGTCATCCACCACCAGCAGCCTGGCCCCCTGAATGGGATCCAGGTTGTAACCCGGGCGGGTTTTTCCCTGTTGAGTGAGCCGGCCCCCCCCACTGAACAGAATGCCCAACGTATCATGGATGAAATGGGGCAGGATCGGTTTTGTCCAGACAGCATCTCCGCCAGTAAGCCTGCTGCTGTCACTGAGGGAACAAAAAATGACCACCCCGGGAACAGGTATCAGCTGTTTCAGGCGGCTCACTACCCCGGATTCCCCGAAACCCGGCAAATCAGCGTCCAGAAAAACCGCCTGAACCGGCCGGCCTTTTTGACCGGACAAAGCGGCCTTTTCCAGAAGATCCTGTCCGGATGAGGCCGTGTCAACCACCATGCCGTAGGCCGACAGGGCCTGATGGATCATTTCACACAATCCAGACGCCCCTGATGCCACCAAAACCGGTCTGCCCTTGAAACTGTCCTCTCTTTGGGTGTAAAATCCGTCTTCCGGATCCCATTGAAAAGACAGGTCAAATCGGAACTCACTGCCTTTTCCAGGAGAACTGCTAACCAAGATTTCTCCGCCCATGAGTTCAACCAATTGCTTGGAAATGGCAAGGCCCAGGCCGGTGCCGCCGAATTTTTTTGTGGTGGTCGAATCGGCCTGGCGAAACGCCTGAAAAATCGTCTCAACCTGCTGGTCGGTCATGCCGATTCCTGTGTCTGACACCTTGAATCTGATCAGGCAGTGTCCGTCATCCGTCTTGCCTCGGTGACCAATTTCAAGCACCACAGACCCTTCATGGGTAAATTTAATGGCATTGTTCACCAGATTCAGCAGCACCTGAACAAGCCTGAGTGCATCTCCCATGAGAACACCGGGCAACCCAGGTTCTGCCGACACAAAGAACTCAATCGCCCGGCTCTCCACCAGGACCGCAGTCACACTGGCAATCTGATCAAGAAGATCCCGAAGTTCAAACCGCTGGTTCTCCACTTCCAGTTTTCCGGCTTCGATCTTGGAAAAATCCAGAATATCGTTGAGAATTCCCAGCAATGCCTGGGATGAGGCACTTATCTGGCGGACATACCGTTGCTGGTCCGGGTGCAGCTGCGTCTGGGAGACGAGGTGAGACAGACCGATGATGGCATTCATGGGGGTACGAATCTCGTGGCTCATATTGGCCAGAAAGGTTGACTTGGCACGATTGGCCAGCTCTGCGGCTGTTTTGGCCTCCAGCAGCTCGTTTTCAGCCCTGAGCCGCTCTGTGATATCCCGAACAATAACAACAAAAACACGCCGATGGTTCAATGTCATCTGGGATACGATGATTTCAACGGGAAATATCTGACCGTCAGCCCTGAGCCCTTGCATGGACCGGATACGGCCCATGATATTGTTTCCCCCGTTGTGATCGCCATAGTCCTTCTTCAAATGCGCGTCATGCTGGGTTCTGAATTTTTCCGGCATCAGCTCATTAATGTGCCGCCCCGCCATCCCGGCGGCCTGATACTGAAAAATATTTTCTGCTGCGGTATTGGCCTGGGTAATCCTGCCGGATTCAGAAACGCTGATCACCCCCTCTGCCATACTTTGAAAAACAGACCGCTGGAATGCTTCTTTTTCCATGGTGGCTGCCATGGCCTGATTCACTTTCTTGCTGGCATCTTCCAGATTGTACCTCATGACTCGAAACATACGGGACAGGTCGCCGATCTCATCTCTGCCAGGGGAAGGCAGATGGATTTTATAATCACCATCGGCAATTTTTTGGGCACTGTTTGTGAGCAGCATCAAGGGACGCCGGAACAGCCGGTCCTGGATAAAATAGTTGATCACAAGAGATACGAGAAGGATAAGCCCCAAATAGAAACAAAGCTCATAGGCGCCCCTCACTGAGACCTTGCGGCTCACGGACCCGTCTGCTGTCAGCACGATGCGGGCAATGGCCTTTTTTGCAAGCTGGATCTCATGGTGGATGGTCAGCACCGCTTCCCCCCCATCCATGGAATCTGACGTCGGGGAGGTGAAAAGGGGATAGATACGCCTGCCGCTGTTCAAATGAAGGGTTAAGCGCTTCCAGACAGGCTTCTGGCGTGCCATTTGCTCATCCATTGATGCGTAAAGGGCCGCATAATCCTTGGCCAGGACATGACGGATGATGTCCGATTCCATGGCACCGATTATTTTATCCTGGGTATGAAAAAATTCCTTTCGGGACCGCTCAACCTGAACCGGAACCCATTGGAAAAATACAAGCAGAATAAAGGCAATATAGGTGATCACCAGTGGCAGGATTAATTTAAACCGTATGCCCATGACCCCTCCTTGCTTAATTCTGTTTGACGTAAAACCGCTCAAGCCCCATTGTTCTGAGCACTTCATACTCTTCCAGAGTTGCCGTACCAATTTGTTTTATGGGGATTTCTGCCAGCAGCGCCCTGCCGGATTCACTGGCCCCCAGATTCAGCAGCGCCTTTTTTACCCTATCTGCCACCTGTTTGGGGACCCGTGGATGAACGGCAAAGGGGTGGGGAGGAACCGGTGTGGTGCGATGAATAATTCTCAGGCTGTTTCGAATGGGTTCCTTTTGCTGATCAAGGGTTTTTTGAACGCCCCCGCCGGCTGAGGCTTCTCCCAGCAGCACGTTCAGATACACTGAATCATGGGTTTTGACATACCGGGACGAAAATTCAATTTTGAATATATCGGTCAGCTCCTGCCGCATCTGCAGGGAGGCGCCAAGGGCATTGGGTGCGGGAAAGGCAATGATTTTTCCGGACAGCTCTTTCACCTCGTTGATCCCACCCGATTTTTCCACGACCAGCACCCCGTAAAGTTCTCTGCCCACATCCCTGACAAGGGGGAGATACCCCACCGACTTAGATGCCATGATCAGGTGGTAAGGATTCATATAGACAAAATCAAATTCACCGTCCAGAAATTCCGCTTCAAATGCGTTTATGGTGGGGGACCCGACCAATTCGAACCGATACCCTGTCTCCTTTTCCATATAATTTAAAACCGGCTGCCAGATCTGATGCAGCCGCCTGGCTTCAAACTGAGGCACCACACCGACCTTATATACCGGTTCAGCAGCAACGCCCCCGGCAAGGCCGAGGGCCCATACAAAAAAGGAAAACAATGCCGCACAGAAAAATTTCATTTTATATCCTTGATTTTTGAGTCTGATTTTTATTTTATATGCATCCCGTATTATCCTGGAATGGTAACCTTTGACATGACTTCCTCCATGGAGGTGACACCGGCCCGGACCTTTTCCAGGGCATCCATGAAAAGGGGAACCATTCCGCAATGCTCCATGGCGGCTTTCCGAACATGCTCGGTGGATATGATCTCGGACACCAGGGCAGACCGAAATCGATCATTGGGAATCAACAGCTCATAGATACCGATTCTTCCCTTATAACCGGTGTTATTGCAGGCCGGGCAGCCCACAGCCCGGTAAAAAGTCAAAGGATCCCCCGGGGTGGCCTGGGCCAGTTTTCTTTCCGCCCCATCCGGGGTGTAGGACTGACGGCACTCCAGGCACAACCGCTTGACCAGACGCTGGGCACAGATGAGCAAAATCGATGAACTGATCATATAGGGGGCGATCCCCATTTCAATGAACCGGACAAAGGTGGACGAGGCATCATTTGTATGGAGGGTTGAAAAAAGCAGATGCCCGGTTAGAGAGGCCTCAACTGCCATCTGTGCGGTTTCTTTATCCCGGATCTCTCCCACAAGAATCGTGTCTGGATCCTGCCTCAAAAAACAGCGGAGCGCCTCTTTAAAGGTAAGGCCGATGGCGGGGTTAACCTGCATCTGGCTGATGCCGTCCAATGTGTATTCAATGGGATCTTCGGCTGTCTGAATATTAACATTGGAATGATTGATCTCATTGATGGCCGAGTAAAGGGACATGGATTTCCCGGAACCGGTGGGCCCCACATGCAAAATCATTCCAAAGGTAGACTTCAGTATCCGGCGGTAGCGGACCAGCAGTTCATCCGAGAACCCCAATTGATCCAGGGGCAGCAATGATTTTTCCCGTCCAAGAAGGCGCATAACCACCTTCTCGCCGTAATTCATGGGGGCACTGGACACCCGGACATCAAAATCAAGATGGGTTTCGGAAAAATCTTTAAAGGAAAAACGGCCGTCCTGGGGCAGACGGCGTTCCACAATGTCCATCCGGCTCATGATCTTGATTCTGCTGACAATGATGTTTATCAGGGTTTTGGGCCGAAGTTCCTGGATAACGATAAGCTCCCCGTCAATTCGGTAGCGG
>Ga0180007_10005365_pt1 | contig 13019 bp, 15 predicted proteins | sample MM_PC_MetaG_FD_121122 | JGI IMG/M metagenome (GOLD analysis project Ga0180007, IMG submission 121122) | Groundwater microbial communities from the Aspo Hard Rock Laboratory (HRL) deep subsurface site, Sweden - MM_PC_MetaG | ecosystem: Environmental > Aquatic > Deep subsurface > Groundwater... | reverse complement strand
TGAGATTTTGTTGGTGATTGCCATTATTGCGATTCTAGCCGCAATCGTGATTATCGCAATTAACCCAGGTAAGCAATTAGCTGAGAGCAGAAATGCAGAGCGTTCGAGCGAAGTCAACACAATTCTTAACGCTGTCTATCAGTATTCCGTTGACAATAGCGGCAATGTTCCTGGAGGAGTTGGGGCAACCGCAACAGAGATTTGCGCAACAGGCGCTGCCTCTTGCGCGGGTTTGGCTGACCTATCGGCGTTGACCGCAAGCGGACAATATATTGTTTCGATTCCAGCTGACCCAAACGCATCTGGAAACGGGAGTGGCTATACTATTTTACGAGATGCCACTTCTGGAAGAATCACTGTCGCCGCTCCAAGTGCAGAACGAGGCGCTACAATCAGTGTGACCAGATAACAAAATCGTTAACTCGAAAAAAAGACCTAGGATCGGGTCTTTTTTTCGAGTTATAACAATTGATGTTTGAAGTAGCGATTTTTTCTCTATTTTAAGATTCGGTCATTCCATACTTTGGTCGGGGCGCCGAGACTCGAACTCGGAACCTCCGGCTCCCAAAGCCGGCACTCTACCAATTGAGCCACGCCCCGAAACATCCTTGATATTTTACCTTGAAAAGCGAAAAAAATCAACGTCTATACTTTTTTTGTAACGAGTTCAATTTTATTCTAAAGAGTTCCGACAATGTCGAAAGGAATACCATCGGCGACTGAATTCTGGTTCCTTCGTCGTTAAACCAATCAACCGGAACCTCTTTTATTTTATATCCAAGTTTCTTGGCAATATATAAAATTTCTATATCAAATCCCCATCGCCAGATAGTTTGACGGGAAAATATTTCTCTAGCCGCAGACTTTCGAAACATTTTGAAACCACACTGGGTGTCTTTAATTTTTGGAAGTAGCATCGTGCGAATCATCAGATTTCCGATCTTTGCCCCCAGTCTTCTCAAGAAGGGCTGTTTGATCTTAATGTTACTTTTCGCAAGATACCGGGAGGCAATAATTACATCAAACTCGTCCCTGTTAGACAAAAACTTCTCGATTTGCTCAAACGGGGTTGAATTATCCGCATCGGCAAAAAGTATAAAATCTCCTTCAGCTTTTGAAACGCCGTAGTTAACCGCATAGCCTTTGCCGCGGTTGATTTTATAACTTAAAGCCTTTATTTCCTTTTGGCCCAGAGATTCGGCCGCTCCTTGTGTGTCATCAGCGCTACCGTCATCTACAACAATAATTTCGTGAGCAATATCTTGACGATTTGAGAAAAAATCACAAATTATTTTCAGTGTTTTGGGAAGACGGTTTTTTTCGTTATATGCCGGTATAACGATGGATAAATCTATTTTATTTTTGGTCATTTAACGCTTTTATTTTTTGTTGGAAATTTTAGATCCCCGATCCTGACTTTGTCCAGTCGAGGATGACAGGTGGGATTGACTTTGTCCGGTCGAGGATGACAACCATATACTACCGCAATTTATAAACAAAAACCGAAGGGGTGATTTTATCATAAACCTCGTACGAGTCAAGCCAATCATATTCAGAGGAACCTAACTTAGAGCCCCCAATAACCAGATATCCCTCGTCGCTTGGTTTCAAATTTTTCGCCTCTTTCGCAGTAATACCGTAATATTTGAGCGAACTTGCTCCATTCCAATCGTAATCGACATAAACCTTCCCAAGTGAATTATCTTGCAAATATTTCGCGATCTCTTTTAGATCACGTCCCCAGTCGAGATTTGAGTCGCTAGCAACCCGATAACCATTTTGCTTCCCGCCAAAAAACTGATTGAAATAAGAAAGGTAATAAGGAAAAGCAGAGATGGATTCAAAGACAAGCCATGATATTAGTAGAATTATTATGATTCTTAAAATTTTTGACTTCAATCTAACAAGTGAGGCACTGACTAAAAATAAAAGCGGAAAAACTGGCAAAATATGCCTGATACCCAAGTTGGCCTTTGAGCTCATTGCAAACAGGAAATATATCAGCGCGCTTGTCAAAATAAACAAACCTTCCTTACGGTCGTCCTTTATTTTCGCAATTGCCCAGATCCCAAGCCCGATCAAAATGAGTGCCGGAATTGGATTTTTGGCTACGAAGACAACTGGAAAATAATACCACCAGCCCACATTGGAAACCTTCCCGAGCAAAAACGAATCGTGACCGCCTCCGGCATGAGTTAAGACCATAAAGAGCCCTTTGAAATAATCTCGAGGCAGAAGCGCCGGCGCTGCAAAATGAAGAATCTTGTCAAAAGTTTTTCTGTTAGTTGTCACCTCTACCTGTTTCTGGGGATAATTTCTCTCAGCCCAAACGTCGGAAATTGAACTGACTCGTGGAATCTGATCCGTTTTAAATCCATATGAGGCAAACACCAACGCCCAAGTTAATACAAAAACAAGAACAATAAGCAAAAAAGTTTTTATCCGTTCACCCCTTGCAATAAACCCGGCAATATATGAATAGACAAAGAGGACGATAATTACTGGAACTAAAATAATAGCAGTATATTTAACGAGGGCGGAGAATGTTAACGCTAACGCCAAGAAAATGAAATTTCTGAAATTTCTCTTTTTGAAAAAATATAAAGCGGCGATGGTTGAGAGGAAAAACCCCAGAGCAATAGCAATATCAGTCGTGATCAAATGACCGTGCGCATTGACAACGGGATTTAACGAGTAAAGAGCAACCGCCACTAAAGCACCTGCTGAAGAATAAAATTTTCGGACGAAATATAAAATCGAAAGACCCAAAATCAGCGTCAAAAACACCACCGGCAATCTTCCCCACAACAAAATTTTCTCGGCATTATTGCCGGAAGAATAGAGAAGTTTTTCGCCATAAGTCCGATTCTGAAACCAAGAATCGAAGAAGAAATCTTTTGAATCGTCCCATAATTTTTGTTCGTTACTTGGTTGTTTGATGTCCATAAATAAAAGCGGCACAGCACAAAGCGCTTTGATCAGAATCGGATGCTCGGGATTATAACGAAAATCGCGACGGGCAAGATAGGTGTATCCCGCCGACAAATGCACGGCCTCATCGGTCGTTTGAGAATTGAATCGGGCCAAAAAAATTTGCAAGACAAATTGCCCCAGAAGAAGCAAGAGGGCTAGAAAAATAAAAAGTTTACTAAAATTAATTGCCTTCGTCATTTTTTGGCACTTTTAGGCGTCACCCAGAAAGTAAGGTATTTGCCCAGCATTAATCTCGTTTGAGCTTCAAGAGCCGGCACGGATCCCCAAATTACAGCCGTTACCGGCAAGATGAACCACTGAATAACCATCTCGAAATATTTGGTCTTTTTTACGTTTTCAGGACGAGGGGGAAGAAAAACAAGCGATATATAGGCAGAAATAGCCGTGAATATCCAGGCCAGGGGCAAAAGCAGTTTAGTAAGTAGCGGCATATTAACCGCCAGAACAGTTGTTCTATAACTTTCGGAGAAAATAAGCGGGAGCCAACCTACAAGCGCTAAATAAAAGCTGGCCGTTGACCAGTTGTAGGAATCAAAAATCAGCCGCCCAATCCTAAAGTATTTGTCGACAAATGGAATTTTTCTGTCTTTTATTGCAGAAGTAACGATAAATGGAAAATGCTCGATTCCATATGCCCAGCGCCGTTTTTGTAAATATTGGTTTTTTAATGTAGTCGTCAAATCCTCAGCAAAAATTGCATCCATGTGAACAGGCAGATAAATTGGAACAACTTCATGATCCCCATCAAATGCAAAATAAGCCCGCCAATATTGTCCCGAATCTTCATTGACAACATTGACAAACCAATAATCCATCTCGCGAAGCATTTTAAGCGAATAAGAATGCGTTGAAAAATTGACCAAACGCCACGGTCTTGACGCTTCAATCATTTGCCAAAAACTTGAGCCCCAAGCAGTAAGCCGGGATACAAAGTGAGCGTGCCAAATGTTGTTTGAAAAAATTGGGATTGGTTGATAACTTCTGCGGTGACGATTCGGGTTTGTCGCAAATTCATATGCTATCGCATTGAAATACTGCTTTTGAAATCTGGTGTCGGCATCGGCCACCGTTACTAGAACATTCGCCTCGTCAATCCCTTTCTTTTCGATGAATTTGGAAAGCTCTACTCCGGCATAATGACATCCCGCACCTTTACCGCGCACTTCGCCTTCGACTCCATCGGGATGCTCGCTTAAAATAAATGCAAAAATTTTCTTGCCAAATTTTTGATAAAGCGATTCGTAAACTCTGTGCAATCTTTCCCGATCACGCTCTTCGCCGGCAAAGAGAATTATCTTGCGACTGTTTGGCCAGCTTGAGTCAATTACGGATTCCACAGACGGCTCCAGCGTCTCGAGTTCTTCGCGGAATGTCGCAAACATTATAACTTGATAAAGTGCATCAGGATTTTGAATTAGTGGGTCTTTTACATCTAGAGCTTCAAGCCGTCCGCCGAAATCCGTATGAAGATTATGCCTCATTTTCTTAAACGACTGTGACATAAACAGCACCATGAGGAACGCATTAATAATCCAGTAGAGATCAAACAGCAATACATAAATAGCTACTGCCGATGGCCAAATAAACGAAAAGATAATCGGTAGAATTATCCCAGTCCAAGCAAGAGCCCCTGGAAAAATTTCTAAAAGTCTCCAAAAACTGCTCTTTTTCACAAAACTAATCCTCGTCCCTGAATCCAGAAGTAATTAATAATCAAGAGCAATTCGATGATCAGGGAACTTGTTGCAAAAAAATACATAATCGTTTTCTGACGCGATAAAACGAGCAGGGACAAAATTATATTAACTAAGACAATAACAAAGGCCACCCATGCGAGCTGATAATCAACTTTGAGCGTAAGGAGCCAGGCGTAAATATTGCCAGCGACTAAAATCGCATTAATTATTAAAAATGTTAGGATTTTTTTCATGATGTTGATTATTTTTTATTAGTTTTTATTTTGGAGCCAGCGATCGGATTCGAACCGATGGTCTCTGCTTTACGAAAGCATTGCTTTACCACTAAGCTACGCTGGCTTAACTTATTTTAAATTTACTTCTCCTGGGATCAATGTCTTCCCATAAAAATCTACTTTCTCATTCGATTCGTCGCTTATTCCTAAGCTCAGATAGCTACCATCATCTGCCATATAATCCCAAAATCTTTCTCCGCTACCCTGTTTAGCTCGTCCCTCTCCCCAAACTTCTTCAGCTATAGTATGTGCAAAATATAAGAATTTAAAATCCTTGTTATCAAATTTTAGTTTTTTGGGAAAAGGTTCTGTAAAATTAGCGTTGACTGGCTTCACTATTATATAAACGTTCATCTCCTTATCTTCAGCAATAACATAATCATCACTCAAAGAGCACTTGATATAAAAACCTCCATCGTCAAATCTGTACTTAATGACCTCCAGTACAGTAAACTCTTTATCTTCAACAATAAGCTTCGATCCAGGCTTTATCGTTTTTCTAAATTTTTCTATTTCCATACTGATGATTTTACTACAACCAAACCTGTTAAGCAATGATATCTGGAGGGCGCCCCTTTAGGGGCGCCCTAGAATCTTCTGCGTCGTGGTTTGATCCGGAGGAGGACTTGAAACTGATCCCCCATTCTTCTGCGGTGCAAGTAATCAAGGATCAACCACGCCAGCCATACAGCCCACAGCCCCAGCCCATAAAAGGCGAGCTTACAGCGCTCCGGTATGTCTCGAAACAGGAGGAAGTTGAAGACAACGAAACCACCGTGTAGCACCAGCAGTAACTGCCACCAATTCATCGCCAACCCTCCCTATTAAATGTACAAGATAAGCCATACATTAGTCTTTTTTTACTAAAAAATCAATGATCTGTCAGATGAGAATTGAATAAATCAGCAATTTCTAGTATCTTCAATCTTACGCGGGTATAGTTTAGTGGCAGAACACGACCTTCCCAAGGTTGAAATGCGGGTTCGATTCCCGCTACCCGCTCCAGTCTGTCTACAACTTACTACCGACAACTAACAACCGACTAATTTATGACCGACTACACTACCGAAGATTATTGGCAAAAATTGATCAACCAAAGCTTGATTAGGTTTTTTATTTTGCGGGCTTTAAAAGACAAAGATCTCCATGGATATATTTTAATTCAAGAAATTAGAAAACTTTCAAACGAGTTTTGCTCTCCATCGGAAAGCACTTTATATCCTGCTCTAGCCCAGCTCAAAAAAGCGGGCTTGATCCAACAAACCAGCGCCAGAGAAAAAGAGAGAAAAACATACCACCTAACCCAAAAGGGTAAGGATGCTTTTAAGATAGCAACAAAAACTTGGAACAGCATACTTCCAACCCTAAGAAGGAGTACCCTCCTGTAAGCAAATTAACTCGAATAGTTCGTTATCAGCACATTCAAATCCAACGTATCTACTTTTCCGTCAGAATTTAAGTCGTATTTTTTGTCAGTGGATTTTGATGAAATTGCATTATTGAGTGCATTTAAATCAAGTGCATTGACAACGCCGTCTTTATTAATATCAGCTTTGGCTGCTGCACTGGAGGAATTTTCAACATCAGCACTAGCCCGAAGTTTATTGACAATGTAATATCCACCAAAGCCAACCGCTAATATTATTATTAATCCAATTATTAAACTGGTTAAAGTTGATCTCATATTTTCCTCGAACTTGTATTTATTTTCTTGGTAAGCTTTAAGCCAAACAGTATGACTATACCAGATAGAATTGCCACAAATATTACTTCGGCAGGACCGGTAGTAGCACTACCGGGTTTTGGAGTTGGAGTTTTTGTGACAGTACCTGCAGATGTAGATGAAGATTCTGAAGTTGTCTGTGTACTTGCAGCCTCAACTCCTTCAACCATAATAGTCAAACTGCTCGCAGTTGTCGTCACATATCCAAGCTCGTTGTTTTCTTCAGTTGCCTGAATGCTGTCATAAGAAATTACCGATTCACCGGCTTTAAGAGCTTTTAGCGTTAGCGTACCGAGAACCCCGCTTCTCTGGGAGGGCTTATTGTTCGGATCGATAAACACAACCCCCGATATTACTCCGTCTGCATACGATTGAGTGACTGTATTTGTAAAAATGCTTCCCAAAGTAAGAGGGGTATTTGAACCTGGTTCTACAACCGAAGTGTCGCTGATTGCTACCTTAAAGTCAATAACGGACAAGGTACTAGCGTACGGACCTGCATCCACACTCAAAGAAATAATAACATCGTCTCCGACTTGATAGTTGGATTTATCGCTGGTAGCCGAGAACACAACCGTATCCCCTTCCGCCTTAACCGCTCCCGCAAAACCCAATGTTGCCACCAACACAATAACCAATAAGATCTTTTTCATAATGCCCCTATTTTTTCTTCCAATTTGATTATAACACATTTTTTTACTGTCAATCCACAACGATCTATTCTGACTCCCTAGAATAAAGATTTATATTAAATCCGCCCTTCTCGTTCCATATTTTTCTCGAGAAGAAATAATTCAAGTTTTGCCCTGCGCAGGACAACTTGCGGCAACTTACCGGAACCCACCAATCCCTTAACTGAACCGACTCTTGTTTCCAACCCTCTGAAAAAATCGATGGAGCAGAAGTTTCAGGACTCAAAAAGGCAAATTTAGCGCCTTCTAAATTAGATTCTTCTCGAAATTCCTCCAATCTACCCGTTTTTAAAAAATCCCACGAAAGAGGCCAAGTGATCTTGGGATCGATCAATACGCAATTGGTCGAACTGCCTTGACAACTGTTCTTTATCTTGTTTTCTAATCCCTGAAAGCTTTTAGGAGTCTGAACATAAACCAGAAGTTCTCTGGTATCCGAACTTCCTAAAAAATTTAACCGAATTAAATTAAAACCGCTCCATAAAAGCAAAATAATAAAAATAACCTTAATAATGCGGTTAACCTGCGTCCAATAAGTGCCGATAAAATATCCACCGGCAGCGGTTAAGGCGATAAGCGACGGCAAGAAAAGCCATGGAAATTTTTCTCCAGCCCAGCTAAAACCGACAAAACTGCTAACTGTCCAGAAGACTAAAAATAGTTCAAATGGCCGACGATTTTTAAAAACTTTAAAAATCACAGCCAGGAAAGCAAAGAAAGCCGGAAGCTCATAGATGGCCGCCAACAGAATATAATAATACCATGGTTGCCCGCCCAATTTCACCGGATGCTGGGATAGCCAAAATCCAAGTCCGTAATACGAATTAAAAGGATTTGGAAGAGAAATTTTCAGACTCTCAAGATTCATCAAACCCACTGAATAAATCAAAAGCCAGACAATTGAAAAGATTAAAACCGAACTTAAGATGTCAAACACTCCACCGCGGCAGAATTTGACAAATACTCTCCACTTATTTAAACAACTTTGTCTGTTGAAAAGCAGATAAACCGGTATAAACAGAACCAAAATCGCTAAGAAAATATAGGCAGTTTCAGAAGTACCAAAAGCAAAAGACAAAAATATCGCACTTAAGAATAAATGGATCGGCTGAAAAGAGCGCCAGAAAGATCTAAAGCTCATGACAAAACAAAACTCAAACAAGACAACAATCGCGGTATGAACTAAAAACCTTGAATAATACGTTAAAACCGGAGAAACCAAAATCATCAAGGATAGAATCAGTGCAGTTGTTTTTGACTCTTTTTTAAAATATAAAAATGCCGATAAACCAAGAATGACACCGCAAGCCGCCATTGGAACCCGAAGCGCGCCCGAGAGATAAGAAAATTTAAAAACAAACGCCGCAAGATAAAAGAGTACCGGTCCGTGAATTTGAGGAGTATAAGTATAGTTTCCTAAATCTGCCAATTGATAGGCAAAATATGCCAGCATCCCCTCGTCATGGTGAGGCGGACGCAATCCCAAGAATAAAAAACGACTCAAAATAAGTAGTACTAAAATCGCAACAAAAGCAATTGCAAACCTGTTATTTAGAATCTTTTTTAAAACTTTCATAAATAAAATTAGAAGCCATATAAATTGCTACTATTACATTAACCAGTGAAATAACCTTTGTAAAGCTAGAGGAAATCGGCAAATACAGAGTAGATGCAATCTCTTTAAACTGAGGAAAGACGCTTTGCAAAACTGCGTAATTGTTTAGAAAAAGAGTCACTGACAAAATTACATACACCCAAAATATTTTTTTATTTTTAATCGCCGCGAAAGGCAGAAGCGCGATCGCCGGATATAAATACCTTTCATGAATCTGGGTTGGAAAAGTAAAAAAAAGCAAATAGATATAACTTGCGGCCAAAAAATATTCGGGGAGCGATTTGGCTTTTTTGTAAATATAAAAAATTGCTGGGGCAAGAAAAGCGGCAAATAAACAAAGTCCAATAGTTTTATAACTTAAGATTTGCCCGATTGTGTCAGAAATAGAAAAACTTGAAGAACCAAATAAAAGCCACCAAAAATTAAAAGCATTCAACGACAGAAGCGGATAACGGCTCGATGAAAGAAGATAAACCGCTAGAAAGTCGGATGAGTGAGATGCAAAAAGCCAATACATTCCTCCCGCGAGAATAAGAAAAAACGCAAATTGTTTCAGTGCGTTTAAGAATCCCTTTCGAAATAGAACGATTACGTAAAAAATAAAAATTCCAAATAAGGCTTGGGGTTTGGTCAGAAGCGCCAGGAACAAAAAGAGCGTTGATAAGTAAAGATTTTTTTCAATCAAGATAAAGGCACAAATCAGAAACAGCGCCAAAACGGCGTCTACTTGTCCCCAAGCAGTTGTGATTAATGAAAGGGCGGGCTGAATAATAACTAGGGCGAGGAGATAAGTCTTGTATTGACTCTTACTCTTCCAAACAAAAATCGCCGCGATAAGAGAGAAGATTATTTCAGCAAGCGTTGGCAGAAGTTTGAAGATCTGCTGATCGGCAAGATTGAAAAAAAACTTTAGGCAGAGCCAATAATTCCCAAGGTATGGGATGAGCGGCGGATAATCAAGGCCTGATTGATAGTTCGTAGTATAAAGCGACCAGAAACCACCCTCGGTGATTTTATGCGACCAGTAGATAAAAGTATTAATATCCAGTTCATATCCCGCTTGAAATAAAAAATAGATTCGAAGCAAGATTCCCAAAACAATTGAGACTAAAACAACTAAATAAACACTTCTAGAAGTTTTCGTTTCCATACTAACAATAGTATAATAAATTTATGCAAAGTAAAAACCACGCCCATAGTCAAACAACTACTTTGGTTTTAGTCGTAATCGCCGTAATCTTGTTCGGCTATCTCGGCTACTGGTACGGCACAAACCACTCCGGCGGTTTCTCGACAATTTCAATTAAGGACTTTGATATTGCTTCTTCGGATTTAGCCAGAGATCATCCCGGCCAAATCTCAAGAAGCACTTTAAACAATAACGAGCTCGTTTACTCCAACAAAACGATCGGATTATCTTTTACGGTTCCCGAAAATTGGTTTGTGAGGGATTTTTGGCCGCGGGATGCTGCGGATCTGGTGATTACCGCCAACACTCTTGAAAATCAGCTTAAAGCAAACAATACCGAACAAAATGTTAAGGATCAGCTTGAAATATCGTATTTTGACTCCTTGGCACAATTGGACTGGAACGCCCTCGGAGTAGTAGATTTTGAGGATTATGTTAAAAAATATTCTGCAGAAGTAAGTTCTGATCTGGAGGGAAGGGTTGCGGAGCCCTATTTCCTAAATCCCGAAAAAACAGTGATCGGAAATAAAACCGGTTATAAGGCCAAAAAAGCAGGAAACGAAAATGAGACCGTTTACCTTCTCAAGACCTCAAAGGGTTATTTTGAAATTACGGCCAGAGAAGACGATGCTTTCGATAGCAAGATGGAAAAAGAAGTAATTAAGAGTATGGAATTCTAGACAGTTGACGGGTAGTACAAAGACCTAATCGCATGATCGAGAAAGACAGAACAAAAGAAATTAAAAAATCGAATAAGTCATGCTGAACGAATTAGAATATTGCCAACGCCTCAACTATTGAGCCGTTGAAGTTTTCGTCAAACAAAAAAGGCTTTGTGTTGGTCCCGTTTTTCAGCGGGATAAACTCTGTCCTACGTTGTATTATTCGCGAGTATCACCTCGAAAAGCCCGGTTCCTTGCGGAACAAGCCTGCCCCGTATCAGTCTGCTTCTGTCAGTCAGAAGTGAATTCTGATGACAGAAAAGAGTTGATGTTGGGGTACCATTCGCTGCAGGTGGGCTTAACTTCGGCGCCTGTCCCTCACTCAACACTCCGTGCGATAACTGAATGTAATTCGTTTCACCGGAAGTTGTAGTGATGGGATTCGGAATGTCAATTAAAAACAAAAAATCGAGCATTTTGTGTTGGCTTCGTCCTACTCTCCCGGCGCCTTGCGGCGCAAGTACCATCGGCGCAGAGGTGCTTAACTTCTCTGTTCGGAATGGGAAGAGGTGTACCCACCTCGCCGTAGAAACCAACACAAAAAACTCGATAGATCCTGAATCAAGTTCAGGATGACCCCGATAGCAGAACAAGTTCGCTACGGGGCAAGGCAAGTCAATCCGTAAAAAACAAGAAAATCGTGATTACAAATCCAATTGCAAGCAGGGCTAATCCGGCAGAAAGAATTATCGGTCCCCAAGCTGCGAGCGTTTCATAGCTACTTACATCGGCCGAAACCGGTCTGTAACTCAAAAAACCGCCTACCACTAAAAAAGCTCCGACTAAAGTAAATAGCAATCCCGCTCTTCTTTTTCTCATTTTATCAATTATAACACATCATCTAAGAAGTTGTTCAAATCTCCAACTAAAGCTTTGGAAAGTGATTTCGAGCTTTAGTCGAAGAAGAAGCTTCTCAAATTCTACTTGGCAATTAGTACGCCTCGGCTGAATACATTGCTGTACTTACACCTAGCGCCTATCAACCAGATGGTCTTTCTGGTGCCTAAGAAACCTAATCTTGAAGTGAGCTTCCCGCTTATATGCTTTCAGCGGTTATCTCGAATGAACGTAGCTACTCGGCAATGCCGTTGGTACGACAACCGATACACCAGAGGTTCACCCCTTCAGGTCCTCTCGTACTATGAAGAGATCTTCTCAAGTTTCCACGGTCACAGCAGATTAGGACCGACAATCTGTTACTTTGCAAACCACGTCTGTTTTCAGCTTTGCTCAGTGGCGTCCTACCGCGTGGCAGGATCTGCATATCGCTATGTCCCGACGCTTCTTTTTTACCTAATGGAAGTCGGAACTCCGATTTAATATCGGAGCAGTTCGGACTATATCTTTCCCGACGCTTTGGTCGGGATCTTCCGTATAGTCTCTGGGGATTTCAAAGATGCTATTAATTCATTTCTCGTTCGAATACGTCTTGTGCCGTCTCCATTCATCTGGTAAGCAGTATTAATAATTTGCTTAATACCGCTTAACTTTCGATGCAAACCCCGATGCATAAGCCGAACAACTTTGCAAAATTTCGCAAAGTCTTCACGTTTTGTGGTTTGCAACCGATTATACTCGAAGAATGGTATGACTTTCGTTAAAAGATCGAACCTATCCCTAACAACTAATACATAGGTATCGTCTTTCGACTTTCTGTGATTTGGTTTGATATATCCGCATCCTAAAATTTCTCTCGCAATTTCAAGCGCCTCTTTGGAGCGCCTGTTTTGCGAAATATGAAATTCCGGAATTATCGAAATGCCAAGAGGCAAATCATTGCGAATTTGAAAGGCAATATGAAAACTGCCCTCGCCATCAACCAAACCTGTGACGTATCCTCGTGAGAACATCTTTGATCTTTCCTGCTGATTGTCTGCACTGGTCGGATTATTACCTTTCGACAAGCTCAAGGCAAGCTCATTTTTCACTTTCATTTATGATGAGTTTACCATGAGCAAAATGCGAATGGTACCGCCAGATACTACAAGTCCTATTAGGACTACAGAGTTTCCAGCATATAGGAAGATTTTAAGACAGCACATGTTCTACTGTCTCGCGACGTTCTGAACCCAGCTCGCGTACCGCTTTAATTGGCGAACAGCCAAACCCTTG
>Ga0180007_10005364_pt1 | contig 13020 bp, 11 predicted proteins | sample MM_PC_MetaG_FD_121122 | JGI IMG/M metagenome (GOLD analysis project Ga0180007, IMG submission 121122) | Groundwater microbial communities from the Aspo Hard Rock Laboratory (HRL) deep subsurface site, Sweden - MM_PC_MetaG | ecosystem: Environmental > Aquatic > Deep subsurface > Groundwater... | reverse complement strand
ATAGCAATTGACACATATCTGACAGGCGAAGCTGCGAACAGGGTCTGTCGTTTATCCCCATGGACAAGGAGATGAAATCATGAGATTTTTGGCGGAATTTTTTCCGGAATTTACCGGGAAGCTGGACGAAATGGATGCGCTTTATACGGAAAAGCGAACCATTGATGAAAAAACCTACCAATTTATTTGTTTCGCCCTTTCCGTAAAGGCCAGATCCAAACCCTGCGTGCTCAAGCACTTTCAAGGTGCCCTGGAAGCCGGTGCAACGGTAAAAGAACTGGCGTATATTCTGGCCTTGGTCATGCGGGAGGCCGCCGGTGCCGATGATTGCTGGACCCACGATGTCATCGGTGATTGGCAGCAGATTTTAGCAGGCAACATAAAATGTGATTGCCAGAAATAAGGATCCGAAAGCTGGCGCAATTTCAGAAGGGGAAATTCCAAGGGCACCTTGACTTTGTTCCAGGGCTTGGGTAATTAAGGCGGATGAATATTATCTTGAGTATCAGCCGGGAATTGGGCCTTAAAGAAAAGCAGGTGGATGCCGTGGTGTCTCTGCTGGACCAGGGCGCCACCATTCCGTTTATTGCCCGCTACAGAAAAGAGATGACCGGTTCTCTGGACGAGGTGGTCATTGCCGATATCCGGGACCGGGTGCAAACCCTGAAGGATCTTTCGGACCGAAAGGACGCCATTCTCAAGTCATTGACCGAAAGGCAGCTTTTGACCCCGGAGCTTACAGATGCCGTCAATCTGGCCCCTTCCATGACAGCCCTGGAGGACCTCTATGAACGATACAGGCCCAAAAAGCGGACCCGGGCCCAGGCGGCACGGGAAAAAGGGCTGGAGCCCCTGGCTGTTTTTATTTTGGCCCAGCAGCAACAGGGGTTGATGGCCGAGGCCCGGAAATTTATCTGCCCGGACAAGGAGGTGACCTGTGTTGAAGAGGCTCTGGCAGGCGCCAGGGATATCGTTGCAGAAACAGTCAATGAAGACCCCAGGGCCCGTGCGGCAATAAGAGAACTTTTCGGGTCCAGTGCCGTTATTTCGTCCCGGGTGAAAAAGGACAAAGCAGAAGAGGCAAGCAAGTTCCGGGATTATTTCGACTGGGTTGAACCTGCCTTTAAGACCCCCTCCCACAGGGTGCTTGCCATGCTCAGGGGGAAAAACGAAGGTGTTCTTACCGTCCGCGTGCTCCCGGAAGAAGAGCCGGCACTGGCCCTTTTGGACCGCCTTTTCCTGAGACATCCGTCCAAAACAAATAGTGATATCCAGGACCAGGTGCGCCTTTCGATCCGGGATGCCTATAAACGGCTGCTGTCCAAATCCATTGAAAAAGAGAGTCTGGATCAGTTAAAACGGGTGGCCGACGATCAGGCCATTGCCGTGTTTGTGACCAATTTAAGGGAATTGCTCCTGTCACCGCCCCTGGGACAGAAACGGGTGATGGCCATAGACCCCGGTTTTCGGACCGGGTGCAAGGTGGTCTGCCTGGATTCCCAGGGAAAACTGCTCCACCATGATTTGATCTTTCCCCATGACAAGGGCAGGGCCAAGGCAGGCCAGACCATTGCAGATCTTGCAAAAAAATTTTCCATTGAGGCCCTGGCCATCGGCAACGGCACTGCCGGCCGGGAGACCCAGGTTTTTATCAAGGAGACGGATCTGCCCAAGTGCATTGAAGTGGTCATGGTGGACGAGAGCGGGGCTTCGGTATATTCGGCCTCGGACATTGCCAGACAGGAGTTCCCGGACCATGATATCACGGTGCGCGGGGCTGTCTCCATTGGCCGGCGGCTCATGGATCCGCTGGCGGAACTTGTGAAAATTGATCCAAAATCCATTGGCGTGGGCCAGTATCAGCACGATGTGGATCAGAAGCTTTTGCGAAACGCCCTGGAGGATGTGGTGAAAAGCTGTGTCAACCAGGTGGGGGTGGAGGCCAATACCGCAAGCCGTGAGCTGCTGGCACAGGTCTCCGGCCTGAACCCTGCCATTGCCGCAAACATGGTGGCCCATAGAAATGAAAACGGCCCCTTTACCGACCGGAAGCAGTTTTTAAAGGTGCCCCGGCTGGGACCCAAGGCCTTTGAGCAGGCTGCCGGATTTCTCCGGATTCAAAACGGGAATAACCCCCTGGACAAGAGCGGGATTCATCCGGAATCCTACGATATCGTGGCCCGGATGGCCCTTCAGGAGGGCTGCAAAATCGAAGACCTTCTCCACGATGCCCAACGGGTCCGGGCACTGGATCTGACACGCTTTATCACGCCTGCCGCAGGCCTGCCCACCCTTAGGGATATTGTCAACGAACTGGCAGCTCCCGGCCGGGATCCCAGAAAATCATTTCAATCTTTTTCCTTTGACGAGACCATCCACAAGATCACGGATCTTGTTCCGGGCATGCGGGTGCCGGGAATCGTGACCAATGTCACGGCATTCGGGGCCTTTGTGGATATCGGGGTCCACCAGGACGGACTGGTGCACATCAGCCAGCTGGCCGATGAATATGTCAAGGAACCCAGCGAAATTGTATCGGTCCGGCAACAGGTGTGGGTGAAGGTTCTTGAGGTGGATGTCAACCGCAGGCGGATTTCCCTTTCCATGAAACAGGGCAAAGACTGATAGTATCACTGGATCCTTGCTGTTTGTTGTATCTGCTCCAGGGCCTTTTGGGCTGCCTTCTCCTGTTTCTTATGGCTTGCCGCAGCGGTGAAAGCCTTGGCGGCTTTTTGAACAAGCCCCTGATTCCAGGCGGCATATCCCATCATCAGCAGTCCCGGACCCTCGTGGTTTTTAAATCGGGACAATTGTTCATAGGTATCACAGGCAGCCGGAAAGTTTTTCTGGCCATATAAAAGGTCTGCCTTTATCCGCAGCAGACGGGGATCTTTTCCCATTGCCAGTCCCTTTTCAACCCATTCAAGGGCAGCCCCGGGATTGGCTGCGCTTAAATAGGCCTGGGATAGCTTGGCAACCTTGTCCTGGATATTATCCGGGCCAACACCCGTCTCCTGGGGGGGGGGGTTGGTTGCGGCCAGTTCCAGCCAGGCTTCATAGTATTGGGCGGCTTTCAAGGGGATGTTGCAGGCCATAAACAGATCGGCCATCAGTGTTGTTTCCTGCCGGGACAGGGGGGTTATGAAACTATAAATCATCAGGGAGCAAAGTCCGTCTTCCAGCCGGTTCTTCTCCAGGTGGATATGGGTTAAGGCCTTCCACCATTTGGGTTCCAGAGGGTCGGTCCGGGTCAGAAAAAGGGCGTACGCCAGGGCTTTTTTTTCCATCTTCAGGGTCAGGTATTGGTAGAGCAGAATCTCCTGCCATTTTCTTTTTTTCGTGTCCGGGGATTTGTCGGCCAGTTCTTGGATCCAGGGCAGGGCCTGGGCATATTTTTCCAGGGAAAAGAAAATATTAACCAGGGTTTCCTTCCATTCCAGGGAGATCTCTTCTGGGTGGTCGGCCAAAAGCCGGTTAAATACAAAAAGGGCCTGGGCATTGTTTTGATCGGCACTATGGCAGACGGCGGCATAATACAGATACTCCGCCTTTTTTTCCAGACTTGTTTCATACCCTTTTACAAAGGCTGTGGCTGCCCTGGCCATATCCCCAAGTTCATAGCAGCACCTGGCAAGGTTCAGCCAGGCCGGGGAAAAATTAGTATTTTTTTCAACTGCCCGGGAAAAGGCTGCAATAGCCCGTTTCACATGGATGGGATTTTTTTCCTTCTGGTCCAACATGAGAAAACAATTGCCCAGCAGAAAATCGATATAATAGTGGTCATAGCCTTTCTGGGCAGCCTCTTGGGGATTAAGCCCCTGTCGTTTGGCTTCAAAGGCTTCCAAAAGGGCAATGGCCGGGCCAATTTTTTCCTCCTTGATCAGCAGGTTGGCTTTGTTCACACAAAGGCCTGCGGCAAAGGGAAGTTCTTCTGCTGCTTCTGCCTGCAGGGACAGGGGCAACAATAGCAGCACTGCCACCCCGGCGAGGAACAATACCTGTCTCATGGTTACTCCAATTGAAATTTTATGGTGGTCTGGGCCAGGGTTGCAACGGCAACCCCTTCCATGGTTCCGGGTTTGAACTTCCACTGGGCCACGCAGTTGATCACGCTTGCATCAAATATCTGATCCGGAACAGCTTCCAGAATTTCAGGATTTTCAACCCCGCCTTCGGTGTTGACAACAAATTGCACCTTTACCCACCCTTGAATTCCCCGGCGGGACGCCCGCAAGGGATAGATGGGGGGAACCTTGGCCAGGGGGGTCAGGGGCGAATCCAGTTCACTTGCCAGAAACACCCCGGCAAAGGCCGGGGCAGTCATACTGAACCTATCCATGGGCGGCAGATTCAGGGTAGACTGGGGAAGACGCGCATTCAGCTCAAAGGCCAGGCGGGGGGGGGAGGCCAGGGGCGTTGTCCTGGGAGCCAGGGCCATTTGGTTTTTTTCCAGCTTCTTTTTTTCAGGTTCCCTGGGTTTGGGCGTCTCTTTTTTCCGGGGCACAGATTCAATGTGCTTGATTCGTACCACCTGAATGGGCCGGATCTCTTCCAGGTCATCCGGTCTCTGGGGCTTCTGCTGGATCAGGCCGGGCATGATTCCAAATAAAAAGATATTGAGTATCCCGGAAAGAAAAAGGGCCAGCCCCCAGCCAATGCACTTGGATAAGATGTTTTTGGATTCCACGGCTTATCTCTCCTTGGGAAGGCTTGCGGCAATGGAAATATTTTGTGCGCCTGCCAGCTTGCAGTCGTCCATGACCGTGATCACAAGACCGGTCAGGCTCTCCTTGTCCGCCACAATCACTACCTGGCCTTCCGGGGTTTCGGCCAGGGCCCGTTCCACATTCACCCGGACGGCCCGGATATCGATCTGGCGGTGATCCAGGTGAATGGTATTGTCTTTTGTGACCCCGATGAGAATGGTGGCGTTTGTTTTGCTGACTGCGGTGGAAGCGGCTGGCCGGGATATCTCAACCCCGGTTTCCTTGATGAAGCTGGTGGTGACCAGAAAAAAAATCAGCAGAATAAACACCATATCGATCAAGGGGGCGATATTTAATTCCAGGGTGTGTTTATGGGCCCGTCTGGCAGCCGATATATTGAGCATTCATGTTTCCTTTTTATACAAATTGTTTCAGATACATGCCTGTGGCAGCGATCCTGGTTTTCAGATTCCTGGCCCGGCAATGGAGCCACCCGCTCATGTATAGCCCGGGAATGGACACCATGAGCCCGGTCTGGGTGGTGATCAGGGCCACGGAAATCCCGCCGGCCATGGCCCTGGCATTTCCCGTACCAAAGACCGTGATCACATCAAAGGTGTCCATCATGCCCACAACCGTACCCAGAAGCCCGAGAAGGGGGGCCACGGCAGAAAGCACGGCAATGGCAGCCAGATATCTGTCCAAGGATGCCACAAGTTTCAGCACGGTCTCGTCCAGAATAAAACCATCCAGGCCCCGGTCAAAGCTTCTGTTCCGGATAAATTCCCTGACGAGAAGAGCATTGGCCCCCTGATATTGTTCTGGAGGGGTGCGATTTTTTTTCACCCATTCTCCGGCCTGACCTCTGGAAATATTTTTCACAACCAATTGACGCATGAACAGGACCCGGTTGAGGATGAGCACCCACAGGCAAAAGGAGACCAGAAGGATGGGGATCATGACCACGCCTCCTGCCTGGATATAGGCTGTCATCTGGCAGAAAAAATTATGCATCTTCCTTTTTCCCGTTCAGTGTTTTTTGTTTAAACACCATGTTGACAAACGAGACGGCTTTTTCCTCCATTTGTCCGATCTGGGTTTCCACCCGGCGGCTTAAAAGGGTATGGACCAGCATGATGGGGATGGCCACGGTCAGCCCCAGCATGGTGGTGACCAGGGCCTCGGAAATTCCGCCGGACATCATCCGGGGATCTCCTGCCCCGTAATAGGTAATGACATGAAAGGTATTGATCATGCCGGTAACCGTGCCGAGCAGCCCCAATAAAGGGGCGATGGCCGCCAGCATCCCCAGGGTGGACAAAAAGCGTTCAATTCCCGGGATTTCTCCCAGAATAGACTCCTGGAGCGCGTTTTCCATGTCCTCCCGCTTCTGGTCCCTGAAGGGAAGGCAGGCCAAAAGGATCTTGGGAATCAGCCGGTTTTTTTCAGCCGATAAGAGGGCCTTGCATTCTTCCCAGTTCCCCTGGGCCACAAGCTGTCTGACCTCGGCCATGAAAGGTTCCACCCGGATCTGTCGGCTGTAAAAAAAGAAAACCCTTTCCAGGAGGATGATAAACGCAAGGCCCAGGATGGCCAGGATGGGCCAGACAATGGGCCCGCCCTTGGGGATCTGTTCCGAAAGGTTGAGCTGATGGGTGAGCTGGCGCAAAGCTCCGCCCTTTGAAATGTCCATGGGAACATCCGGGCGCGCGCCTTTAAAATAGTCCCTTATCGTGGCTGCCATGTCCGAAGAGGGCAGCCGGGAAAGGGCAAAGAATCGGCGGCTCTGGTCTGAATACAGCAAAAATCCCACCTCTTTTATGGATCCGTCCGGGTTTTCCAGACAATAGATCCCGGTAAAATTTCCCAGGGTTAATACCTGTGCCGTTTTTTCCTTGCCCTGGCGGTCGATGATGGAAGTCCGGGTGATCTTAACTGCCCCCGAAGCCGTTATTTCCCGGAAAAAACCATCTGTCATTTTTTTAACCTCTTCCATGGACCATGGCTTTTCCTGGCTGATCAGGGGGGCCAGAAATGCTTGCCCGTCCGGTGTAAGGGCAGTTTGAAGGCTTTGGGAAAGCAGGGTGTCAAGGTCCTTGGCCCCTGTTTTTATAAACCCGGAAAGCTCCTGGCCCAGGGCGTTGGATTCGGCCAGCTCCGCCCTGAGTTTCTCCTGGATTTTTTTTTGTTCCAGGATCTGTTGTTCATGGGCCTTGTTCGCCTGCTCCAGAAGTTCATTTTTTCCCTGAAGACTTGCAATGGCAGACTTAATGGCGGTTTCATCATTTTTGATCTCCAGAATCCTTTGTGCTGCCGCGGCTTTGGCCTGTTTTAACTCATCGGCTGCCTTTTTCCGGACCATTTCCTGTTGTTTTTCAAGGGCCTGGTGGTCCATGCGCAGATCCGAATTATTTTGGGCCATGACGCTGACAGACCCCAGACAATGGAAAAAAATCAGTATCAAAAAAATGTGTTTCATCAGTTCTCCTTGATTTCTTTTGCAAGTCGCCCCAGGGGAAGGGTCAATAGTTCAACGGGCCTTCTTTTGGCGGCCATTTCAACACCGCTCTCAATGGCCGGGATATGGGATGCATCCAGCTCAAGCCATTGGCTTTGTGCCACATTGAACATTCCGGCCGACTTTCTGTCCAGGGAGAGAAAAAACAGGGAAACCCGTCCCAGACGGAAAATATCCCCCAGCACTTTATTGCCTGCAAACAAAATCTTGTCCTGGTAGACCTCAATGGTATTGCCGTATTCCGCTTCCACTGACAAGGCTTCCATGACACGCCTGTATTTTTCTCCCAGGGGGACATCCCCATCTGCCATCATGGTTTCAAGCCTTTTCAAGCGGGTATTCCGCTCTTCCTGCAAAAAGGGGGAATCGCTTTCAATCAAGGTTTTTAGCCGGGTCACCACCGCGTTCAAAAAAGGTTCCATGTCCCTCTGGATGCGAAGGTTCTCCTGAATCTGAAGGGCCAGGGACTGATTCAGATTCTGGTGGGAGTCACGCTCTTTGGACAGCCGGTTTTGGGCGGCCGTCAGGGTCTGATTTTCAGATACAAGCCGGTCATAAAGGGCTGTCAGCTCAGCGCGTTTTCCTTCCCATTCTTCTGTCCGGGTTTGGGTTTCCTGCCGGGTGTCAATGGCTGTCTTTACGGCTTTTTCCATTACTTGGGCAGTTCCGGCATCTGCGGGTTTGCCACTGCCTAGTGCCAGGAGCAGGGCCATCCCCAAAAGGCCCATGTGCAATTGCCATGGGGTGAATCCGATCCATTTTGTTTTGTGTTTCATTTTTGGGTTCCTTTACGCCTTGGGGCGCTTTCTTCTTGTTTCCCGATATTTGATATTTTTCACAGTTCTCCTTATGGTTCTCCTCTGTTTCAAGATTGGGAGATATGAAAATAAAAAAGCCACAAAGCTTTTTCTGTTCATGAAAAAAGGCCTTCGTGGCTTTACCTGAGATACGCTGTTAATTTATTTGCTTCTTTCACCTTCTGGTGATTACTGATCGCTTTCAATAGTGAAAATATAAGACGGTGTCAATACTTTTTTCCTATTTCACCTTCCAGAGAAGGCCCGGGCTCTGGCTGGAAGATCTTTGTATCTTGCGCGATTACCGGAATCTTGGGCGGGTTCGTTTGGAAATGGATATGGGGTCAATTTTACAAGGCCTTCTACTGTGTCCATGTTTTTATGGGACGCAGATTCGCAATCCTGACAAAAATGAGAAATATTATGACTATAAAAAACGGTTGTCAGACATGTCGAAAAAGAGCCGCACCCAAATGAATTTACAGAAGGACAATTGCCCTATTCGCGGGAGTTGGGCGAACTCTTGGTTTTGTTTTTTTGTTGTTGACATACCCATACGAAAGCATTATGTATACCGTAACTGTGGTAGTAGAAGCTGCCACCGGTACAGTTTAAGAATTTAGGATAATAATTTTCAGCCACGAAGGCATGCATCTGGAAAACGGATGATATGGTTTTGTGGTTTTTTTTTGTCTATTTAAGAAGAGGAGGCGCCAAAGCGTTTTAAGCAATATAAGAAAATGGTGAAAAGGGGCGGGAAAGCAGCCGCGACCGGCAAAAGTAGCAGGCTGCATTTCCCTTGAATCCACTCCCTGAAAGGAGAGATGCATCCACTTATCATACCCTGGCATCTTGTCCCCGTCAAGGGTTCCCCCTTTTTCTTGGAATATCCTTTATCGTCAATAGGATGACCTATGAATTAAATTACTCAACATAGGAGAAAAATGTATGATATATTACAAGGGGTTTCGGTTTAAATTTGCAGTAATAACCTTATTTTCCCTGATACTTTTACAGGGATATGCAGGGGCTTCAGAATCAAGCAAGGTTCTAAAGCTTGATGAGATTACAGTGACCGGGCAATCCAGCAAAATCTCTCCGCCGCCGCCTTCGGCAACCATAATAACACAGGATCAATTACAGAACCAATTTTTGGAAAAACCATTGTATATCATGGAAAAAGTACCTGGGGTTGTTATTCAGGACTATGGCCAGGGCGCGGTGGCCAGTGCTTTTTCCATGCGCGGTCTTAAACTTGGCCATAACACGGGTGCTGCCATTTTCATGGACGGGGTACCTTTGAATGAATCAACTTCCCATGGGGACGGGTATGGTGATTTCAATGCCGTAATACCCGACGACATTGCCTATGTTGAAATTATCAAGGGGCCGTCGTCTGCCCTTTACGGGCAATTTGCCAGGGCTGGCGTGGTCAACATCATCACAAAACACAGGGGCGATTTTAACCGTATAAAGCTCGGCATTGGGGATTGGGACCGCCAGCGGGTCCAGATGTCCATGGGACGAGAAACCGGTAAGCTGAGTTCTATTTTTGGGGCAGAAATTACCAAGCAGGATGGTAAAACCGAAAATTCTGAAATGTTAAAGGCAAACGCTACAGGGAAGTTTACCTATGACTTCAGCGAAGACCTAACCGGTTCTCTTGGGATAAATATATATTCCGTGGATTGGGATCATCCCGAATATCTTACCAGAGCCCAATGGGATGCCGGTGATTATTGGAGCGCCAAGCCCCTTGGGGGAGGATCAAGAGACCGCTATGGGTTTAATACCAACTGGACATATGATGTTTTAGATGATGATTTTTTTAATTTTTTGTTCTATGCCTATCGCTCAAACCTCACCCGTTACCGGGATAAAGACACCCGGGTGGACGAAGAATATCATGATCGGGATATGTATGGCGGAAGTGCAAGCTATGTATGGAATAGTAAAATTGCAGGCATGGCAAACACCCTTACCTTGGGTCTTGACGGCCAGGTGGAATTGACACATACCATCAACGCCCAGAACCCCAGCCGCACCCGTACAGCCCGTGATCTTGTGACAGTGGACGGCGAGAGCACCATACTGACCTATTCCATGTTTTTCCAGAACCAGCTGGCCCTGACAGATGCCTGGAAGCTAAACCTGGGCGGCAGATATGACCATATCTCCGGAGAATTGAACAATTCCTTAACCGGGGCATCCGCGGATATGGAAGACTATAATATCTTCAGCCCCAAGGCGGGCCTTGAGTATACTCCCTTTGCCGGGTATACCCTTTTTACCACCTATGGAGAAGGTTTTAAGCTGCCCAATGGATTTGATAAATTCGAATATCCTGAACTGGAAAAAGAAACCTATATCCAATACGAATTGGGGGTCAGGATGAATCCCTTGCCTAGTCTGGACATGACGGTGACAGGATTCGTTCTCGATGCTGAGGATGAAATCTTAATTGATGCCGCAGCAGGCACCAAGACGAATACGGGTGAAACCCGCCGGAAAGGGATTGAATTGTCTTTGGATTATACCCCCTTGGATCATCTGCGATTGTACGGCACTCTTTCGTATATCAAGGGAGAGTATAAAAATTATATCAGCAACGGGGTGGACTATTCCGGTACGGATATCGAAGGTGTCCCCAACTGGCTCTATGGTTTCGGTGCCGAATGGAGACCCCCCGAGGGATTTTTTGCCAGTGTTGATACCCGTTTCGTTGGAGAAGGTGAAAAAGACAAATATGCAGCCGGATATACTGGAACCAGAGAAAAAACCATTGATTATCTGGTTACCAACCTTCAGTTAGGTTACCAGTATAAAATTTACGCCCTAACATTGGATGTTACCAATGTGTTTGACGAGCGGTACCCCTCTTATGAGACCGCCTCTTCCTATAGAACGGCCAATCCCCGGGGGTGCTTCCTGAGCTTTTCCATGTCCTACTAAAATTTGTTCCGTTGGTTGGCTTTATCCCTGCAGTTATCAAGCCCCATTTGCAATCGGTCTTCTGATCTTTTTTCCGGATCAGAAGACCCGGGGCATGAAGGAAAAACAAAAGGACTCATAAAATGAGATGTATGGAATTTAAAAATAAGGACATCCCCCTTATTTTGGGGCAAAAAGTTTATAGGAGCGCCCCTGGCCCTATGTTGAAAAATTTTTCGGAGGTTACAAGGAAACAGACCTCGGTGGGTTTATGTATACCCCATGCCGCTAAGGATGTTTTCCGCTTGTCGGAAAGATGATGGCGCGGCTATTTTTGTTTTTAATCGTTTTATTAAAGGAGAATTCCATGTTCAAAATCCGTAAGTTTTTTTTGTTGGCATTAATGAGCGGCTTTGCCTGCCTGCCATCTGTTTTGGCCCATGAATTTATCATCAAGCCTGTTTCGATGAGTGTTGAGCCCGGAGCTACGGTTCCTTTCAGCATTGTCTCTGCCCATGTGTTCATGGTTAGTGAAGAAATGGAACCGGCAGATAAAATTGAGGCCTCCATGATCAAGGATGATACGATTACCCCCATAAAACTTTCTCCCAACCCAACATTGTTGACTCAGGACGGCGTTGCCCTGTGCCAAAAGCCGGGCTACTCAATTATCGCCGGTCACAGAAAGGGGGTGATCTATACCAAGACCACCCAGGGATATATGCAGGGCAGTAAAACAGGGGTGAAAAATGCTGTCTCAACCAGTAAAAAATATGAGAAATTTTGTAAAACTCTTATCAAAGCCGGTAAGGCAGACGATGGATACGGCAAAATCATCAATGATAAACTTGAGATCGTACCCTTGACAGATCCTGCTGGTGTTCAGATCAACTCGGAAATGGAATTTAAAATTATTTATGATGGCAAACCCTTATCTACAGAGGTTCTTGCCACCTATGACGGTTTCAGCACAAATCCCAACACCTATGCCTATCTCACAAAAGGCAACGACCAGGGCATTGCCAAGGTAAAAATAACCCACCCGGGCACCTGGATGGTCCGCGTTGAAGCCGAGTCCGAGCAGGCAGGCCAGGATTATGATCTCCATGTCATGCGTGCCGTTCTGGTATTTGAGGTGAAATAAATGAGACTGCGACCCTTGGTGAAGCTTGAATGTGTATGTGTTCTGGGTGTGCTGTCACTAATGATTCCCGGAATCGTATTGGCCCACGGCACAGGATATCGGATACTGGCGCCAGGAAAAACGGTCACAGTTGAGTGTTACTACTCAGATGGAACGGCCATGACCTATGCGGAGACAATCGTTTTTTCTCCTGAAGATCTGAAATTGGAACATCAAAACGGAAGAACAGACAAAAATGGAAGGGTCGCATTCTTTCCTGATACCCCCGGAACATGGCACGTGACGGTCAGTGATGGAATCGGGCATAAAATTCAGGCCGAGATCCAGGTTGAACCTGGAAACGCCCCGTCAAAAAGTCAAGGCCAGGGTTCGGTCAGGCAGTACCATGCACTATCAGCTGCAATGGGAATCAGCCTGATCTTTAATCTATGGGCTGTTATTGTTTTGATGCGTAGAAAAAGAACCGTTGTAAATTAATTTTTTGAAACATTTTGTATGTTTAGGGAAAAACAGAACATCAGTCCAGCTTTCAAAATTAATGTTGACTTTACCTGGTTCTCGAAATAAGAGTATATCCGTTCAGGTGCATGAAAATGCTTAATAGGGAACACCTGTGAAAAACAGGGACGGGCCCGCCGCTGTAATTGGGGACGAACGCTTAACTCACGCCACTGTCAATATTGAAGTTGATGGGAAGGCAAAAGCTATTAGGATGATCCAAGAGTCAGAAGACCTACCTGGAATGTTGCACACCCTTCGAGGATGAAGGGGTGTTTTTAGATCTTGGACGAAGCAAAGGGATACTCCGGATTGATTTTTTTTAAATCGGTCCGGAGTTTTTTTTTGTCCGATGGTTTGGAATGGGAAAAAAAACCCGGATATGGGATAGCGGAGTCCTCACCTCAAACAAATTGGAAACTGACT
>Ga0180007_10005363_pt1 | contig 13024 bp, 12 predicted proteins | sample MM_PC_MetaG_FD_121122 | JGI IMG/M metagenome (GOLD analysis project Ga0180007, IMG submission 121122) | Groundwater microbial communities from the Aspo Hard Rock Laboratory (HRL) deep subsurface site, Sweden - MM_PC_MetaG | ecosystem: Environmental > Aquatic > Deep subsurface > Groundwater... | reverse complement strand
CGTGATCTGGCCGGCGATCATGGAACAAGCCTGACGACCTTACGGGCCGACTTGACCCGGGCAGACCAGTGGCCTCCCGGTCCGTGGTCCGCGGCGCTGGCGTTCCGGTTTCTGCATCGTCCGCTGCTCGCTGCTTTATCCGGCATGTTGATGCCCGGCGGTGTCGTGATGATCCGGACCTTCCGATGGCAGGAAGGTCCATGGTCACTGCCGCGCCGACACTTCTGTCTCGAACCTGGAGAGCTGGATAGCATGTTCCGGTCGTCCGCCTGGGAGATCCTGGCGTCTCGGGAAGATCAGGATCCCGATGATCGGCCTGGCTCGGGGATCGTGGCGAGGAAGACCTGACCTCATTGTCACCGAACGTTGCCACGGCCAGCTCGACCCGCTATGATTCCCGCGCTTCGATCGACCGCCACACACCCAAGCAGGAGTTCCTTCTTTGAAGATCGGTATCCTGGGCCTCAAGTTCACCGGCAAGACCACCCTGTTCAACGCCATCACCGGATCGAAAGTCCCGACCGGCCAGGGTGGTGTGGATCCTCATCTCGCCATGGGGCAGGTGCCCGATCCGCGACTCGACCGTCTCGACGCGATGTTTTCCCCGAAGCGCAAAGTGCCGGTGAGTGTGGAGTGGGTCGATGTCCCGGGCTTCGAGCCCAGCGGCCGTGGCGGCGTGGGGGAGGCGACCAGATTTCTGGAGCACGCCCGTCGCGTGGATGCCCTGGCCCAGGCCGTGCGCTGCTACGACAACGGAATCAGCGCGCCGGATCCCGAAGGGGAGATGGAGACCGTCGCTCTTGAGCTCGCCCTGGCCGACCTCGAGGTCGTCGAGAATCGTCTGGAGAAACTCGACAAGGAAAAGGCCCGCAAGGGCAAGGTCGAGAACCCTCTCGAGCCACCTCTGTTCGAGCGTTTCCGAGAGACGCTCGAAGCCGGGACGGCCCTGAGGACCCTCGCCCTGAGCTCCGACGAGGCCAAGCTGACCAGCGGCTACTCGTTCCTGACCCTCAAGCCCATGATCATCGTTCTCAACGGGGACGAGGCAGGCGTCGAGCCGTCCCTGGTCGAAGCCGCCCGCACCTACGGGGCCGAGGTCGTCGACCTCTGCGCCAAGGTGGAAGAAGAGTTGGGTGAGCTGACCGAAGAGGATCGCGCCGAGTTCCTGGCCGATCTGGGCATCGAAGAGCCGGCTTCGAACCGCATGGTCCGGGCCGCCTATCATGCTCTGGGCCTGCGCAGCTTCTTCACCGTCGGCGAGGACGAGTGCCGTGCCTGGACCATCACAGCCGGAGCCCTGGCTCCCGAAGCCGCCGGAGCCATCCACTCGGACCTGCAGCGCGGGTTTATCCGGGCCGAGACCGTGTCGTACGACGATCTGATCGCCGCCGGTTCCCTCGCCGAAGCCAAGAAGGCCAACACCCTGCGTCTCGAAGGAAAATCCTACGAGGTTCTCGATGGAGACGTATTGAACATCCGCTTCAGTGTCTGACCTGGGAGGAGCATGTCCGGACGCGTGACCAGAACGCTGCTGACCGCCGGGGCGCTGATCCTGTTGGTCGCCTTCTGGACGGCGGCCTGGCGCGGCATGGACCGTTCGGTGCTGTCCCAGGCTCCCATTCTGGACGAAGCCCACTACCTCGAGCGCGCCGTGGAGATCAGCAATGAGGGCTGGATCCCGGACGATGTCTTCACCATGTCTCCCCTCTACAGCTATCTCGTCGCGGCGACCGGCAGCGGGAGAACCCTCGACGCGCATCGATTGAGAGAGGGGGCTCCTCCCCGGGGCATCCGTTGGCTCCAGGCGATACTCTGGCTGGGGACGGCCTGGACGCTCTGGCGGGTGGGTCGTGATCTTCTGGGGCCTCGATGGTGTTGGGGGCCGCCCCTGCTCTGGATGGGGTACGCTCCGGCAGCGATCCTCGCCGGTCAGGTCCTCATGGAGATACCTCTTACATTCGCAGCGGCCCTGGCCCTAGGGGCGAGTGGTTCGCATCTCGGGCCCCGCTCACGCTGGGGCCGCGGTGTGTTGGCGGGCGCCATGGTCGGTGTGGCCGTCCTGTTGAGAGGCACGGCGATCGTGTTGGTCATACCGGTGATCCTTGCCCTGTGGCAGGAGAGTTCGCCGAGGCGAATCGTCGGAGTCGTGGTTCCGGTCGTGGTGGCGATCGTCGTGGTCGTGGCGCCTTTCGTCCTTCACAACTCCCTGCTGGCTGGTCGACCGGCTCCTCCGGCGATGAACGTCGGGGTGAATCTCCTGATCGGCAACGGACCCGGCGCCAACGGGTTCTTCCGTGTCTTCCAGGGGTTCGACTTCGAATCCGATCCGAGCGGCGCGGCATACCTGAGTGCCAAACTCGGTCGCCCGATCGGTGATCCCTGGACCGCCGACCGCGCCTGGACCGAGGAAGCCCGAACAGTCATGACGGCTGATCCGATCCGCGTGCTGGGGCTCTGGAGCAAAAAAGTGCGCCTCCATCTCGTCGGGGTGGAGATCCCCCAGATCTCGTCGTTCGGGGCCTGGTCGAAGCATGTGCCGCTGTTCAGGGTGTTGGTGGTTCCCTGGGCGCTGCTGGCTGCGGCCGGATTGGCCGGCGGAATCATGGCGTGGAGATCCGTCCCTGGAATGCGCCCCTGGCTGGTGGCGGCGCTGCTGTTGATCGCGGTGCAGAGCTTGTTCTTCGTGGTGACGCGATACCGGATCATCCTGGTGCCGGGTTTGGCTCTCGGGGCGACGGTCCTGGCGCGGGAGCTCGTTCGCCGTCGCGGTTCCGGCTTGGTGGCGACGATCGTGGTGATGATCGCTTCGGCTGTGTTCGTCTGGCCCTGGGGACTGACGAGCACGTTGCAGCAGTTCGAGGCCGGAGGCTGGGACAACGAAGCGGTGCGGTGGGAGCACGTCGCGTCGGCTTGTGCCACGACCAACCCGAGCAGGGCCGATCGAAGCCTGGCGGAAGCCGAAGCGCTGTACCGTCGAAGCCTGGAGCTGGTCCCTCATCGCCCCCACCCATGGCAGGGTCTGGCCAGGATTCACCGGGTTCGTGGCGATCACGAGGAGGCGCTGTCCATCCTGATCGAGGGCTTGAGTTCCGCTGCAGCAACCCGGGATCTGCGCCGTGACCTGATCGGCATGCTGCTCCAGCTCGAACGAACGGAGCAGGCCTTGCCCCACCTCGATCTCGCCCTTCGGGACGCTCCCGAAGATGCCGAACTGCTCCACAACACGGTCATCGCCCTGGCAGGAGCCGGGAGGCTGGAACCTGCGGTCGAGATGGCCCGCAAGCTGATCGCGGTTCATCCTGAGGATCCTCGCGGCTATCTCGATCTGGGTGTCCTGCTCGGACGCTCGGGACGTCTCGAAGAGGCCGGGGGCATCTTTGCCGCAGGTTTAGAGCTGTCACCGGATCACCCTGAATTGAGCAGCAATCTCGAGCGAGTCCGACACCTTCTCGGCGATGCCGAAAAATAGCCGCAGGAATCACCGACTCCAATCGTTGAGTGAGATGTCAACCGAACCGGGGCATCACAAATTTCGAGGAGAGATGGATATGAAGAACTCAAGAACACTGATCATCGCTGCGCTGGTGCTGGTCATGGCCGTCAGCGCCCTCGCCCAGCCGGGCTCCCGTGGCCGCAGTGGGAAAGAAGGCCGCCAGGGTGATCGTCAGGCCGGCATGATGGCCAAGCTCGATCTCACCGAGGATCAGCAGACCGCCATCAATGCCTTGCGCGACAAGAACCGCGACGGCATGATGGAAACCCGCAAGGAAATCGCGCGCGTCAAGAATGACATCAAGGGCCTGATGCTGCAGGACGATCCGGATGCCAAGGCGGTCGACAAACTCGTCCACAGATCCGGCGAGCTGCAGACTGCGATGCGGGCCGACCGCATGGCGATGCGTCTTGAGATGCGCAAGCTCCTGACCGACGAGCAGCGTGACCGACTGATCACGATGCAGAGCCGCGGCGGACATCACGGATCCAAGGGTGACGGTCCCCGGCAACAACGACGCTAGGAGTCCAGGGAACCCATGAGTGATCCCCGTCCCACGGATGATGAACTGATGGCGCGGATCGCCAGGGACGAGGAGTCGGCATTTCGACTCCTCGTCGACCGGTGGGAGCGCCAGGTTCATGCCTTTCTGTGGCGCATGACGGGATGCCGTGAGGAAGCCGAAGACCTGACCCAGGATGTCTTTGTTCAGGTCCATGCTCACGCCGGGCACTATTGTCCGGAAGGGAAATTCAAGAGTTGGCTTTTTCGCATCGCCGGCAACAGGGTGAGAAGTTGGGCTCGAAGACGGAAAATCATCGAGTGGGTACGGTTCGACGGCTTTCGACACGATCGCCGGGATGAAGCTCACGGCCCCGATGCGGGGCTGGAAATTGACCAGACAAGGGAGATGGTCCGTTCCGCCATCGCCGAACTGCCCGACCGCCAGCGCGAAGCCCTGGTTCTTCAGCGGTTTCACGAGATGTCCCAGCAGGACATCGCCGCAGCGATGAACACGACAGAAGGCGCGGTGGAATCCCTGCTCGTTCGGGCCATGAAGTCCCTCCGGGGACGGTTGGTTCGACCGGGAGAGGAGGAGTCATGACCGATCGAAATCGACGACCCGACGCAACGGGTAACCAGGACCTCTGGGACCTGCTCGCCCGCGATGAAGCTCCTGAACTCGCCACGAGTGTCTGGCCTGCTGTTCGTAACCGGACGCTCGCCCGCAGGGACACGAGTTGGAGGCCTCGTCTGGCCTATGGTTTCTCCGGCGCGGCCTGCGCCGCGGTGGGACTGTGGCTGGGCCTGAGCCTGGGCGGAGCCGTGGAGGGTCCGGGCTCGTATGCCATGGACACGCTGGTCGAGGGCAGTCTGCTGGATGAAACCGACTGGTCGATCGCAGGGCTCTATTGGGCCATCGAGTCGACCGACAACAATGGGACACGGCCATGAAGCGCTTGATTCTCCTGCTTCTGCTGATTTCGGTCGGTCTCAATCTCGGTCTGGGATGGCGGCTGCGACAGATCGAAGACCGGCTCCATCCCAGGAGCGAATCGACTATGAAGCAACCGCGCCATGGAGCCGGACGTTCCGGGGACATCCTGTCAGGCCCACAGGGCATGGCTCGTTTCGAGGATCTCGGCCTGACGGCCGACCAGCATGATCGCCTGCAGGCGATGAGGGAAGAGCACCGCACCGACATGCTCTCTCGACGCGATCGACTGATGGCGTCCCGGGATGAACTGCACGAAGTCCTGTCGACCGGGGGGCTCGATCGTGATCGGATCACCGAGATCCGTCGCCGTCACGGCCGTGAGCAGGCCAACCTCGACTCCCTGGTCACCGAGCGGCTCCTGCAGGAACTCGAAATCCTGACCCCGGAGCAGCGCACCCGATATCTGGAGAAGATGCCCTGGCGCCGCCTCGGTTCCGGTGGACGGCGTTAGGGGATCCTAGGGCCCTGGTCCTGATCGTGTTTTCCTGCAATCTTGACAGCGACACCGCAGTGGCTTTTAATTCATTCACCTTCCCAGATTCCAAGGGATAGATGCGGACCGTGCACGGGACGCGTCGTTTTGTCGCCGGTCGCCGTTTTTCGACCGACGCCGCCCGACCACTGCCGCCCGACCACTCAGGGGGAACGTCGATGATCCGCAAGCAAGTCGCCCTCATGGCCATCGTGTTGAGCCTTGCCGCCCTCGTCGGCTGCCGCTCGGCTCATGTCACCAGCGCCATCCTCTACATCGATCAACAGATGTACCAGCGGGCGGTTGATGTGCTTCACGCCGGCCTGGAATACAGTCCCAACGAGGCCGAAGCGTACTTCTACCTGGGTGAGTCGCACACGAATCTGGCCGAGGAAGCCGTCAACGACAACGATTTCCACGAGGCCATGCGTCAGTACGATATGGCTTACGGCTACTACCAGTATACGATGGAACTCGATCCGCTGATGGTGGATCGCGTCAACGAGTCCATGGCCTACAGCTACGGCCTGCGCAAAAACGACGGCCTCGCTGATCTGGAGACGGCCCGAAACGCCGAAGGCGAGATGCAGCAACGTTTCTTCGAGTCGGCTGAGGGTCAGTACCGTCTGGCCTACGCTGCGTTTCCCGACTCGACGTCGCCGATCAAGACCATCGCCCGCATGAAGATGTTCCTGGCCGACCAGGCAGACGATCGGGATGGACGCGACGCTCTCTTCGGTGAGGCCCTCGCGTTGATCGATCAGGTCCTCGAGAGCAGCCCGGATGCCTATGCCCTTCAGGCCGACAAAGCTGACGTGCTCAACAGGCTTGGCCGGAACGAGGAAGCCAGCGCTATCTACGACCGCCTGATTCTCGAACATCCCGAAGACACGGGTCTGCTCATCGACATCGCCAGCCTTGCATCAGAGGAACGGAACTTCGAGAGGGCTGCCGATCTCTACGTGCAGGTCTCGGAGCTGTTCGAACAATCCGATGACCTTGACGACGACGAGGAGATCTATCCGCTGACCATGCAGGCTGCCCTGTACTATGGCCAGCCGGGCGTCCTTCGCTACGAAGATTCCCTGGCCCAGTACGCGAAGGCCATCCGCCTTGAGGACGAGGGTTTCGGCGGCCCCAAGCCTGACACCCTTTTCCAGAAGCAGAAGCTGCACTACGACTTCGCCAAGAGCATCCAGGCAGAAGCCGGCGATACAGCGGAGCTTCCCGAGCAGGCTCGTGAGCAGTTCCAGTTCAGTGTGAACACGGGGGACGCCTTGGTCGCTGTCGATGTCGAGAACGAGTTGGCCTACTACTTCCTGGGGATGGCCCAGATCGAGCTGGGCGACAATCAGCGCAGCACGCAAAACCTAGAGACTTACCGGCGCCTCAGCGGCATGGAATAGGCGCTTTGTCGAGGTTGTGAAATGCCTCCGCAAGTGACCGAATTCCTTGCGCATGGCGGATAGATCAGCTAGAATAGAGATCCATGGGGGCGGGATCCGCCCCCGATTCCCCCGACTTCGAGTTCCAACTCTCCCTTTCGAAGATCGAAGTGCGGGTTCGGACCGACAGGCAGTACCGACTACGCATTTTATCCCACCTCACCGTCAGTGACGACCGTCCCGCCAAGGAGCGACATGGACATCAAGGTTCTCCAGGAAAAAAGCATTACCGAACTCGTCGAGATCGCCAAGGAACTCAATATCGAGGGCCTGAGCACCCTGCGGAAATCCGAGTTGATCTTCAAGATCCTCGAAGGCAACACCGAAAAGAATGGTCTGATCTACGCCGAAGGCGTGTTGCAGGTGCTGCAGGAAGGCTACGGATTTCTTCGCTCGGCCAAGTACAACTACCTGCCTGGCCCCGACGACATCTATCTCTCGCCGTCGCAGATCAAGAAGTTCGACCTCAAGACAGGCGACACGGTGGCCGGCCAGGTCCGTCCTCCCAAGGACAACGAACGCTATTTCGCCCTGCTCAAGGTCGAGTCGGTCAACGGCGAGGATCCCGACAAGGTCAAAACCAACACCCTGTTCGATAACCTGACGCCCCTGTATCCCGAGGAGATGCTCAATCTCGAGCTCGAGAATGGAGACATCACCGGCCGACTGATCAACCTGATGGCGCCCATCGGTAAGGGGCAGCGGGGACTCATCGTGTCGCCGCCGCGGGCAGGCAAGACGATCATCCTGCAGAAGATCGCCAACGCCATCGCCGAGAACAATCCCGAGGTCCACCTGATCGTGCTGCTGATCGACGAGCGTCCGGAAGAAGTGACCGACATGGCCCGCTCGGTGCGCGGCGAGGTCGTCAGCTCGACCTTCGACGAGCCCGCCGAGCGTCATGTGCAGGTGGCGAGCATGGTGTTGGCCAAGGCCCGCCGGCTCGTGGAGGTCGGGAAGGACGTGGTCATCCTGCTGGATTCGATCACGCGCTTGGCCCGAGCCCACAATACCGTGGTGCCGCATTCGGGCAAGATCCTGTCCGGTGGGGTCGATTCCAACGCCCTGCAGAAGCCCAAACGCTTCTTCGGCGCGGCGCGCAACGTGGAGGAGGGCGGCTCGCTGACCATCGTCGCCACCGCCCTGATCGAGACGGGCTCGCGCATGGACGAAGTCATCTTCGAGGAGTTCAAGGGAACCGGCAACATGGAGCTGGTGCTCGACCGCAAGATCGCCGAAAAGCGCATCTACCCTGCCGTGGATATTTTCAAATCCGGCACGCGAAAGGAAGACCTGCTGATCGACCCCAAGGACCTCAACAAGATCTGGGTGCTCCGCAAGTACCTGAGCGACTACAGTCCCAACGAGGCCATGGAATTCATGATCGACAAACTTGGCAAGGCCAAGTCGAACCAGCAGTTCCTGGCGGCCATGAACGCCTGATACGGTCTGAAAGCAGGGGTTGGCGATTCGAATTTGCTTTCCGGCCCGAATCTGTTAGCTTTGCTGATCGCTACATGAACCGACAATGTTCGAGGTGAAGACGATGAAGAAAGACATCCATCCGGACTACGTGGATTGCAAGATCTCCTGCCTTTGCGGCAACGTGATCGACACCAGGGCCACGCTGCCGAAGATCAACGTGGAGATCTGCTCCGCCTGTCATCCGTTCTTCACGGGGCAACAGAAGATCGTCGATACGGCGGGTCGCGTCGATCGCTTCCGCAAGCGGTACGAGAACTTCTACGTCAAGAAGAACTAGCCGGTCCGAGCGGCCCCGAGTTCCGTCGCCGGGCCAAGCGGCTCAATGTTCAACGAGGATGCCGATGACAGGCATCCTCGTCTTTTATGTCCCCTCGTCTTTTAGGGTGAACGCGTGTATCTTGGGCGTTCGATCGGACGGGTGGATCATCTTCAGGAGATGCGATGAGCGACAAGACCAACGATTGCGACTTCAATCCCGAACAGCTCGACCTGGCCGTCGGTGGCCAGGCTGTCATCGAAGGCGTGATGATGCGCTCTCCGACGGCCATCGCCACGGCTGTCCGCACGCCTGACGGCCGGATCGTCGTCCGCAAGAAACCGTTCCACAGCGTCTTTCGGCGGTTCCGGTTCCTGAACATTCCGGTCGTGCGCGGCGGCATCCATCTGATCGAATCGATGGGCCTCGGCATCGACGCCCTGATGTTTTCGGCGGACCAGGCGGTCCAGGAGGATCGGGTCGAGAAGACCGACAAGAAATTCCGCGACACCTTGATGATGTGGGGAACCGTGGTTTTCGCCTTCGCCCTGAGCATGGGTCTGTTCTTCTATCTGCCCCTGATGATCACCGAGTGGATGGGGATCGAGCACAGTGTCTGGTTCAACGTGGTCGACGGCATCATCCGCATCGTGTTCTTCGTGGCGTACCTCATGCTGATTTCGCTGATGAAGGATATGGGCCGGGTGTTCCAGTATCACGGCGCCGAGCATATGTCGATCCACGCCTTCGAGTCGAAGAAGGACCTGACCGTCGACCAGACGCGGCCGTTCCCGACCCTGCACCCCCGCTGCGGCACGAGCTTCCTTTTCTTCGTGATGCTGATTTCCCTGGTTGTGTTTTCCCTGATGGGCAAGCCGGATGACGTCGTCGAGAGGCTGCAGCGGCTGGCGTTCATTCCGGTCATCGGCGGATTGGCGTACGAGGTCATCAAGCTCTCGGGAAAATATCGCGACAGCTGGCTGGTGAAGCCGCTGATCTGGCCGGGACTCATGCTGCAGAAGATCACGACCAAGCGTCCGGACGATGACCAGATCGAGGTGGGGCTGGCGGCGCTCAAGGCCGTGCTCACGCCCGAGGCCGCGGTCGACTTCAAGGAGCGAACCTACTACGAGTTGACGGAGTCCGAGGGGCGAACCCCAGTGGAGGCCTGACTTGAAGGATATTCTCGATGCTCTGCGCAGCCAGTATGCGGCGGTTGAAGCCAGGCTCAGCGACCCCGCCCTGGTCAAGGACATGAAGGTTTACCGCGAAGTCTCGCGCGAACATGCGCGCCTGAACCACATCCTGGCGATCGGCGATCGCTGGCAGAAGCTGTCCGATCAGATCGACGGCAATCATGAGATCCTCAAGACCGAAACCGATCAGGAAATGATCGACCTGGTCCGCGAGGAGCTGCCCGGATTGGAAGCGAAGTTCGAAAAGGTCGACGCCGAGCTCGAAGTGGCCTTGTTGCCCCGTGATCCCAACGATGATCGCCATGTTATTCTCGAGGTTCGCGCCGGCACCGGCGGCGACGAAGCCGCCCTGTTTTGCGAGGAGATGGCCCGCGTCTACGTCCGCTTCGCTGAGAGTCGCCACTGGAAGGTCGAACTGGTCGACGGCACGCCCGGCACGGCTGGCGGCATGAAGGAGATCACCTACTCCATCAGGGGAGAGGGCGTGTACGGTGTGCTGCGCTGGGAAAGCGGCGTGCATCGCGTGCAACGAGTGCCGGCCACCGAGAGCCAGGGGCGCATTCACACTTCGGCGGTGACCGTGGCGGTGCTGCCCGAGGCCGAGGATGTCGATGTCCAGATCAAAGAGGGCGACCTGCGCATCGACGTCTACCGGGCCCAGGGTCCCGGTGGCCAGTCGGTCAACACCACCGATTCCGCTGTGCGCATCACCCACGTCCCGACCGGTGTCGTGGTGCAGTGCCAGGACGAAAAATCCCAGCACAAGAACAAGGCCAAGGCCATGATGGTGCTGCGTTCGCGCCTGCTGGAAAAGGCCATCTCCGAACAGGACGCTGCGCGCTCGGCCGAGCGCAAGTCCCTGGTTGGCACCGGCGACCGCAGCGCCAAGATCCGCACCTACAATTTCCCGCAGAGCCGCGTCACCGACCACAGGATCGGATTGACCGTCCACAGCCTCGACGCCATCATGCAGGGTGATCTCGAACCGATCGTCACTGCGATCCAGGAACACCGACGCCAGGAGTGCCTGAACGAGAACCGCGAGGGCAAACTCTGATCCGATCTCGATGGTCTGAAAGGCGGGAGAGGCGATGGCGGACGAGCTGAAGACGGTCCGCGAGCTCGTGCAGGTCACGGCCGATTGGTTCGGGATCCGCAACGTGGAGTCGCCGCGCCTGAATGCCGAGCGGCTGCTCGGCGACGTGCTGGGCCTGACCCGTCTTGAACTCTACCTGCATCACGACCGACCCCTGACCCCCGCCGAGGTTGACCGTTTTCGCGACTTGGTGCGGCGGCGCGGAGCGGGGGAACCCCTGCAAACCCTCATCGGCGCGACGGAATTCTATTCGAGGTCCTTCAAGGTCGAGCCGGGTGTCTTTATTCCTCGCCCGGAGACCGAACTGCTCGTCGAACGCTGTGCGTCCCTGTTGACCGGCGGCACCAGCAGCATCATCGCTCCGTTGGCCCTGGAGATCGGTTGTGGATCGGGTATCATCGGGATCTCGCTGGCCGCCGAGATTCCGCGACTGCGGGTCTGGGCTTCGGACGTCAATCCGGCAGCGGTCGCCCTGACCAGGATCAATGCCCGACGGCTCGGCGTCGCGCCGAGGGTCGAGGCTGTCGAGGGTCGCTTCTTCGCGTCTTTCCCCGGCCATCTCCGCGGCGGCATCCATCTGTTGGTCAGCAATCCGCCCTATGTCGCTTCCGATGTGATTCCAACCCTGGCTCGTGAAGTGGCCGAACACGATCCTGCCTCCGCCCTGGACGGCGGCGTCGACGGACTCGATGCCTATCGCGGCCTGGCCGCCCACGCCCCCGACTGGATGACCGCAGGCGGAGTGCTGGGCCTGGAGATCGGCCACGATCAGGGGGAAACCGTGCCCAAGATCTTCCACGCCGCAGGATTCGACCTGTTGACCGTGCACGAGGATTTCAACGGCCACCCGCGAGTGGTGACCGGGCGCTGGACCGGCGTCTGACCCGGGAGAAGCCATGGACCGATTTCTGATCGAAGGACCGACACGTCTCACCGGTCGAGTGCGTTGCAGCGGGGCCAAGAACGCCGTGCTGCCGTTGATGGCGGCGTCCCTGCTGTCCCGTGGCGTTTCGGAGATCCGCAACGTGCCTGACCTGCGGGACGTGCGCACGTTCATGAGGCTGCTCGACATCCTCGGCGCCCGCTGTCATCTGGATCGGGACGTGCTGACGATCGACACGTCCGCCGTGTCGAGTTGCGAGGCGCCCTACGACCTGGTCAAGACCATGCGAGCGAGCGTGTATGTGCTCGGCCCGCTGACCGCCTACTCGGGTGAGGCGCGGGTGTCGCTGCCGGGCGGTTGCGCCTGGGGGCCGCGGCCGGTCAACTTGCACTTGTCAGGGTTGGAAAGCCTGGGCGCGTCGGTCAATCTCGATTCGGGGTACATCCACACGGTCGCGCCGGACGGTGGCCTGCAGGGAGGCTCCTTTCGGTTCGAACCGAGCAGCGTCGGCGCCACCTGCAACGTCCTGATGGCCGCGGTGCTGGCCTCGGGGACGACCGAACTGAGCAACTGCGCCATCGAACCGGAAGTGACCCAACTCGGCAAGGCTCTGGTGGCCGCCGGAGCACGCATCGATGGTCTGGGTACGACCTCACTGAGCATACGCGGCGTGGGCGAGCTCGACCCGATCCGCACGACGGTGATTCCTGACCGCATCGAGGCCGGTACGTTCCTGACAGCGGCGGCCATCACCGGCGGCGACGTCACGGTGACCGGTTGTGATCCCGTGCATCTCGCTGCAGCGATGTCGGTGCTTGAGGCCATGGGCTGCTGCATCGAGGCGGCCGAGGACTCCGTCCGTGCCGAGGCGCCCGAGCGTCTGCGTCCGGTGGAGATCGTCACCCGACCGTACCCGGCTTTCGCCACTGACATGCAGGCCCAGTTCATGGCCGTCGCCTGTCTGGCCGACGGGGCGAGTCACCTGACCGAGACCATCTATCCCGACCGGTACACCCATGCGGCCGAGCTGAGGCGACTGGGCGCCGACATCCGGCTCGACGGCGCCACCGCAACGGTTTTCGGCGTGAACGCCCTGCAGGGAGCACCGGTCATGGCGACAGATCTGCGGGCGTCCGCCGCCCTGGTCATCGCCGGCGCGGCGGCTCACGGCCTCACGACCGTCGAGCGTGTCTATCACAT
>Ga0180007_10005362_pt1 | contig 13026 bp, 16 predicted proteins | sample MM_PC_MetaG_FD_121122 | JGI IMG/M metagenome (GOLD analysis project Ga0180007, IMG submission 121122) | Groundwater microbial communities from the Aspo Hard Rock Laboratory (HRL) deep subsurface site, Sweden - MM_PC_MetaG | ecosystem: Environmental > Aquatic > Deep subsurface > Groundwater... | reverse complement strand
GAACACTAACACCTCTTGCTAACCAAATCGCTATTTTATCCCGTTCTACTGGATTTATCTGTTTATGTTTTTTCATCCTCGCATTTTACCGCAAGGTGGTGCAATTCGATTGTGAACTTAGAATGAATGGATTTATAGATGACATAGAGAAGTTAACAAAAGAAAACAGTTTTTTTAGGAAAGTATTGTTTACCGGAAAACATAGTCAGTTGGTGCTAATGTGTTTAAAGCCGGGTGAGGAGATAGGTAAGGAAGTTCATGACAGTGTAGATCAATTTTTTAGAATTGATGAGGGTAAGGGTGAGGTTTTTATTGATGGTGAGACAAGGCAGATAAAAGATGGGTTTGCGGTGGTGGTGCCGGCGGGGAGCGAGCATAATATTGTTAATACTGGAGAGGTAGATTTGAAGTTATATACAGTTTATTCACCCCCAAACCACCCAGAGGGGACGATTCATGAAACTTATGAAGAGGCCATGGAGGCAGAGGAGCAAGAACATAAATGAAGATTAAGATTTTTAAGCACAATCCGTTGTTCAAAAATAAATTACTTCTTATTTTTAAACAATATCCAGAAATATTTTTTGACGGTGATTTGAAGACGATTAAACGTCGTCTTGGGCAAGTTTTTGAACCAATTTATCCAAAGTTTTATGCTGAGATTGATGGCCAGCCAGTTGGTTTTATTAGTTACTTTAAGAGAGATTCAAGTGAGATTTGGTTTCTAAGTTGGTTTGCAGTTGACAAGTTTTGGCAGAATCAGGGTATCGGTAAAAAACTGATGGCTTATGTTGAAAAACAGATTGCTAAGTCCCCAATTTCCCGAATATGTATTGAAACAGTTTGGGCTGATAATGAAGTCGTTAGGAAAACAAATGCTTTTTATGAAAAGTGCGGTTATCAACGAGTTGGTCTTATACCTGATTACTATGGCAAGCAGGGTTCAAAAGCATTTTATTATAAAGATTTGGGTACTGTTAAGCTATCAAAGAAAGATAAATAAATTATGAAAAAAATAAAATTGGATAATCAAGAGATGAAATTTGAAAAAGCTTTAGAGATAGGTGATTTTGTTAAAGTGAAGGCGAAGAAAAATAATATACCTTATCAGACGCTACTTAATTCTTTAATTCATCAATTTGCGGATGATCGAATGGTGGTGCAGATTTAAGGTTTTTGGTGGTGGGGATGGTGAGTAGGAGACCTGTGGTAATGTAGACGTCGGCCAGATTGAAGACGGAGTGGGGGAAGAAGGGAAGATAAATCCAGTCGATGACGTAGCCAAGAGTAAGGCGATCGAAAAAGTTACTAAGGCCGCCGATGAGTATGAGCAGGAGACTAAGTTTGGGGTTTTTTGCAAACCAGAGAGACAAAAGAAGTAAGAAAACGATAGAGATGGGAATAATAAATGGAATACTGGGGTTTTGTTGATGGGGTAGGTTTTGCCAGACCACAAGTTTTTTGGTGGTTTGGTCGAGAATGAAAAGAAGAGAAAATACTTTGATCATAGATTAGATGTTACCAGTTGATGGGTTCTTGGCCGTTTAAGAGAAGGTAGGTGTTGGTTTGAGAAAAATGTTGGCAGCCGAAAAAACCAGAGTGGGCGGAGAGAGGTGAGGGGTGGGGTGCTTCTAGAATCAGGTGTTTATTGCGGTCTATATTTATACCTTTTTGTTTGGCGTAGTTACCCCAGAGCATAAAGATTATTCCTGTTTTTTTGTCTGATATATTTTTTATAACGGTATCGGTGAATTCTTCCCAGCCTTGGTTTTGGTGAGAGCCAGCTTGGTGAGCCCTGACGGTGAGGGTAGCGTTTAGAAGCAAGACTCCTTGTTTGGCCCAGTGAGTTAGATTGCCAGAGGTATCTGTTGTTTTGCCGATGTCGTTAACAATTTCTTTGTAGATGTTTTGTAGGGATGGTGGCGGTTTGGTGGGCGGAAGGACGGAAAACGAAAGGCCGTGAGCTTGGTTGGTACCGTGGTAGGGGTCTTGGCCTAAAATGACCACCTTGACCTTATTAAACGGAGTGGAGTTGAAGGCGTTGAAGATGAATTTGGCGGGTGGATAAACGTGACAAGAGTTGTATTCGTTTTTGACAAAGTCAGTTAGGGTTTTGAAATATGGTTTGGTGAATTCTGGTTTTAGAATCTTTTTCCATGAGGGTTCAATTTTTACATTCATATATATGAGAGGAGGGTTTGGAGGCAGAAGTAGCCAAGGAATATAAAGGAGGAGATGAGAATAAGGTTGCGGATGGGGTGGGGGCGGAGGGGTTGGGGGAGGCGGAAATTATTTAGGTAAAGCAAGATGCCCGTATAGATGAACATGGCGAAGGCGTTTAGAGTGGCACCTAGAATAATTAGTTGTTGGGGTTGGTTGAAACCTAAAGAGAAAACGGCAATGCCGAAAACTATCTGTAACCAAAGAGCTAAAAAGTAAGTTTTGCTTAAGTTGCCTGGCTTCTTCTTTAGTAGATGGGTGTTTTCGGAAATGATTCTGCTGGTGGAGTCTAGAACGCCTAACTGGGTAGACAAGAGCATTAGTCCGGTTAAGCCTAAAAATGTGGAACCGATTATAGGGAGGGTTTTTTGGCTTATGGTAGATGCTTGATTGAAGAGGAAGTTTAAGCCTTCTTGGTTATTACTGCTTTTACCGGCGGTGACGAAGGCTAAAAGACCAAGGGTAAGCATGGTTAAAAGTCCTAGAAACCAGAAGACTATTAAGTGTTCTTGGTTTATAAGGCGCCACCATTTTTTAAAATTGGCAAGATTTTGGGTGGTTAAGGGAAAGGTGGTGCCGGAAAGAGAGATGTTCTTAGTGGATCTGATGTTGGTGATTTTATCGGCGAAATGACCCATGCCGTAACCCTTGTCTCTTATGTAAAATGACTGGGCTAGATTTAGATTGCCGCCAGCGCCAGAGTAGGCTAGAGCACCCAAGAAAGTGCCAAGAGAGATACCGACCGGGAGAAATAGATAGTTATTTCCTTGACCAATTAGGCCTTGGGCTAGGGCGACTAAGTCTTGAGAGTTTGATAGATAAAGGGTGAGGACAATGATAAAAGGAACTCCGACCATGATGAGAATTTTTTGTAAACTTTCGGTTGTTTTATAAATGCTTTTACCAAAAGAAAGAATAAGTCCGATTAATATAAAGATGATGGTGGCGATAATCTCTGGACTATTTAGTCCTGTAACTTTGGAGATGGCGGTGGCTCCGGCCAAACCTATGCCTGGCCAGCCAAAGCTGATGAAGGTAGAAAAGATAAACCAGATTGGTAGCCAACGAAGAAGCTTTTTAAAGCCCACGAAAACACTCTCGCCATAAATTAGGGCGTAGCGTTCTATTTCCATATTGATGAAGAACTGGATGGTAATACCTATAACCATGCCCCAGACTAGCCCCAGTCCGTAGATAGAGGTAAGGAGGGGCCAGAGAATAATTTCGCCGCTACCTAAGCCTAGGCCTAATAAAATAAAGCTGGGGCCAATGAGTTTTTTTAAAGATGGGGGTGGGGGAAGGTTTTTAAGCATGATAGTTAGAGTATATAATAGAGTTTATGAATACGGATGAGGTAGTTAGGTTGACGGTGTCGGCTTTGAAGTCTTTGATCAAACCTGGTGGGACTAAGAAGAAACTGCCTAAGATCGAAAGCAAGAAGTATCCGGAGATTTATGTGTTTAGACACGGAGAGACTTTTGACAATAGAAACAGAGTATTTTCTGGCTGGAGAGATTCAAAAATAACTGAAGTTGGTAAAAAACAGGCAAGAGTGTTGGGGGAGAAACTACGAGAGAAAGAGATTGATGTGTGTATTACTTCACGGCTATCTAGATCCATTGATACGGCTAAGATTGCCTTGAAAGGTAAAAAGGTTAAGTTTGAGGTTGATGATAGGGTAATAGAGCGGGATTATGGAAAATTGAGTGGTACAAGTAAGATTAAAAACTTGGAAGACGATCCGGTGAAAGCGGTTAAGTATAGGCGGTTTTACGATTTTGCACCACCAAAAGGAGAGAGTATGAAGATGGTGAAAGGGCGGGTGTTTGAGTTTTGTGATGAGTTGGTGAAACGAGTGAGAAAGACGGGGGAGAATGTGGCTATTTCTTGCCATGGAAACAGCATGAAGATGATAAGGTATTATTTTGAGAAACTTAAATTAATAGATGTGTTGGTGCAGGAAAATCCGTTGGGGACAGATTACACAGAGTATGTGGTAACGCCTAAGGAAGTTAAGGTGTTGTGAAGTTGTGGTCGTTGGTGGTGATTGGGTCTTGGTTGACTGGGTTAAGAGTAAGGTTGAAGGTGTAGTTTGTTTGTGGCTTTAAGTTTTCTAAGGTAATTGCGTGAGAGGTTTGGGGATCATCTGAGACAGAAAGGACGGTCCTTTCTGTGGGGGAGATGAGATTTAGTTGGCTGGTGACTGGTATCTTGGTGGAGAAAGAAATAACTACTTGGTTTGATGAGATGGGGGTAATTAAGGGTGTGGTGTAGACGGTATCCGCCTTGATTTGAGTTTCTTGATTGTTTTTTACTTGTTTTAGGGTGAGAGGAATAATGGATACGGCAGTTAAAAGTGTAAGACTTAAAAGAAGGGTGGAAAGAATGGCCTTGGTAGGGGTGTCCCAATAGCGGCGATTTTCTATTGATTTGCTCATAGTCATGGTAAATATTGTATCATTAAAGAGATGAATTCTAGTAATGGAGATGTGGGGACACGATTGTATGTTGGTAACTTGCCGTATTCTATGCGTACGCCTGATTTGTTTAAGCTATTTTCTGAATATGGTGAGATTGTGGATGCAGTGGTAATGATGGAGGGTGACAATAAGGATAGAAGTAGAGGTTTTGGTTTTGTAACTATGAAGGAAGTGGCGGATGCTGAAAAGGCTGTACTGGCTGTAAATGGAAAAGAAATTTTAGGTAGAGAGATGATTTGTAATGTTGCTAAGCCACGAGAACCAAGGTTTGATTTTTGATGTAAAATTGGTGGATGAAGATTAAGTTTTTAGGGGCGGCTGGAACAGTGACGGGGTCTTGTTATTGGTTGCAGGGAGATAATGGTGGGTTGGTGGTGGATATGGGAATGTTTCAGGGTTTGAATAGTAGAAAGTTGAACATGAAGACACCAGAGATTGACGTTGAAAAACTTAATGGAGTGGTGGTGACGCATGCGCATTTGGATCATGGTGGTAGGTTGCCGTTGCTTATAAAAATGGGATATAAGGGTAAGGTGTACATGACGGCGGCAACTAGGGATTTATTAGAATTGTCCTTGCATGATACGGTGAAAATTAGTCAAGAATATAACAAAGATAGTTTGTTTGGGGAAGAGGAGGTAGAGCAGTTATTAAGTCAGGTGGAGCTTTTAGAAATTGGGGAAGAAAAAATCTTGGGGGAGTTTAAGGTTAGATTTTTAAGGGCCGGTCATATTTTGGGGGCGGTGAGTGTGATGGTAGAGGCAAAGGGGAAATCAGTTGTGTTTAGTGGAGATGTTGGTACGGGTGAGTCGCCTTTAATTTTGCCACCGGAACCGCCTGAAAAAGCGGATGTGGTAATTTTGGAGTCGACGTATGGAGATAGGTTGCACGAGGATGAGGATGAAGAAAAAATTTTAAGAGAGGAAATTGAAAAAGTGAGTAGAAATAAGGGAGTGTTGTTAATACCGGTGTTTTCGATTCAGAGGTCTCAGAGAATTTTGCATTTGTTGGATCATATTCAAAGACAGGGTGGGTTGCCTGGTGGGATGAAGGTTTATTTTGATAGCCCAATGGCGATTGAGGCTACTAAGATTTTTGGTAAGTATAGACAATATTATAGTAGGGAGTTGGCGGACCAGGCAAAGAAAGATGATCCGTTTAATTTTCCAGGTTTGGTGGTGACCAGACAGGCTTGGGAGAAGAAGATAATTAGAAAAGATAAAAAGGCAAAGATTATTGTGGCGGGAAGTGGAATGATGAGTGGAGGAAGAATAATGGGTCATGCTAAGGAGTATTTACCCAAGCCTAGTACTAGATTGTTGATTGTTGGCTATCAGGCCAAAGGGACGTTGGGGAGGGAGATTGTGGATGGGGAGAGGCGAGTAAGTATAGATGGAGTTAGGGTGGAGGTGAATGCTAAGATGAGACAGATTTATTCTATGAGTGCACACGCAGATCAGGAACAGTTGTTGAAGTGGTTGTCTAAGATTAAAGGGGTTAAAAAGGTGATACTGACTCATGGAGAAGATGAACCAAGGCGGGTTTTGGGCGAGAAGGTAAAAACCAGGTTTGGGTTAGAGGTTGATAAGCCGATATTAGGTGAGGAAATAGAATATTTATGAGGGAAATAAAATTGGCATTAAGTTATGATGATGTGTTGTTGGTGCCTAAGAGATCTAAAATTAATTCTAGGAGTGAGGTAGATTTGGGTTGGAATTTGGGAAAAATAAAGTTTAGTTTGCCAGTAATAGCTATTAATATGGATGCGGTGACGGGAGTAGAGATGGCCATAGCTATGGGAAAGTTGGGCGGGTTAGCCATTTTACCCAGATTTGATAAATCAAAGATTCAGGCTGAGAAGATAGTGAAGATTAAAAAAGCTGGAGTGGCGGTGGCTGGAGCGATTGGAGTAACGACAGGTGAGTGGGAGAGATTAGAGATGATGGTTAAGGCGGGAGTGGATCATGTAAGTATTGATGTAGCTCATGGACAGATGGATAAGGTGTCGCAGTTAGTAAAGAAGATAAGAAAAACATACCCTGGTTTAAGTTTGTCTGCGGGAGTGGTGGGAACATATAGAGGGGCAAAAGATCTGTTTTTAGCTGGTGTGGATGTAGTGAGGGTAGGGGTTGGACCGGGGACGATCTGTACCACTAGAATTATGACTGGCTGTGGAGTGCCGCAGATAACGGCAGTGATGGAAGCTAGTAGAGCGGCAAGAGAAATGAAGAAGATGGTTTGGGCTGATGGAGGAACAAAGAATTCTGGAGATATTGTTAAGGGATTGGCGGCTGGGGCGAGCGCGGTAATAGTAGGATCACAGTTGGCTGGTACAGATGAAGCACCTGGAAAGATGAGAATAGTTGGTGGTAAGCAGTATAAAGAATACAACGCTTCGACAAGTTTTACTGAAAAGAAAAACCAGTTAAAGAATAATGGAGGAGGTAAGAGTAAGTATTATGTAAAACACATTGAAGGAGTGGAGTCCTTGGTGCCGTATAAGGGAGCGGTTGAAGGGGTGGTGTCTAGACTAATGGCGGGGGTTAGGTCAGGATTTTCGTATTGTGGGGCGAGAAATATTGGGGAGTTGTGGGAGAAGCGGGAGTTTATAAGAATTACCGGAGCAGGAATGAGAGAAGGTGGAGCTCATGATGTAATTGTATAATGGGTCATGCTAAAGAATATTTATCCAAGCCTAGCATAAGATTGTGGTTTAGAAACTGGATAAGGGTAGAATTTTTAGCTGTTTTATTTGGTTGAAATCTTTAGGGTTGTTGGTTATTAGGGTTTTGGTTTTGTGGGTAATAAGTGTGGCGGCCAGATAGAGGTCAAAATGAGACTTGGGCTTGACTTCTTGTTGACAAAGTTTGAGATAGGTGTTTATGGTTTGAGGTAGAGGGTGGATGATTTTGTTGACGGATTTGATTATTTGTTTAGTTTTTTGGCTGGCGGTTTTTAAGGGAACAGAGTAAAATTTGGTAAGCGTTTGGATAAGCTCTATTATGGTTTGTTGGGTGATGACTAGAGAAATATTTTCTTTTTGGGCTTGTTTGATGACGTTTTTGGCGGCGTTGTGTTGGGAGGAATCGGCGTTGAGCAGATAAACAAGAATGTTGGTGTCTAGTACCCAATGTTTATTAGACATGGTGGCTGTATAGTTGTTCTCTGGTGGGTGGTTCTTTGTCCTTTAGCTTTAGAGTGCCTGATATTTTAAGCAATGAGCTTGGCATAGAGGGGGAAAGTAGTTTTTGAGACAGAAGAGTTCTGACTAGCTGGCTGAGGTTGGTTCTTTGGCTGGCGGTGTAGATCTTGGCTTCATATAGAAGCTGTTCGGGTATGGTAATGGTGGTTCTGATTGTTTGGCTCATATATACATAATAACATAATTATGTATATTGTCAAGTTGGTTTTTTGAATGGTTTGTGGTTTAATGGGTGAATTATGATTGAGGTAATTTTTGATGTGGAGACCCAGAAGCTGTTTGAAGAGATAGAAGATCATGATCCGGGCAAACTTTTAGTGTCAATTGTAAGTTTATATAGAAGAGAATTGGATGAGAATTTTAGAGAGATTGCTGGAACAATGAAGAGTTTCTGGATAGATGAGGCAGGCAGAGAACCAAGAATTGGTGGAATGTGGCCGTGGTTTGAGGAAGCGGATAGAATTGTTGGTTTTAACTCTTTGGGTTTTGACGTGCCGGCTTTGGAGCCATTATATAAAAATGATTTTAATAAACTTAATCATTTTGATTTAATGGATGTGATTAAGAATGTATTAGGTCACAGATTGAGCTTGGATGCGATTGCCAGGGAGACTTTGGGGAAGGTTAAGAGTGGGGTGGGGACGCAGGCGGTGGAGTGGTGGAAGATAAAGGACAAAAAAAGCCTGGATTTATTACAAAAATATTGTGAGATGGATGTGTTGATTACTAAGGATGTGTATGATTTTGGTTTGGAGAATAAAAGGCTTAAATATATTGATAGGTGGAATGAGTTAAGAGAGGTAGGGGTGGATTTTTCTTATCCTAATAAGGAACCAGAAACCGAGACACAGATGGGGTTGTTTTAGCTGTATTTAGAAAATGTTTTTTGAAGTTTTTGATCGAATGTTTTAAGTGGAAGTTTTTTTTCTAGAGATTCGGCTAAAATTAGACTGTCGTAAAAGCTGATATTTTCTTGGTTGTATATATTCATAGCTTGGGGAATGAATGGAGGATGAGTGATGTTTGGTTGTTTAAAAAGACTTAAGAAAGTGGAAAAGATTTTATTTTTTTTAACTTGGTAGTGGTTGTTTAGTATGTAGACTGTTTCGGCGAAGACGATGGCTGGTATGAAAGTTTTGTGGTTTAGGATGATTTTTTTAGCTATTTGAGCTTGGGATTCTATGTCTCTGGTGAGGAATCGAACTAGATAGTTGGTGTCTAAACAAAAGGTTTTAGTTTTCATTTTTGATCGGAGAACATTTTTTCTGCTGTTAACCTTTTCATTTGTTGGCTAGTTAAGGGTCTTGTGTTGGGATTATGTAAGGAACCAAACAAAGAACTTAGATAGGGGATTTTTTGAATATAGATACCCTGATCCTTTTGAATAAGAGTGATTTTGTCTGTGGTTTGGATATTAAGCCTTTTTCTTAATGGGGCTGGTAGGGTAAATTGCCCTTTACTGGTGACTGTTGCTGTGTACATTCTTACATTTTATATTAAGTAAGGAGTTTTGTCAAGAGTAAGGAATGCATGTGGTGGGGTTGTTTTGAGAGTTGACACATGTGCATGTGCGTGTTAATATGTGTGTATGTTAAGTAAAAGAACTCAGATACTGTTTGAAGAAGAAAATTATGATTTTCTTGTTTGGTTGGCGAATGAACAAAAGTTGTCTGTGGGGGAGTTGGTGCGTAGTGCGGTTAAAAAAACGTATTTTGATAAAAGGGAGATTGAGAATGAGAAAAGAAAAAGATTTTTAAAAGAGCTAGTTGAGTGGCAAGATGAAATTGGTTATGTAATGAAAGGTTCAAGTTATAAACAATTAATTGAAGATGGTAGGCATAGATAAAGTGGTAGTAGATGCTTCTGTGGTTCTAAGTTGGCTTTTACCAGACGAGAAGCTAACTAAAAAGGCTAATAGGTTGTATGAGAGGTATGCTGATGGAGAGATTGAACTAGTTGCCCCTGATTTGTTGTGGTATGAAGTGATGAATGGGGTTCGTTCGGCTGTGGTTCAAAAAAGAATTAATAAGAGAGAAGCGAAAGAGGCGATAAAAAAGTTTTCCGAGTTAGGTTTGGAGTTTAGAAATCAAAGTGGGGTTTTTGATAAAATTGTTGAGACAGCTTTGAAATATGAACTGTCTGTTTATGATGCTAGCTATGTTACCTTGGCGAAAGAGTTGGGGTCGAAACTGGCTACGTTTGATAAGAAGATACGAAAAAGTGTGAAAGGGGGTTGTTTTAGGGTTTAACATGGAGTAAAATACTCTATGTATGAGTTTATTTAAATTAACGAGAAAATCTAGTTATGCTTTGGTTCTGCTTACTTTGTTGGCCAGGAAGACTAAGGGTGAGCGGATTAGTTTGTCTGAAATGGAGGCTTTGGGTTTGCCAAAGGCTTTTATGGCACAGATAGCCAAGGACTTAGTTGAGGGAGGAGTGTTGGTTTCTAAAGAGGGTCGTGGTGGTGGTTATGCGTTGATGAATGAGCCTGGAGAGATAACTGTGAGAGAGGCGTTGGAAGCGGTGGCGGGTGAAATACTGGCGGTTGATTGTAATGGGTGTGAGGCGAGTGGAAGTTGTAGACAAAAAAGTTTTATGGCTAATTTTGCGGATGAAATTGGGGAGATATTGGAAAACTATACGTTAATTGATTTAATAAATTGAAAACAATGTTTGGACACATCATTATTCCCAGACAAAAACACCCTATTTTTGGCCAGCGCCAAAATAGGGCAACTCAACTGGGCGGTCCCGCCGTTGGCGGGATCCGGGCCCGCCCTAGTTTCCGTAACTTTTTTGCTTGGGAACAACGATGTGCCCTTAATAATTTGGAAATAATATGGCGTTGAAGATAGAAAATTTGTTTGTAAGGGTGGAGGGCAAGGATGTATTAAAAGGGGTGGGTTTGGAGGTAAAAGCTGGTGAGGTGGTGGCTTTGATGGGGCCGAATGGGTCGGGGAAGAGTAGTTTGGCCGGGGTAATAATGGGATTTGAGAAATATTTGATAACAAGGGGATCAATTAAATTTGATGGGAAAATAATAAACAAATGTAAAATTGAAGAAAGAGCGAAAAAGGGATTGGCCTTGGTAATGCAAAATGTACCGGAAATTGAGGGGGTTAGTTTAAGTGAGTTAATTAGAATAATAAAAAAAGTAGATGTAAATAAAGATGATTCATTGTTGGGAAATGATTTTTTGAAGAGAGACGTTAATAAAGATTTTTCTGGTGGAGAAAGAAAAATGTCAGAAATGATGCAGATAATGGCCTTGAACCCTAAAATGGTGATTTTTGATGAAATTGATTCGGGATTAGATGTTAAAAAAATGAAAAAGATTAGTTTAATGATAAAGAATAAATTGGTAAAAAGAGGGGCTGGAGTATTGATAATTACTCATCGAGCTGAGATTTTAAGATACTTAAAGCCAAAAATTGTTGGGGTAATGTTAAAAGGAAAAATTGTTTGTATGTCTGATAATTGGAAAAAGGTTTGGAATACTATTAATCAACATGGTTATGAAAAATGCAAAAACTGTTAATTATTGGCAGGTAGATAATCGAAAGCCAAGTATAAAAGAAGAAAAAGGTTTGGTGATTTTGCCAAGTGGGGTTGGATTTGAGAAGTATGAATGGGTAAGAAAATATTTTGATGAAAAGCCTGAAGGGGGATATTTTGTATGGATTAGAAAAAGTATTAAGGCGACAGCGAAGGTTTGTTTGACTATTGAAAATATTGGAGTTAAACAAAATTTGGAAAATTTAATAGTAGTGGAAGAGGGGGTAAAAGCGAAGTTAAATGGAAGCTGTTTTGTTTGTAAAAAAAATTTAAAAAGCGAACATGTTGGTAAAACTCAGGTGGTGTTGGGGGTAAGATCTAAATTAATTATTGAGCATTATCATCGGTGGGGTGGGGAAGATAGGGTTAAAATGTTTACTAAGGTAAATGTGGGGCAAGGAGCTGAATGTGAAATAAAGTATAAATGTTTAGAACCAGCAAAAATTTTTGAGAAGACTAATCAAGTAAGAGTAGAAGATGGTGGCAAAGTTAGAATAGAGACTAAATTAGTTGCTGAAAATAGTGATGCAAATTTAATAGAAAGTGTTGATTTAATGGGAGATAATTCAGAAGCAGTAGTTCGGTTGAGATTGGTTGGAAAAAAGGGGGGGAGAATAAAGGCCAGAAGCACGATGACGGGAAAGAATAAGTCTAGTGGGCATGTTGATTGTATGGGTTTGGTGGTAGATAAAAAGGCAGAGATAGAAGTAGTTCCTAGTTTGAAAATAACCGATGATTTGACTAGTTTAACTCATGAAGCTGCGGTTGGAAGAATTAGTAAAAAGAAATTAGAGTACTTGAGAAGCAAGGGGTTAGATGAGAATGAAGCAATTGATTTAATTATTGGTGGATTTTTGGAATGATTGATGTAAAAAAAATAAGGGAAGATTTTCCAATTTTAAAACGGAAAATAAATGGTAAGAAACTGGTGTATTTTGATAGTGCGGCAACAAGTCAAAAGCCCATACAGGTAATTGATGCGGTTTCTAATTATTATAAAAACCATAATGCAAATGTTCATAGGGGGGTACACGCCTTAAGTGAGGAAGCAACGGAAATGGTGGAAAGTACGCGTAATAAAATAGCTGGATTTATAGGATCTGATAGGGATGAGGAGATAATATTTGTGCGCAATGCTACTGAGGGCATAAACTTGGTTATGTATGGTTGGGGAGAGAAGAATTTGGGTAAAGGAGATGTGATAATTACCAGTTATCAGGAGCATCATTCTAACCTTGTTCCTTGGCAGGTGTTGGCTAAAAAAACTGGGGTGGAGTTGCGGGTGGTGGATGTAGACGATGAAGGAAAATTGAAACTTGGGTCGTTAGAAAAATTATTGAATGAAAAGGTAAAGCTGGTGGCGTTAACGCAAGTGAGTAATTTGTTGGGGGTGATTAATCCGATTAAGAGAATTGTAAAACTGGTGAGGAAAAAATCACCGGAGGCAAAGGTTTTACTGGACGGAAGTCAGAGTGTGCCGCATATGAAAGTGGATGTAAAAAAGTTGGGGGTGGATTTTTTTGTTTTTTCTGGACACAAGATGTTGGGACCGACGGGGATTGGAGTGCT
>Ga0180007_10005361_pt1 | contig 13028 bp, 19 predicted proteins | sample MM_PC_MetaG_FD_121122 | JGI IMG/M metagenome (GOLD analysis project Ga0180007, IMG submission 121122) | Groundwater microbial communities from the Aspo Hard Rock Laboratory (HRL) deep subsurface site, Sweden - MM_PC_MetaG | ecosystem: Environmental > Aquatic > Deep subsurface > Groundwater... | reverse complement strand
ATACAGTACATAAAGGCCCTTGATATCGACGTGGTCGTGACCCTGCTTGACTGCTGGGAGCAGATCGCACACGACATACCCGACAAGGTCCACATGTGCAAGATACCGGTGGTGGGCCACGTGACCGCGAGGAGCTCACCGCTCTCGCCGGACTGGTCCACATACCTGCGGAAGGTAGACCACATAGTAGCACCAACGATGTGGGGAAAGGCCGTGGTCGAGGAGGTCTTCCCAGGAAGGGTGTCGCGCATAGAGCACGGCGTGAACCTCGACACATTCAAACCCGATGCGAGGGCGCGGAAGAGGATGCGGAAGATGCTGGGATACGATGACAAGTTCGTCTTCCTTATGGTGGGGCGGAACAAGCAACTCCAGAAGAGGTACGACCTAGCGCTGAAGGCATTCAAGGGCCTGCTCACCAATATGCCAGAAACGCAAGGCAAGGTGGTGCTACACATCCACACGAACCCCCACGAGTCCTACGACCTAGAGGCCATGAGGAACATGGGATTTGAGGACATCGGAAAGGAGCATGTCAGGTTCAGCAGGGTGAAGCTGAACGGCGACAGGCTGGAGTTGTGCACTGAAGGCGATGAGAGGGGCATGTTCCTCAACCCGAACTGGGGACTGGACGAGAAGGCAATGGCCGAGATGTACAACATGGCGGACTGCTTCGTACACAGCGGAGGCGGGGAGAGTTTTTGCATTCCCGCAGTCGAGGCGCAGGCGTGTGGCCTGCCGTGCGTGGTTCCGGCACACTCTGCGTTCTTGGAGACGGTGGGGAAGCCGGAGAGCGGGATACTGGCCAAGATAGCCATAGAGGAGACATCCCCAGGACTCACGGACGAGAGCTTGGTGGATCCCATAGACCTCGGCAAGGCCATGGCAATAATGTTCAAGGACCCAGAACTGAGGAAGAGGTGCTCCGGGAACGCACTCAGGAACGCCAGCAAGTACGGGTGGGACGTGGCGGTCAAGAAGTGGGTCGAGGTGCTGGAGAACGTTGTCAGGCCGAAGCCCGTCAACATGATGACGGAGAGCGGCATCAAGGAGCTGGGTATATGATCATGTCGAGAAACGGAGGTGCCAGATGTCTGACGAGATGAAGTCATCGTACTCGGCCGCAGGAGCATTCCCGATAAAGGTGCTTCTGCACGACAGGCTGATACAAAAGATACGGAGAAAGGGCAAGATAATGCCGATACATGTGCAACTATCTCCAACTAACAAATGTAATTTAAACTGCAGCTTCTGTTCGTGCTCAGAAAGGGACAAGAAGCTTGAGCTATCATACGATGAAATAGATGAGATAATGACCAAGGCCAAGGCGTGTGGGTGCGAGTCGGTCACGATAACCGGAGATGCCCAGAACAACTAGGTTCTCGGCACCGGATGTGGCGAGCCGCTCATGCACCCTGACATAAAGAGAATAATCGCGCGTATGGCCCAGCTCCACATAGAGGTTGGGATCGTGACGAACGGCTACCTTCTCAGCAAGCTGGGACCAGAGGATCTGAAGAGGATAACCTGGGTCAGAATATCCATGGCCGACGACAGGGAGCTCAACGAGAAGTTCAGGGATACGCTAACTAGTGCGATACTCCGCGACAACAGCATTGACTGGTCGTTCAGCTACGTGTTGACGCGCTCACCGAACTACGACCTCATGGCCGAGATGGTGCAGTTCGCCAACGACAACAGATTCACGCATATACGTGTGGTCTCCGACATCCTCGACCTAGAGGGAAGCCCACCAATGTCCGAGGCCAGGGACGAACTGGAGAAGAGGGGCGTAGACGACCGCCTCGTCATATACCAGTCAAGGAAGGAGTACGGCACTGGGGACAAGAAGTGCCTGATAAGCCTATTAAAACCAGTCATAGACTCGGCTGGCTACTTATATGCTTGTTGCGGTGTTCAGTACGCTTTGCACAATCCAAGTAGGGACTTTGAGGAAACAATGCGTATGGGTTTGGCAAAAAACATAGACAAGCTCTACGAGAGCCAAAGGCACTTCGATGGGTCGGTGTGCGAGCGCTGCTACTACACCGATTATAACTGGATACTGAATCTGCTCAAGAGCGACATAAAGCACGAGAAGTTTGTGTGATGATATGGACGAGTGGATTAAGCACGATGGCAACCCGATTTTTGAGGCCAGAGAACGGGGATGGGACAACCACATCGAGGACTTCGTGGTCACGAAGAGGGGTGGAAAATACTACGCATTCTACTGCGGCGGGGCGGGGTACGAGAACCTTCACGGCATAGGGCTGGCCGAGTCCAAGTCGCCACTGGGACCATTCACCAGGGCATCCGATGAGCCCATGATAGAGACCCACAACTATGTGCGTCTGGGATCCATCATCAGGGTAGGCGGTGTCTGGAGGCTCTACTACAGCATCGGCAAGGGAAACGTGTACTTCTCGGAGTCCAAGGACATGCTCACGTGGGACAGGCCGTTCGGCCCGGTGGTCACCTCGATGATACAGCCATGCTGCCAGAGGGTAGGGGATGGCTACGTGATGCTGGCGACCGACATGAACGAGAAGGGCATAGTCTCGCTCACCAGCCCCGATGGCATACAATTCAGTGGGAGAAGGAAGATACTACGTCCAAAGGAGGGAACATCATGTGCATTTGGGCTGAGCAACCCATCATTCGTGGAGGCACGAGGGGGTGGCTTCGGGGTATTCTTTGAGGGTAGGGCGCAGGAGTTCATCGAGAAGATGAAGGGGCACTGTGGCTGGAACGTTTTTGAGGCTATGTGGGACGGAGAGTCGGAGATTGATGTGCCGAAGGTGCCCGCCATCCCGCTCGGGGAGGGATGGGAGAGCCTGCAGACGGCCAACGCGAACATATCAAGGTTCGGCGACAAGGAGTATCTGTACTACGGGGGGTACGGCGAGAGCCATAGGTTCAAGGTGGGCGTGGCGTGGAGGAAAGCATGTTGAGGAAGAGGATGCACTTCTACTGGGGCAACCGAACGATGAGCTTCCTCAGGTATATGTCCCTGCACTCGTTCTCAAAATTGAACCCAGACTGGGAGACGGTTCTCATAAGGCGTAGGAACCCATTCGTGCCGAAGCACCACGCGTGGAACGAGAAGCCCGACTTTCTATACTTCAAAGGAATGGATCATTCCAAAATGCTTGGCAACCTAGACATAGATATAGTTTACCTAGAGGACAAGTACCCAGACATGGCCAAGATGGAAATACCAGAGCTCCACATGGGTGACCTTGTACAGTGGTGTGTCATGTCGGAAGATGGGGGTGTGTTCAGCGACACCGATGTGCTGTTCTTCAGGCCGCTGGACCACAAGCGATTCCGCAGCGTGGATGTCGGATTGGTGCAGTTCCTCGGAAACCCGAAGCCTGGCTATATCCCGACCACATTCATGCTCGGCCAGCCGAACGGCTTCTTCAGAAGGATGTACGATGACACGATGGATCACGGCGACCACATTAGCTGGGAGGGGTACGGGGAAGAGATGATCGGCGGATCGTTCGGAAGCGTTATTGCTGTACAGAGGTCGTTCCCAGACCTGAACGTGGTGAGGTTGCCGAGCCGCATCGTGTTCCCATTCGCCGAGACAGAGAAGATGTTCGTGGAGTATGCGAACCTAATGTTCTACCAGAACATCAAGATGCCAAAGGAGAGCGTGGGCATACACTGGTACGGATCTGGGACCATAGCCCAGCACTTCAACAACGAAATAACCAGAGACAACTACAGCAGTTTCAACAGCACCATATGCAGACTAGTGGGTGAGACACTATGAAGCTCTGCGGGTTCCTGATAACATACAACGAAGAGAAAAAGGGCAACATCAGGCGGTGCCTCGACAACCTGACAAAGGTGTGCGATGAGGTCGCAGTCTACGACGACGCCAGCACGGACGGGACGGTCGACGTGTGCAGGGAGTACACAAAGCATGTGATAGAGGGCAAAAAGAACATAGGCTTCCCCAACAAGCCCCAGAAGAACATTCTTATCAGGTATGTTACTGAGAAGATCAAGCCAGACTGGGTCGTGTGGCTTGATGCTGATGAGATGTTCGATAGATCTGGAACCGATGGGGAGGTCAGAAAACTGTGCAAAGTCGGTGAGGATGAGGGTATTGACGGGTTCGAGATCCACGAGGTGAACCTCTACCTGTCGGATGCGTGGCGTAGGACGGACAGGCTGTACGACGCGGGGTGGTTCTGCAGGCTGTGGAGGAACGATGGCAACCTGAGGTTTCAGGAGGAGAAAGTCCTTCATCCGGTGCCGTTTCCAGTGGGTCTCAGCAACATACAGAGGGTCTACAGCACCCAAGTACTGCACTACGGATTCTCAAGCCTAGACAAAATAGTAGACAAGTTCAAAACCTACAGGATGCACGGCCAAGCGGGGGAGCTACTGGAGAGGCTCGTTCCAGTGGGACACATGGTGCTGGAGAGAGTCGATGATGGGGCGTTCCCAAAGGGCAACATCCCAATGGACAATGCGAGACCCACACCACCGACAAGAGTGGAGTGGGCAAGGATGGTGGCGTGATGTATGAGGAGTTCACCGGGCTGACGTACGAGGAAGCAAAACATTACTGTGCCACACCAACAGAAAACATGAAACCACACGACAGAAAGATAATTGAACTGATGATAAGAAGTGCAAAGGAGGTCGGTGGGACTATTCTGGATGTAGGTTGTGGACCTGGAAGGCTGGCAGGGGTGTTCAACATTGATAAATATGTCGGAATAGATGTGTCACCGGTGTTGGTGAAGGTAGCGATGGAGAGGTATCCCGAACACACATTCATGGTTATGAACGCTGAAAAGATGAAGTTCAAGAACAAGTCATTCGACAACGTGGTATGTGGCGGTGTGCTTCCTCACATGCCATCTGAAAAAATTGCGGTTGATATAATCAAGGAGATGGTCAGGGTTACAAAGAAGCTCCTACAGATAACGTGGAGCACACCGCCCGGATGCAACACCGAGATAAATCATGTCACCGGACACTTCGGAAGGCAGACCTACCAGAACAGATACTCCAGAAGCAGGTTAGTAGATTTGTTACCAAAAAAATCCAAACTTGATGAGGGGTGGTACAACGGGTGCTCCATATGGAGGATATGGCTATGAACAACGACAAAAGGACGTGCATCGACTGCCCCGAGGTTCTACTCAGGGGGCACATCAACTTCGACGAGTGCGGGCATTCGCAGAACAGAATGCCTGGGGCGATGGCAATCGCGGAGTGCGCGAGGAGGCCGGAACTAGGGGTGTTCTGTCCGCACAGCAGAAGGATAGTAGACTGTCCAGAATGGGTACTTGACATCCATAGCGGAACTTACATTTTAAGGCAGAGGGAGTGATGGGTTGGATCTACTGGAGAGATATATGGAGAAGGATAACTACTTCAACGAGCACACATTAGATTGGTGGAGGGGACACCTTGATGTCATCACGGTAGAAGAGTACGCAAAGTTTATGGGCAACAAAGTGCTGGACATAGGATGCGGCGATGGTGGCCTGACACAGATAATGGCAGAGAGGTTCAAATTGGTGGTAGGAATCGACATGAACAGGGATGCCATAGAGTCGGCAAACAGAAGATTCAAAGATGCACATTTCATATGCTGCCTAGCCAATGACATACCATTCGCAGATGGGTTCTTTGATGGGGTGTACTCCTTCCACACACTGGAACACCTATTCAAGGAGGACATCAAACCGACGCTAGAAGAGATATCAAGGGTAGTAAGAAAGGGAGGACACATACTCATTGCAATACCGAAGTCAGGGGACGAGTACGATGCGATGAACAAGATAAGGGCATACGACCCCTCACATATAAACTTCTTCTTTTTGGAGAGCGAAGTCAGAGCGTTTTTCGGTGATGTTTTCAAGATAGTCAGCATAAAGAACGAGACTAGACCAAACCCTGGAAGACTAGACGAGAAGCCACACAACTCGTGGTTAGTGTTACTAAAGAAAACGGGGAAAAAAAGATGATAAGGATACTACTTGTGCGACCCAATGGTGGTGGAGGTCAGTTGCCGAATGGGATACTCTACCTATCATCCTACTTGGAGAGGCACGGATACGACACGGTCGTGAGGGATTTGACGTTCGACAGCATCAGCGATGACATATGGGCTGAAATAAGAAGCGGGGATATACCAGTGGTTGGCATATCCATGCTCTCGGACAAGAGGAAGCAGGCATATGAGCTGGTTAGTAGGGTTAAGTCAGCAAACCCTGATGCTAAAGTAGTGGTGGGAGGGATGCACTCCACATCAATGCCGAAGCTACTAGTGGACAACCTGCCGATAGATGCGGCCGTCATTGGGGAGGGCGAGGCCACGATGAAGGAGCTCGCCGACTACTGGATTAGGGGCATAGGCAACCTAAAGGACATAAGGGGCGTGGCCACCAGAAAGCACGGCATCCACGAGCCGAGGGATCTGATAGAGGACCTAGACTCACTCCCATTCCCGAACTACGTAAAGGTAAACATGGACAACTACTACTCGGTCATGGCACGTAACAGGCCTAGCGAGGTGGTGAACGGCGTGAGGATAGCGGATGCGAGGTACGCCAACATAATAACATCCAGAGGGTGCAGAGGCAGGTGCAAGTTCTGCTCTTGCTTCGTACACTGGAAGTACAGAACGAGATTTAGGTCGGCCAAAAACATACTAGATGAGATGGAATATCTATACAGAAAGAGGGGAATCAGACTATTCCAACTGGCAGATGACTCGTTCGGCCAGGACAGGGAGACGGCCATAGAGATGTGCAGGGGCATAATAGACCGCGGCATGAGGGTGGCGTGGCACACCGACATGAGGGTCGACGCCGCAGATCCAGAGCTACTGGAGTGGATGAGTAGGTCTGGGTGCTTCTGCGTGGCGTACGGGTTTGAGAGCGGGTCGCAGAGCATACTCGACAACCTCGGAAAGGGCATAACCGTGGATCAGATAAGGGAAGCCACGAGGCTGACGAAGGATGCTGGTATAAGGGTGTACGCCCTGCTCATGATAGGGAATCTCGGCGAGACGGATGAGACCGTAGCCGAGACCATAAAACTGATGAACGAGATACAGCCGGATATTTTCAGTACCGTGGGGTACGTCATGCTGTGCCCAGGGACAGCATACTACGACATAATGAGGGGCGAGGGTAGGATAGACGATGGCTACTGGGTGAGGGCCGAGGACGGACTCCCGAAGTTCATACACGGGTTCACGGAGTCCGACCTGAAGAGGTGGTACGGCATGATGATGACTAGGGTGAAGAACAGGTGGTAACATATCGGAGATGGTTGTCCTCATAGGCAGTGGCGGCATTGGCAAGACGATGCTCGCCAAGAAGCTGTGTAAAGGTAGAAAAAGGAAATACATAGCATTTGATGACTTCTACCTACCGAGGAACAGAGAGGACTATGCCAAATTTTTGGAGGGGGTAGCAAAAAGGGTGAACAGCGAGCCGGAGATGGATGTAGTGTTGGATGGGTACATAGTAGAGAATGACAACAATCTAGACCATCTCAAGGGAATGCTGGAGCATCACACGTTGCGGACTGTGGTACTTTTTGCGGAACCAAAGACAATAATGGAAAGAAAACCATCAACACCAGAGCACCCAAGGACAGAAAGCGATATAGCGAACTTCTACAAGTCGTTGCCGAGGCATATGGACATAGAAACCGCAGAGTTCATCGACTCTACATCCGGATACAGGAAAACATCCTACAAAGAGATATATGGGAGCATAGTCACCAGAGAGGATGTGTTGGGCTTCATACAAAGGTTTGAGAATGAGAGCAACGATGGGTGGGACAAGCACTACCAGACCATAGAACTTCCGTTTGGATTCTCCATACGCGGGTACAGCGGCAACACGGAGAGCTGGAGAAGGATATCCAGAATTTTCGACTTCAGAGGAAAGTCTGTGGTAGACTTCGGGTGCTTCCACGGATACTTCTGTTTTGAGGTTAAGAACGCTGGGGCATCATCAGTGATAGGACTGGACAGATGCACCAAGGCCATAGAGACGGCTAGAGAGATTGCGAACATTAATGGGATTGAGGCGGATTTCAGAGAGATGGACATAGAGAAGGATGACATAGCTGGAAGGTACGATGTCTCCATACTCCTCAACGTGTCGCACCACCTGAACGACCCTAGAACATTACTAGAAAAACTATTTAAATCATCAAGGTATGTTATAGTGGAGATACAGTTTAGCAATATAGCAAAAGATGCTGTGGTGGGGATAGCCAGAAAACACGGCCACACGATAATGAATGAGGCAAAATCGGCGAGGCCGAACAGGGAAATAATCATATTTGAAAGGAGGCGGCATGGAAAAGAAGGCAAAGACCGTTAGCATCCTAATCCCAGTCTACAACGCTGAGAGGTACGTGGAGCAGACCATAGTTTCCATTCTTAACCAGACAGCAAGGGCGACCGAGATAGTGGTCTACGATGATGGGTCAACGGACGGGTCGCTCGATGTGGTCAGACGATTCGAGAGGAAGGGCCCAGATGGCAGGAACATCCCCATAAGGATAGTCATTGGGGAAAAGAACATGGGCATAGGGTTCGCAAGGAGAAGGCTCGTTGAGGAGGCCAAGTCCGACTACGCATGCTTCATATCATCCGATGACTTCATGCACCCAGAGTACGTGGAAACGATGTTAAGGGAGGCAGAGAGCCACCCGAAAGCCATACTCTACTCGGACTACGATGTGGTGAACGAGAACGGCATGTACTTGAGGTCGTTCAAAGCTGACACATACGAGTGCTATGAGGACTGGATGATGTCCATCATATTCAAGGCGCATAATGACACGATGTCCGTGAACTACAACATATTCGCTCCGACGGAACTGCTAAAAAAGAACAACTTCAATGAGTCCTTAAGGTTCGGAGAGGACTTGGAGCATCTGCTGAGGTGCGTCTTCATTAATAAGGTGCAGTACCATCATATTCCAAAGGTGCTGTTCACCATCAGGGCGCACCCGGACTCCGTCACGTCCAAGAAGATGGACGAAATAAGGGCGAACAACAAGAGTATATTCGACAGCGTGAACCTCAAGATGAGGAGGCAGATTCTGTGAACCGCGTGGTCGACTTCTTCAAGTCGTCAATGGTGAAGGGCGGAGTGCAGACGGTGTTCGACGAGCTGGCAGCGATGCTGCCGAGGACGAGGGTGCTGTCGGTGTTCGACGTGGCCAAGATGAGCGGGTATGGGCAGTCCATAAGCGACTACAATTTCTTCGAGCTCGAGGCGAGCTACATACTCGATGCGTACCTGAACCTATACGAGAGGATATTCGAGCCGGACTTCATCGTGAGGAACTCCATAGTTGGAACGTTCCACAAGCCGAAGACCAAGCAGGTATGCGTCCTGCAGGACAACAACATAACCGGCCCGAACAACATCTACAAGGAGGGCCTCTACAACATAATATCCTACCTGAAGTTCAGAAGGTCGTACCTCTACCTGCAGAAGTGCACGGTAGATAATTCGGACGCGGTCGTGGCGGTGTCGAGGAGCATAGCTAGGGACTACGATAGGGAGTTCAAGATCAAGTGCAGGGTGATACACAACGGCGTGGACACTAAGTTGTTCAGGCCAATGGACAAAAATGCACTAAAAAAGAAGTACATGGTGCCAGAGGGCAAGCCAGTTGGGGTCAGCATCCAGAAGTACCACCCGATAAAAGGATGGCACGTGATGACCAATCTGATAAACACTCACCCGGACATCCACTGGGTCGTGGTCTTCGCCCAGAGGTTCAGCCACAAGAAGCCGAAGGCCAAGAACGCGACACTACTCTACGAGCTGGAGAGGAGCCAGATGCCGGAGATATACAACCTAGCCGACTTCTCCATACAGCCATCGGCCTGCGAGTCGTTCAACCTAGCTTCAAACGAGGCCATGGCGTGCGGCATCCCAGCGATAACCAGCAACACGGGGTTCGCACAGGACCTAGGCAAAGTGGGGAAGACCAAGTTCGGCTACGTGGTGGACAGGTGGAACGACCCGACCAAGTACAGCGAGGCGATATACGATGTGCTGAACAGCGATGGGTTCAGGCCTAGGGCGGTCGTGGAGGAGCACTTCAATAAAGAAGATTGGAGGAAAAAATGGCTAAAGCTGATAAAAAATCTCTAGTTAAGGTGTACACGGGCTCAAACGAGTATCTACTGGAGTCCTTGCTCGGCCCAAACAGCAACTTTGATTTGAGTAGAACCGTCATAGATATGTCGCTGAGCGAGAAGGTGGCGGATTTGTGCAAGAGGATGGGATTGGATTACATCGGATGTGGCGAGGACGAGGAGAAGACGATGAAGCTGAAGAGAAAACTGAAGTTTCCCAACCGGTTTGCCACAGGCATTTAAAGGGGCAAGAACAAATTCTATTACATGAGGGACTCGACCATACTAGTGATTGGGGCTGGCATATTCCTAGGGTTTCTGGGATTTCTGGCATACCTCTCCTATCTTGCATCAAGGCAGTCAGAGGTACCGCTCACAACGCAGGCACAGACCTATATGCCGGTCTACGTCCCGCAGGCGACGGATGTCCCGAAGGAGGTGCCAGTCATGCAGACCGAGGAGGTAGCACCAGCCAAGCCCCACATCATGAACCACATCCTGACGAACGCGAACCAGTGGTACCAGATACCGATACCCAAGGACATAAGGACGTGGAGCATGAACGCTAGGGGTGCGTACGACCTGTACTACGCATTTGAGCCATCCCATACGACCTACAAAACGCTCTTTAGTGGCATATTTCTGGACTCGGACACGTCCCCGAACAACATAAGCGAGATATACATCAGCTCCGATACGGCTGGGGCGGTTGTTGAGTTAAGCCTATTCAGGTAATGATTATGGCGAAGATACGCCACAGTGGCTCTGGGAGTGGATGTTACGTTACGACTACCGCACTAGGACTAACCATGACGGCTACGACCACGGAGTCAAGTTCAACTTTCACTAGAACCGCGAACTCGGTCAGCGTGAGGACTGAGGGGGCAAATGTGTGGGTTGCGTTCGACACCACGGCAACAACGGCGGATCCGAGCATATTTATGAGGGACGGGGAGGAGCTATCGGTCGGGGACTGCAGCTTCAGCACAATCCACGCAATAACGGAGGCCGGGATGGCAACGGTCAGGGTGGTGTATTAGGTATGGCAAAGATTGATGTCAGAAGGAGCATATCGCGCTCACAGATATATACGCTAATAGACAGCGAGGATGTGGTGTCTTCGTACACGTCAAACTCAATCGACACATGGGACTACAGGTACTTTGTCCTCTACTTGGACATAGACTCTACCAGCACCCCGACGGACTTGGTGATTAACGTCCAGTTCTCGCCCGACAACACCAACTGGTACAACTTCATGAACTGGTTCTACGGCGACATGAGGTGGGAGGACACTGCCACGGCGAGCGGCGTGGCGGAGTGCGTGTGCTATAACAACGTCGGAAGGTACATGAGGCTGGTGGCGACCGTGACCGGGGGGTCGGGTAGCGCCTATTTCACGGTTACCGCAAGGGTGGAACTCTACAACTAGGGGATAGTATGGTTGCGTACAAGACGGCGGACTCTGAGTTTGAGGAGAGTGACAGAAGCCTAGCTATGACTGTGATAACATACTATACGGTAAGGCAGGGATGCTTCGACCCGAACGGAGTCAACCCAACGACATTAGTCAATAGGTTCGGGATCACGAAGGAGAGGATTCTGCGCGTTATTCCAGGTCTTGTTTCTGAGGGAAGGGTAGAGGAAACGGTAGCAAGCCCAGGTAAGTAGGGGGATTCCAATGGCACTAGACCTGATAAGGACCGTGAACGTTGGGTACATCCCCAGAGGGTTGACATTCGACGGAAAGCACATATACGGGATAGATGCAGTCGCACTGACGGTAAAAAAGCACGACATCGCATTGAGGCTTGTGAGGACCAGCGCGGCTCTAGGGTACCAGGCGGTTGGGCTGGCGTTCGACGGAAAGCACCTCTACATATCAGACTTAACCAACAGCGTGCTGAGGAAGTACGACAAGGACTTCAACCTGATAAGAACCAGCGGCGGTCTTGGGTACCTGCCGTACGGCCTGACGCACGATGGGAAGTACCTGTATGTCATAGACTTCAACGGAAGGCTAGCGAGGAAGTACGATGAGAACTTCAACATGGTGAGAACCAGCGGCGGTCTTGGGTACATGGGATATAGCGTGACCAACGATGGCAAGCACCTGTACATCACGGACCTCGTGGGGCTGCGCATAAGGAAGTACGACAAGGACTTCAACCTGCTGAACACCAGCGGGGTGCTTGGGGCCAACCAGATGACTGGTATAACCTACGATGGGAGGTACCTGTACGTTGGGAACACTGGAAACACCATAAGCAAATACAGCTGGACGTAAGACATATTTAGGTTGGTAGAAGAACTTTAATAAGGCACAGAGGGAACTATAACACATGGGCGGCAAGTCTGACATATCATTCATTGCGCTGACGCTGGGTGTGCTAGGAATAATAACACTGGGTATAATAGCGATAATAGTGATTTCAAAAAAAGACGAAGTGACGGCGCCACAGTATGTGGTGCCAGTGGAGCATCATGCCCAGATGCCTGTCGAGAGAGAAGATGGAAGGGAGTACATAAAGACGGCGGAGGTGGAGCCGTCGCTCTCCCACATCATAAACCACATCGTGTCCCAGAACGTGTGGGCATCCATACCGATACCCAGCGACATATCCGTGTGGGCTATGAAGTCGAGGAACCAGAGGTTGTTGTACTACTCGTTCGACCCAAGCCACGCCACGTACTCCTCGGTGTACGCGGGGATGGTGCTGACATCTAGCACGGCACCAGACAAGACAAGGGAGATATACGTCATGTCCCCAAACGGCAACGACACGATAGAGCTGGAGCTCTGGAAGTATGGGAGGGATTAGGTGTCCTCACAGAGCAAGATTTCGTACAGCGGGGTTTCATCGGGCTT
>Ga0180007_10005360_pt1 | contig 13030 bp, 14 predicted proteins | sample MM_PC_MetaG_FD_121122 | JGI IMG/M metagenome (GOLD analysis project Ga0180007, IMG submission 121122) | Groundwater microbial communities from the Aspo Hard Rock Laboratory (HRL) deep subsurface site, Sweden - MM_PC_MetaG | ecosystem: Environmental > Aquatic > Deep subsurface > Groundwater... | reverse complement strand
TAACTGGTAAGTTTTTTTGAAAAATAGGTGTTTAGTTTTTTTTGAAGTTTTTTTATATTTTTTTCTAATATGGAGAAACCAGCAGCGCCGGGATGACCACCAAGATCAACAAAAAGAGGGGAATATTTTCGAAGAACTTCAATAATATTAACCTCGGGGATAGAGCGGCATGAACCCTTGGCGACGTCATCTTTTGTTGAAATTATTACCGAAGGTAGCGAATATTTTTCGGTTAATCGACCAGCGATTAAACCAATGACACCGGGATTAAAATCATCAGCGACGAAGACTATTTTGTTTTTTAAATCAATATTTTTGTCGGCGATATCCAAAGATTCTTTTTGTAGTTCCTGGCGTTTTCGATTGTGAGTGTTGAGAAGGGAGGCATACTTAGTAGCTTGAGAGGAAGTTTGACTACAAAGGAGACGGAGAGAGTCAGTAGGGTCGGAAAGTCTTCCGGCAGCATTTAGCCGAGGACCAAGAAGAAAACCCAAATCGTAAACTGAGAGGGTCTCGTTTTTGGCTCCAGAAATGTCCATTAGTTTTTTTATACCGGGAGAAGGTTTTTTTTGCATGTCGACTAAACCGTGAACCACAACCGAGCGATTATTCTCAACTATAGGTTGGCAATCAGCGACAAGACCAAGAGCGGCCAATCCTAAATCGGCATCTGGAGTAAATTCGCGGGCTAAAATCCAAGCTAAAACAGAGGCGGAGGTATTAACCGAGTGAAGAATGGCGTCGACATGTAACAACTTTTTTGAAGGCAAGTGGTGGTCGACGACAACTATTTTAATATCTGGATTTTTTGCCTTAATTTTGGCAAATTCACTGTCGGCCACGATACCGTTATCGACAGTAATTAAAAGATCGAATTTAAGGTTTTTTTCTGATTCGATCCTGAAAAATGATTTCGATTTAAAACCATAACCATCTTTTTCGCGATGAGGAATAAAGGGGAAGACGTTTTTTGATAAGGGATAGAGGGATTGCCAAAGAATGGCAGTAGAAGTTAGACCATCAACATCGTAATCACCATAAATTAAAATATTTCCCTGAGAATCGAGAAATTTTTTTATTAGTTTTGAGGCCTTGTTAGGGCTGGGAAAAGCCTCGGGATAAGGAGGATTTAAAAAGTTCTTGGAGTTGGTAATATGTCTGTTTTTTAGCAGGAGTTTGATGATCGATTCTGCCGAGCTTTGCCGGGTAATAGTTGTTTTGCTTAAAAAATTTAAAGAGGCTTGCATTAGGCTATTGTATGCTATACTGGGGAGATCAGAAAGTATTACCTTGTTTCTGATCAAGTTATTAGTAAGGTTAAAGGAATCTTAAAAGATTCGAAAAAAATGGCAAAAAAGCTTTTCGTAGGGAACTTACCCTACACCATGACAGATGACCAACTGAACGCGACTTTCGCGACTTTCGGAACGGTTATCTCCGCAAATATAGTTTTCGACAAATTCTCTCACCGAAGCAAAGGTTTCGGTTTTGTAGAATTCGAAACCGAGGAACAAGCTCAAGCCGCTCTATCTTTAGATGGTAGCGAGCAAGACGGTAGAAATATCGCCGTAAAAGAGGCTTTACCTCGTCCCGACAGACCACAAATGTAAAAACATTTTTATCTGAAATTTAAACCCCGTCGCAAGACGGGGTTTTCGGTGGAGAGAAAACAAGATTAAGTCAGTAAATGTAAGTTATACTAAGCAATAAAATTAGATATTCATATATGATTTTTTGAGTTTTATGTATTTATTAGAAAAATATGTTGTTGATAATAAAAAATCCTTTTTAATTTTTGATTTTGACAAGACAATGTTCGAATTAATTATTAATTGGGAGCAATATTTTGAAAATGTTGAGACCGATCTTATTTTCAAAGACAGACAACTATATCGTGATTATCAAAAAGGTGTGGTTAGTTGGTGCAATATGCAAAATTTATATATAGAGAGGTATGGAAAAGTAATGAGAGATCAAATATGTTTGAACAATAAAATATCAGAAGTTAAATTATTTCAAAAAGCGATTATAAACAAGCCACTAATTGATTTGATTAACAAGATAAGCAATGTTTCGATGTTTATTTGGTCTTCAAACACGAAAGAGTTGATTGAAATGGTTTTAAAAAAAAACCACATCTTGAAAAAATTTTATTTGATAGTTTCCCGCAATGATTTATATTATTTAAAACCAAACCCTGAAGGTTTTAAAAAAATTCATCAGACATCTATACCATTAAATAAATATCTTTTTATTGGAGATAGCCAAAACGACGCCCAGGCTGCAAAAAGCATAGGAATAGATTTTTATGAAATTGACTATTTCAGATAATTTTTCTGGGTATTCAAGCCGGATATCGTTTATCTGATAAAATTTGATATTTTTCCGACCAATATCTAACCATTTTTAAATGTCGATATTTTTTTTTGTGATTTTTAGGAAATGGAATATTTAGCGCCTGATAAATACCGAGTGTTAAGAGATCTATTCCTGCATAAGTGTTAGCGACAATGGTACCTGAGATTCTTGGATTAATATCATAGATATAAGGAAAACCAACTTGGCCTTTTTTATATTTTAGTTGTAGGTTGCAGTTGGAATCAATTTTGAAATATTTTATTATATTTTCTACTACCGTTCTTACTTTTTTGTCGTTAACTGTTTCTCCAATAGATGAAATTCCGCCTGAATCAGAGATTCTTGTCCTTTGAACAATAAAGAGAGGTTTCCCTTTTGAACTGAGAGTGTCAACACTATAATCTTCACCTTCCAAATATTCCATGACAATATAGTCTAGGTTGTTTTGGTGTTTCGAAGCGAGAACTATCTCGAGGAGAGCGGTTTTAGGAATATTACGATTCGCATCACGTAATTCAAGATTACTAGTAGCGGACAAAACAAAAAGACCCCGGCCACCACTAAGATTTCGCGGCTTAACAACAACTTTATTTTCGGGATATCCCAATTGGTCAATCGCTTTTTCTAAGTCATTAATATTAGAAACCAACTGGTATTTGGGGATAGGAATATTTAACCCTTTTAAGGCTTGATATAACAAGCCTTTATCCACCAAAGTGTTTGTGAGAATATAGTCGTTGCTAACAATTTTAATGTTTCGACTTTGAAATAATGAAGCTGATTTTGATATCGCCAACGTCTCTGAATTGGTCCACGGTAAAATGACATTGACTTTTTCCTTAGTACAAATATTTAATAATTCTTTAGCGTAATTTAAACTCTCTGGTTTTGAGATATTAAATAATTTATCAACCCACAAAGATCCGGTGTCGGAATTAGTAGAATCGACTCCAATAACGGTTATAGAAAATTCTTGGTTCTCTTTTAGTATTTCAACAGCCCGGGAGGTAACCGGGTGACTAACATCTGTTAGTAAAATTGTGATTGTTTTTTTCATTATTTAATTTTTCAATGTTGGCGTGATATATAAGTCTGGTTGTTTTCGGTAATAATAGTATATTCTTCTTTATTTTCTGGGCCAACATATTGTTCTCCAAAGACCTGAACAGTGTCTGCGGGCTGAAACAGACAAATGTAACCGCGAGAGGTAACTACCACTGTTTTTGGACCCGTTTCGGTTTTAACCTGAAGAATGGTGGGTAGGTAAGAAGAACCGGTTGCATCCGTAACTTTTCCCTTAAAACTTATTTTACCTTGGGATAACATATCATAGGAAGGAAATGGTGGTTTAAGACCAGAAGAAAATGTTAGATCTATTTTTATTCCATCAATAAAAAAAGTGTCCCACCGTCGTCGTGATAAGTCCGATAGTTCCTCCCTTGTACCTGGATATGTTTTTGATTTGACGTCTAAATAATTGACCAAGTTATCTCCATCCAAAAAAGAAAAGCGACCATTTTGGGTGCACATTTCATGACTAAATTCTTTTGATTTCGCGACATTTCTGGCTCCATAAATTATCAGATCAACATCATTCTTTAATAGACAAGGATTTTGATGCAACAACAATGATCCAGTAACACCCGTATTCCTATATAATTCTTTGTCAAATTGTCTGATTGATTTAAAAAGACCGATTATGGGGAGATCTTTTTTACCCTCATATTTTTTCATGATATTTTGTCGGCCCTTTTTTGGATCTAATACCGCCACCACTTTGGTTCGATCAACTTTCATTAATACACGCCACATGGGGGGCGAATAATAATAATCTTTAAAGTTTTCTCTTATAAAATCCGGATACTCCCCGGGTTTTAAGATATCCATAAACTTGCAAAATTCAGTTTCCCCAACCAAAACCGATGATTGAATTTGATTCCCGAGCAAAGTTTCGGCCATTTTATGGGGAATATAATATGGTTGTCCAAAAATTGATTCTCGGGTGTGAAGACCGCCAGCAGTACAAAAATAAAGATTATCAATGGTCTTAAGATAAGTATGATCACAATCTGAAATTCTTTCGTTCATTGTCTGAGTTTAAAAAAATTTTAAATTTTTTTATTTGTAGTGGGGAGGAATGTTTGGACATTAATTGTGGCCGATTTTTCATTTGAGTCAATAGCGGCAAATACCATCATGGCACTTTGGATGTTATCGTTGAGACTGGTCTCCGGCTCCTTACCACCGTCTATCCAATCGATGAAATCTCGCAAGATTTTGTGATGACCACTGGGAGGAGCAGATAAAATGGGCGGTATTCTGATAGTTGGTAGACCATTGCTATCGCGGGTATAAATTCTAACAGTTTTATCTCGATTAACGGTAATTGAACCCTTCTCACATTCAACCCGGTAATACTCCTGATGCCAGCGATTAATATTTCCAGCCTCATTAGAATTACCTTCATAAATAGCTTTGACTCCATTTTCCATCAAAAATAAGCTTAAGGTGCTCGAATTTCCAGTAAAGGTGGACCACTTTGGATTCCAACTAATACCCTGGACAGTTTTACAATTAGAATTTGAGAGATAACGAATCATGTCCAGATGGTGGATTGATCCTTCTAATAATAATGGTTCCTTCATGTCATAAACTGAACCAACATCCCAAGATTTTGCCTTTCTATAGTCAGAGGCATAGCGGGCAACAATGTAATCTATTTTTCCCAATTCTCCACTATCGAGGATTTTTTTTAAGGTCATAATTGGACCCTCGTATCTGTAGTTTTGAATTACTGCCATTTTTAATTTTTTGGCTTTTATTAGTTGATAGGTTTTTTGACAATCTTCATAATTATCCGAGATGGGTTTTTCTGATAAAATTGGAACATTGTTTTTGGCGGCTATCTCATAGGCAGTTGAATGTACATGAGGTGGTAGAACGACTATACAGAAATCTGGTCTAGTGGATTTAAAAGCGAGCTCTATAGAAGTAAAGAGGTGCTTTTTATCAATTTTAAGGACTTTTCCTGAGTCGTTTAAAATTTCTTTATTTTTGTCAACTAATCCACAAATTGTAAGTTCATCAGTAAAACTTGGAATAACATTGGCAATCCAATGTTCTCTTGACCAACCACCGGCTCCCAGTAACAGGACATTTTTTTTGTGTTTCATATGTTTGTGTTATTATTAACAGATATGTCAAGTATATCACCGATCAAATGTTTTGTTTGCGACAGGATAGGAACTATTAAAAAAGGACAAAACAAATATTTTGTAAAAGAAATGTTATCCGGGTATGTAGTTTTAGGAGACTTTCAATACTTTCACGGATATACTTTATTTATTTCAAAAGTACATACTGATGAGTTGTACAAACTAGATAAAAGGGAACAAGAAAATTTTTTGAAAGAAATGGCTTTGGTGGCGGAAGCTGTCATCAAGGCATTTAAACCTAAAAAATTAAATTATGAATTATTAGGTAATACTGATTCACACCTCCATTGGCATTTGATTCCTAGATATGGAACTGATCCGCGTCCAGAAACGGGAATTTGGGCGATTGATTTTAAAATAAGGTGCAACAAAGACACAAGACCAACAGAATACCAATTGACACAAATGAGGAAGAAATTACTATTAGAGCTGAATCAACTTCTTAAATGAAAAAATCAATTGTCTGTTGTATTTGCATCTGGAAATACCAGCTCAACTAGATTTTGTGTATTTTATTAATGAAAGTGGTTACTTGCATAAGTAATACCTAAATTTTAAGGTAAAATCAATTGATGGAGAAAAGACAACTGCCGGAGAAGGTTAAAACAGTAATGCAAAAAATACTCGATAAGGGTGGGGAGATTTTTGTGGCTGGAGGGGCAGTACGAGATTGGATTCTAAAAAGGGAAATAAGTGACTGGGATTTTGCAACTAGTTTGAAACCAGAAGAAATGAAAAAAATATTTCCTAAAAACAGCTTTTACGAAAATGATTTTGGAACTTTTAGTGTTGTGTTGAAAGATAAGGAAGTTTTTGAAATAACTACCTATAGATCGGAAAAGGACTATAGTGATAAAAGACATCCAGACAAGGTTGAGTGGGGAAAAAGCCTGAAAGAAGATACCAAGAGAAGAGATTTTACAATTAATGCCTTGGCGATGGACATAAATGGGGAGGTCATCGACTACCATAACGGGAAGGAGGATTTGAACAACAGATTGATTAAATGCGTTGGCGATCCTGATGAAAGATTTAATGAAGATGCGTTGCGAATGATGAGAGCAATTAGAATTGCGGCACAGATAGGATTTTTAATTGAAGAAAAAACTTTTGAATCAATTCAAAAAAATGCCCATTTAATTAAAGAGGTGGCAGGAGAAAGAATTAGAGATGAACTATTTAAAATTCTTGTTTGTAAACAGGCCGGAGACGGGATGAGATTACTGAAAAATTCGGGACTACTGGTGGAAATTATCCCCGAACTATTGCCCGGAGTTGGGATGGGACAAAGAGGTCATCACATCTACGATGTCTGGGATCACGAATTAGAAGCGTTGAATAATTGCAAAAGTAAAAACCCGGTGACCAGATTGGCAACGTTGCTTCACGACGTCGGTAAGCCAACGGTTATGAAGAGAATTAAAGGAGTAAATACTTTTTATAATCACGAAGTGGTAGGGTCAAGGATGGCAGTACAGATAGGTAAAAGATTGAGATTGTCAAAGAAGGAACTGGAGCAACTGTTTATCTTGGTTCGATGGCATATGTTTACCACCGATGAGATGCAAACAGATAGCGCGGTAAAAAGGTTTATCAGAAGGGTAACACCGGAATATTTGGATGAAATGATATGGCTTCGACGAAGTGATAGGCTTGGTTCGGGGGCAAAGGAAAGTAGTTGGAGATGGGAACTTTTCAAAAAAAGATTAATCGAGGTTCAAAAACAGCCATTTACAGTTAAGGATCTAAAGGTTAACGGAAATGACGTAATGGAAATTTTGAAAATAAAACCTAGTCGAAGAATTGGGGAAATTTTGGAGGAATTGTTTGCGGAAGTTGAGGAAGATGCAAAGCTAAACGATAGAGATCTGTTGATAGAAAAGATAAAAAAAATGAACTAGGCAATGTGGAGTTTGGTGGTATAAGATTCGTCGCTACTTTGCTGACTGGTTAAGTATGAGCCACGATAATGACGAGGTTGACGATTAATTAGGTGATTTTTTCTTTTTTCGGGGACGGTGGCGGAAGTGACACCTTCACGGGGTTTTAATTCTTGACCATCAAAAATAATTTTCCCATCTGGTCTAATTTTAAAGTTTTGCTCTATGGTTGCCATTATTATTTTTCTTTTTTCTTTTTACTTAAAAGCATGAGAGGGATAGCAACGGCAGTGGAAGAATAGGTGCCACAAATGACACCGATAAGAAGAGCCATGGCAAACCAACGAGTGCTAGCGCCGCCCAAAACAACTAGAGACAACAACATGAATATAATGGTCATGGAATTGTTGATAGAGCGAACAATGACCTCAGACACAGCCTGGTTGGATAATTCGACCCAGTCTAGACGAGTGGAAAATTTCTTTAATTCTCGAATACGGTCAAAGGTGACAACGGTGTCGTGGACAGAGGCAGAAAGAGTGGTCAAAAGGGCGGTAACAAAAAGAGCATCGATTTCGGCACCAAAGAAATGACCAAGAATTGAAAAGGAGCCGACCAGGATAATGGCATCATGAAGCATGGCTAAAACGGCCGAGGCACCAAAACTGAGATCTTTAAAGCGGCTGCCGATAAATAATAAAAGCGAAAAGGAGGATAAAAGAATAGCATAGAAAGTTTTCATCAAAAGTTCTTTACCCAAGATTGGGCCAAGAGTATCAAATTGAAGGTTGGAAAAATCTGGGTCGACTTTCTGAAAATCCTGGGTAAGCATTTCTTTTTGTTCTAGGGAGATGTTGGGGAATTTTAGAGTAAAACTATCTTCATTTTTGGCAATTGAAATCAGTTCGATGTTGTTTTTGGCAAAAACTTCTTTTATTTGGGCATCATCTGGTTTTGAAGGTAGGGATACTTGCCACGAAGAACCGCCAGAAAAATCGACAGAGAGTTGAAAACCCCATTTGATAATGGAAAAAATTGAAGCCAAAATTAGAAAAAGGGAAAGAAATAAAAATAGTGGTCTAAATTTCATGATATTCATAGCTTAGTTGATTAGATTATTAGATAAATAGTTGATTAGTCGAATAGTTAATTGTTGTTTTTTCGCGCTAGAACACGTAATAAATTGCGGGTAACAAAGACACCGGTAAACATACCAAGGACGATACCTAAAAGGAGGGTAACGGCGAAACCCCGAACCATACCAGAGCTGTTTAGAAAAGACCAGTTGAAAGGATTAAACAAAATTAGGCCGGTGATAATGGTGCAAGTGTTGGCATCTTTGATGGAATTCCAAGCTCGACCGAAACCAAGTTCCATGGCGTTGTTCCATGATTTTCCTGATCGAATTTCTTCTTTCATTCTTTCAAAAATTAAAATGTTGCTGTCGACGGCCATGCCAACTGACAAAATAAAGCCAACGATACCGGGAAAAGTTAGGGTGACGGGAATAAGACGATAGAGAGTCAGAGTAATCAAACCATAAACAATGAGGCCGAAATCAGCGACTAAACCTAAAAATCCGTAGTTACCGATCATAAAAAGGGAGACGATGGCTAGGCCAACAAGTCCAGCTTTTAAACCCTTGTTGATGGAGTTTTGACCTAGAGAGGCGCCAACTTGAGATTGTTGGATTAAATTAATTGGCAGGGGAAGGGCACCGGCGTTTAGTTGAGCGGAAAGCGCCTTTGCTGATTTTATATCGAAATTTCCATTAATGACTGCCCTACCATCGGGAATAATTACACCGACTTGAGGAGCGGTAATAATTTGGTTGTCTAATAAAATAGCTAATCTCTTGTTGAGATAGTCGGTGGTAGCTTTTTCAAATAATTTTGTACCCTCGGAATTAAATTCCAAAGACACTTCAACTTCACCGGTGTTGGGGTTGGTAGAAGGAGTGGCTTTGACAAGATGAGAACCCTTGAGCCCAGTATCCTTGAGAACATCTTCCATGGTGGCGGTAGCGGTAGCCTCGGGGGGGAGATCAATAATACCCATAAAACTTAGCTGGGCGGTTTGACCGATTAGGCCAATGGCCTCGTCGATATTGGCAACGCCAGGCAGGTCGACAGTTAGGCGGCGCGAATCACCGTTTGAAGATATCTGCACACTGGCCTCGGAAACACCAAAAAGGTTAACACGACTTTCAATATTTGCTTTGAGTGATTCAAGAGCGTCGGGAATGTTTTCACTGTTTTGGCCGCTAGTATCAATATCATAGATCAGAGAGGCGCCGCCGGCGAGATCAAGACCATAACGGAGGTCAAGATTTGGTTTGAATTTATAAGGACCTAAATTTAGTGAAAAATCAGGACGATAAAAAGTTTTGCCAAAAAGAGAGAACTTGAGAGGTAAGTTTACGATTAAACACAAAAAAGTGACGGCGATAATTGACCAAAAAATAGTAATAGTTTTTTGATTATTTTTTTGCATAACCGAGAGACAATTGTCGGGGGTGACCAGTAAAGGTGTAAGTAATGGAAGTTTTTGAGTGGTTAACTTTATATTGAGCAAAGTCCCCTTCCTTGATGTCAAAAGATTTGATAATTTTGTTGGGAAGAGTCAGGGCGAGACTGTTGCCAGTTTTGATAACCTTTCTTGTTTTTTGCATTTATTTTTCTAGTAGAGCAGGGTTGCCAATTATAACAAGAGGCGAAGAAAGGAAAAAATCAACAATAAAGGGATCTCTTTTGTTTTGACGGAGTTTCAATTCTGACTGACCCATGACCATGTAGTTTATTTCAACTTCACGCTTTTTTTCTTCGGCAGAAATGGCGTTTTCAACATCCCTGATGGGTAAATCACCAACAATGACAAGGTCGATTGAGTCTGGTCGTGGTTTTTGCCAAAGTAAAAAAGAAAAGCTAACCAATAACAACTTGGCTTTGTCGAGCTTTTGGGCTAAATCTGAATTTCGATAAGCAAGTAAAAGAAGACTATTAAAAAGATGATGCCTGGAATTGGTGGTGTAATAAAGACGATTACCTCGCTTCTCTGAGGTTAGAATGTTTACCTTTTTTAGGTTGGAAAGCTCCCTTCTGACAGAGTTTATCTCTTCGCCTGAAAGCCGAACAAGCTGGCGGACATAAAAGATCTCTTGAGGATTTCCAAAAAGAATACAGATTAATTTGCACCTAGTTTTGGAAGTAAGGATGGCGTTGAGTGATGTTTCAACCTTCATAGCTAATTTTATTACCGATAGGTAAAATCTCGACCCAGGTTTGACCGGGGACAAAGTTTATTTCCTTGTTAGTGGTCTTATCTTTAAAGACTGTCCTGGCTTGACGAGTACTTTTGGTCCAAGTAGCGGTAATTTTTTGACCGTTATTAAAGACAATGGCTTCACCGGAGCCAATAAGATCGTAAAGATTATGCATATGTTCGTCAATAGAGCGAGATTCCTTGGCGAATTGAATGACAACATTTTTTGCGGTGATAACTTTTTGACTATTGAAATCAATGGCCGGATCACCAGCATTTGATCTTTGGTAAAGATTTAGAGCAGGGTCATACTTCCAGGAAACTGAATAAGCTTTATCACCCCAGAAATCAAAACTAATTTGGGAGGCGGTTTGGGTTGAAGCCTTGTCTTCTTGAGTGAAAGACCAAGGACGGAACGTTTTATCCCAAGAGGTCTTGTTGATTTCGGTAATATTTGTCAGACCACGGTCAGCAGCGACGTTCCAAAGCTCATCACTTGAACAATACAAGGTATGTTCTGTAGCCCTGGTGTCGCCGATACGATCGGGTTCACGACGGCAGGCTTTGTAGGAAAGAGAGAATTGGGAAAGATCGCCCCAGGTACCCTTATTGTTCCAACCATATTTAGCGATTTGCTCGATGGCCTGAGCTTTAATGTTGGTGGTGCAGGGACCACCAACCGTGGCGGCGGAACAATTGGCACCACCGACATGAGCATAAAGCGGATAATCAGAGTATTCGGAAGCAAGGTCGAGAAAATAAGTACGAGCTGAACGAACTGGGCCAACGTCGTATTTATTGGGAGAACCTTTGACAACATTACAATAAAAAACAGCCATAAATCGGGTGATACCACCCTCGGCGACAGTCTCATAAACGATATCAGCATTACCTAAACCAGATTGAGGTCGGGAATCAAAGTGATTTTCGATCATAACCAACAAAGGTCGACGAGTAGACCAAACATCTTTTTCTTCTTTGGTAAACATTTGACCGTTGATTGGGCACACTTCTGTTTTTGGCCCCTCAAAAACAATGAAGCCAGTTTCGGGAGAATCGGTTGAGGTGGGGGTAGCAGTAGATGTTTGGTTTTTGCCCTTGACGGGAAGAAAATTACCAAAAATCCAATATGAGGCAAAGGTGCCGAAAGCGAAGATAATGAAGTACAGGCCGAACTTGATGATTTTAGGTTTCATAAAACATTAACGACTAATAGCTTTTAATATAGCTGATTTTTCCTCTTTTGACAAAGTAATATTATCACCTTGGCCTTTTTTGATTGATTTTGCATAGATTCGAGTGAAAGAACGGTGATGGAGAGAGGTAAGTAAAATGCCAGAATTGTCCTTGTCTAAAAGCACCAGAATAAAACTTTGATCGCCGCCAACATCGTCAAAGGGGTTAAATCTAAGAAGATGTGTTTTTTGAATGGCTCCTGTTAAATCTGAAGCTGGTGATTTTTTATTGTCAAAGTTGCGATACTTTTTTGAGATGAGAAAAATTAGATAGGCAAGACCAAAAAAGTTTAAAAGAGTAAGAAGATAAAAAAAGGTGTTCATGGCAAATGTAAGTTTAGCAAATATGAGCGTGATATACTGAATTTGATGAAAAACAGGAAAAATGAAACAGAGATTAATTCACGATATTTACGGAAAGATTTACTGAAAAGTTTTTTTTTGAGCCTGGTAGCTATTGCAATTGTGGTAGCTTTGTATTATGTTTGGAAGTGAGTTAGCTTTAATTTAAGGAGGTGAAGAAGTAATGGCAACAATCAAATTTTATTGTGTTAAATCCAGAAAATCAGTGGAGGTCGACATTTCAAAAGTTAAGAAAGTAATTTTGAAAAACGGTAGACCAGCAGCTGAGGCTACTGATCCAGAAACTGGAGTCAAAATGTTTAAGATATTATCCGCAGCAGATGCGGCTTTATTGTAAAAAACTGATTAAATCCCCCCCTCGTCATGTCGGGGGGATTTTTTTGGTAAAATAGGGTACTTCAAAGAAGTTGAAGGGCTTACTCCGATTCGGAGAGGAAAGTCCGGACCACAAAAAACAGGGAACCCAAAAAACTAAGGTCTGTCGTAAGACAGAGGCTCTGCTACAGAGACGAGAAATGTGAAACGAGCAACCTTCCCGTGGAAATCTCGAGTCGAGACGTTAATATCTAGTTTTTGAGAGTCTCAGGTAGAGAGAATAGATAGATGGCCCATAAACAGAATCCGGCTTAACAACTTCTTTGAAGTATTTTTTTAATTACTCTGAAAGTGATCTGACAATTGTTTCAATGACAAGATAAAGAGGAACAGCAATAACAGC
>Ga0180007_10005359_pt1 | contig 13030 bp, 9 predicted proteins | sample MM_PC_MetaG_FD_121122 | JGI IMG/M metagenome (GOLD analysis project Ga0180007, IMG submission 121122) | Groundwater microbial communities from the Aspo Hard Rock Laboratory (HRL) deep subsurface site, Sweden - MM_PC_MetaG | ecosystem: Environmental > Aquatic > Deep subsurface > Groundwater... | reverse complement strand
CTTAATCGGTTGTTTAGTTTTAAATTAACGGTAAAAGTAAATAAATGTACACTGTGTGAAAAATGTTTAAAGCTTTGTCCGGCCCAAGCTATCTATAAAAGTAAAAATAAAATTAAATTTGATAAAGCGAAATGTAAATTGTGTCTTTGTTGTGCGGAGTTGTGTCCTCAAAATGCCATTAGTCCCTATAAGGGAATTCTATTTGAGTCTATAGGGATTATTAAAAAAATATTTAAAAGGAAAAAGTGAAAATATGAAAGTAGTCTTTCTTTATTGGGGGTATGAAAATCCTGGTATTGAAGCTTTATCAGCTGCGCTTAAAAAGGCTGGACATGAAACTTCTTTGGTTTTTGATCCGGCCCTTTTTAATACCTTCCATATAATGAACAGTTCCTTAAAACGGATCTTTGATATTAAAGATAAGCTGTTAAGAAAAATTATCGACGGTAACCCTGATTTAGTAGCTATATCTACGTTATCTGAAGATTATGATTGGGCTTGTGAGATGGCTAGTCTTATTAAAAAAGAAAAAGATATCTCTATTATTTTTGGCGGTAAACATCCTACTGCAGTACCGGAAAAAGTAATAGAGAATGATTTTGTTGATTATGTTTGTGTGGGGGAGGGAGATCTGGCCTTAGTTGAGCTTGCTGATGCTTTAGAGCAGGATAAACCGGTAGACACTATCTTAAATATTTGGTCAAAAAAAAACAGGCAAGTTATTCGTAATCCGGTTAGGCGATTAATTGTAGATTTAGATAGTTTGCCTTTCCCTGATAAAGATATTTTTTATAATGAATATTTAAATTTTCGGCAGATCTATACTATATCTACGAGTCGAGGCTGCCCTCATGCTTGCAGCTATTGCCATAATAGTTTTGCTAGAAAGCTTTATCAAGATAAAGGGCCTTATTTGCGCCGAAGGAGTGTAGATAATGTAATTACTGAATTGGTCGAAGCTAAGCAGAAATATAAGATTAAAAAAATTTATTTTTTAGATGAGATTTTTATCTATGATTTGAACTGGCTTAAAGATTTTAGCTTAAAATATAAGGAGCTAGTCGGCCTACCCTTTGGTTGTGAAGTTTATTCTTCATATGTTAATGAAGAGGTTGTGAGTGTGCTTGAAGCTATGGGATGCCTGGCTGTAGATATGGGGATGCAAACGATTAGTGAGGATTTAAGAGAAGAGGTTTTACAGCGAAGAGAAAGCAATGAAGATATTAAAAAGGCGATTGCTTTATTTAGGAAAACGAGAATTTTTCTCTATATTGGTGTTATTTTAGGTTTGCCTAAACAGGATGAGCAAGAAGCGTTAAAGATGGCAGTTTTTTTTAATCAGCATAAGCCTGATTTGATTTTAACCAGCTGGCTTAGATATTATCCTAAGACAGCCATGATAGATATAGCCATGGATTCCGGGATGTTGGAAGAAAAAGATATTAAAAAAATAGAAGAAGGTGGTGGTTTTTCTCCTTTTGTAAGAAGAGGACATACCTTTAAAAAATCTTTAGGCAAAGTAGCGCATTTAATACTTATCAGTCCGTTTATTTCAAAGAGATTAATGAATTGGCTGATAGAAAAAAAGGTATACCTTTTTTTCCCGTCTAAAACTTTTTGGCATTTAAATTTAAATTCTTTATTCGGAACCTGGTATAAAAAATTGATAGAAAGACGGGAAAAGTTACTCTATTTTACAGTTTGGGGACAGCTCAAGTTTATGGGAATTTATATGTGGAGAAGATTAGCTAAGAGGTAATGAATAAAATGGTGCTATTTAAAACATTATGCCCTTATTGCCTGACTAAGGTAGAAGCGAGCATCTGCGAAAGAGAGGGCAAGGCCTTTCTTAAAAAAACATGTGTAGAGCATGGATCATTAGAAAAATTATTATCTCACCACGGTAAATTTTATATGGAATTAGAGAATTTTCGCTTAAGGGTGGCCAAACAAATTTGTTTTGAGAATACAAGAAAAACAAATTATTCGGTGCTTTCCATAAATTCCTGTCAGCTGGATTGTGATTATTGTCATGTTCGCGTACCTGCTATGGCTTTTGAGAGCATGAATAGTGATGATTTAGATAGTGTATTAAGAATGATCAAAGATAATAAGGAGCAGACGATGTTGTTTCTTTCCGGTGGAGAGCCGACATTACATCCTGATTTATTCTATTTTTTAGAGCAAGCAAAATTATTAGGAATTCCGGCAGGAATTGCTACTAATGGCTTGAAACTTTTAGATGAGAATTTTTACCGGAAGTTAAAAGCGTCACCAGCTAAAGAGATAATTTTGTCTTATGAGGTTTTAGAAGAAAAAAAAGTAAAGAATGAGACGCAAAAATTAAAACTTAAAGCTTTGCAGAAGTTAGAAAAAGACGAGGGCCGGTTTAGTTTAGTTTTAGCTCCTCTTATTTTTAGAGAGAAGAATGAGCAGTTAATATTAGATACCTTAAATTACGCCAAAGATAGGCACTTTGTAAAGAGAATCGAAGTGAATGGGTTTTCGTGGGTCGGTTCCGGGATTAAGAGAGATATAGAACAGATGATTATGCCGGATGAGATGATGGATGTTATTGCTTCAATGGTTAACGTCGATGATAGAGAAGATATTTTTATTTTTCAAAAAATATTTTTTATGGGCTTAGGTATTTTCTGGAAAGTTCATGTCTGTCGTTTTTTTCAGTTTATGTTTTTAGTTAGAGAAAAAGGGGAGCTTACCTCAATTACTACTTATTTTGATATGAAGAGAATCGAGAAAGGATTAGCTTTTTGGGAAAGATTTTCCGGCTCTTTTAGGGTGGTGCAAATAGTAATTTTTTTCTGGATGATGCTTCTAGGAGTGCGTTTTAAGACGTTTGTACTGCTTAAAAAAATATTTAAGACAGGACTGGATAAACTCCGAAGAAAAGTTCCCGTAACTTTTGATTTCTTACCGGTGGCTATTGTTACTAATTGCAGTGCTATTACCACAGATATTGACATATGTTCGAAATGGTGTGCCAATGGAATTATTTATAAGAAAGCAGGTAAACTTTTTAAAGTTCCCAGTATGTATCCTTTTTTCTAGGTGAAAAGAGAGAGCTCTTTCAAGGTATAGGAAAGGTGGGATAGGCTAAAAGGTAAAGACATTCTAATACTGGGTTCTAAATAGCAAGGCTGACAGCAATCGTTGCATTTTTTTGCTAACTTTTCTTTGTTGGTATCTGAGGAAAGAATATCTTTTAGAGAAGATTGGGTTATATTACCTGATGGACTATTATAGGTAATACAAGTAAAGATATCTCCGTAAGCATTGATATCATAACTTAAAAGACCGGCATAACATAAGAATTGTTGACCATTTTTATGTTTAAAATAATTAATAATTTCTTTTAAGTATTTAGTTGAGTTGAAGTAAAGTTTGCTTTTCTTTTTATGTTTAATAATTTGTTGGATTTGTTCTTCTAATATTTGTAGTTCTTCTGAATTGAAAAGTTTTTTTTTGTTTTCGGTGCTGTGTTTAAAAGGATAGGTATTATGGATTGGTAAAAAACGAATTGCGTCAACTTTTAAATTTTCAGCCATTTTAACGGCGTTCATACAGTCATCATAGTTATCCCGGCTAATTAGGAAATTAATACCTGTTTTTATTCTGTTTTGACTTTTTTCTTTTAGTATTTGTAATCCTTTAATGGCTCTCTCGTAAGCTTTTTCTGTCCCTCTTAAGGTGTTATGCTTTGTAGCTATCGAATGATCTAGTGATACAAAAACTAATCCGATTTGTGAATCAACCAGCAGGTCTGATTTTTCTTCTAGAAGATAACCATTAGTTGTAACCATGGATTTGATGCCGTAGCTATTAACTGTTTTAATAAGAATATCTAAATCGGATCTTAAGAGAGTTTCTCCTCCGAAGAAATCAATAATCGTGACATCTAGCTCGGAGGCTTCTTTAATTAAATTTAAAATTTGTTCTGTAGAAAGTTCTTGACGATCGCTTTGTTCTTTCCATATATCACAATATTTACATTGGTAATTACAGTTTTTGGTTGTTTCAATAAATAGCATAATCGGTGAGGGATTAATCATTTTATTATGTTGAAAAAGATAGGCCTTTGAAGTTCCTTGAAAAAGTTTTTTTATCCGCTTATAGCGTTGAATATAATTTTTCATTTTTTAATTATTTGTGAAAGGATGAAGATAAATCCCCTTATAAGAGAAAATAACTGTTTTAGAGATTTTATATCTTTTAGATATTGAAATATTTTCTTTGGTCTAAGGTAGAATCTCCTAAAAGCCATTTTTTTTAATTTTAGAATTTCTTTTCTGGAAAGTTCTTCTAAGTGATGTACCGGCGCTGTATAGATTCCGTATTGAGAAAAATCTTTTATATCTATTAAGTTTTTTTTGTCCAATTCTTCGTATATTTCGCTACCTGGATAAGGTGTTAAAATTAAAAATTTTGCAAATTTTGGATCTAATTCTATCGCAAAATTGATAGTCTCTCTAATACTTTTTTCATTGTCCCCTAAAAGACCAATCATAAAAAACCCCCAAGTCTCTAAACCTATTTTTTTAGCTAAAGCAAAAGTTTCTTTTATTTGTTGTTTGTTTAGCTTCTTTTTAATCAAAGTAGAGACACGTTCACTGCCTGTTTCTACTCCGAAACTTGCATTTTTTAACCCGACTTCATGCAGAGCAGTTAATATTTTTTCATTCACCATATCTATGCGCAGGCCATTGGCTACTTTTAGATCGATTTGATAAGGTTCTTTTTTTAATAGAGCACAAAATTCATAAATAAAATCTTTGTTTATAGTTAGCACATCGTCTAAAAAATGAATTTCTTGGGCTTTGTATTTAGTTACTAATTCTCTAATTTCTTTTACCACATTTTCTGGAGTACAGAACCGGACAATTTTACCAAAAATATTTTTAGTTTGGCAATAAGTACAGGTTCCCGGACAGCCGCGAGAAGCCATTAAAGAGAAAACAGGAAAACGAGAAGCGTACGGCGGGGCATATTTATGGATATTAGGGATTAAATGTCGGGATGGCAGCGGATACCAGTCGAGATTTTTTATTAAAGGCCTGCTTGCTGTTATTTGTATTTGTTGGTTTTTATCTTTGTAAACAAGGCCTTTAATTTTAGAAAGTTCTTGGTTTTTGTTCAGTAAATAGTCGGTTAGTTCCAGCATGGTACATTCGCCTTCTCCGACAATAATAAAGTCAAAGACTCTATCTCGAGCACAGGTAAAAGGAGAAATAGTGGCATGAATTCCTCCTAAAACTATGGGGATTTTTTCAGAAATTTTTTTTATATTCTTTGCTAATTTGTAGGCTTGGGGGTAGGTTGGCGTTGAAGCAGTTAGGCCAATAATATCAAAAGAATTTTTTTTGATCGATTCTAGCAGAAGGGAAAGCGGTTTTTTTTCTAAATCAATATCTATGATAGAAATTGTGTGGCCTGCTTTTTCTAATAAGGCTGCTACCCAGAGAACGCCTAAATGAGGATAGGGAGGTAGAATCGTTTTTCCATATAAATGTGACTGAGAGGGGATGAGAAGTAGTATTTTTCCCTTTTTTCTGGGACGCTCTAATAGTTCCTGGACCGGGTTTTCATTGGCCAGGGAATCTTCGATTTGCGGCTGATATGATAATTTTTTATTCATAGTTTACAACCTACTCTGGCGGTCCAGGTAAAGTCAAGAATTTATTATTTACTAATTATATATTTATAGAAAACAGAGACGCCTAGAATAAAAAAAGGTATAATTACCGGAAAACCTGAAAGGTATCGAAAATTGGTAGATAAGCTTGTATTATCGGTTATTATTCCTTGCTATAATGCGGCTGGAACTATTCGTGAGACTATTTTATCTATCTTAGCCTCTGATTTTGATAAGAAATTTGAGATTATCGTTGTAGATGACGGCTCTACTGACGGTTCAACAGCAGGAATTGAGAATCTTAATGTTAAATTAATAAAACAGGAGAATAAAGGTGCGGCAGCAGCCAGAAATAGAGGTACTAGGGAAGCGTCTGCTGATTTAATTGTTTTTGTAGATTCTGATGTTGTTTTTTTTAAAAGTACGTTAAGAAAGATTTATCAGCATTTGATTAAAGATGATGTTCATTACGTTTCTACCCGATATTCTAAAACTCCTTTAAATAATGGTTTTATCCATAAATATAAAGCTTTAGCAGATTATTGTTATTATTATGACTTTATATTTACCGCTAAAGAAAAAGAATCTGTTATTAAGAGGGTTTGTATTGCCGGCGGTACTGAGGGATATAAGAAAAGCGTATTTGAAGTATTGGGAGGGTTTGATGAAACTATTAAAGGTGCTTTAACTGAACAAGAGAATTTGATTTCTGAATTAGCTAAAGAATACAATATGATTGCCGATGGCAATATAATATTAAAGCATCATTTTCCGGATTTTATTCCGCTGGTTAAAAAATATTTATGGCGAACTTTGTATGCTATGCGAGTTATTAAGAATGGACATTATGTACAGCCTTATCTTAAGAAAAATATTTTCAGGGTTATTTTAGCTCCGTTAGCGATAATTGCTTTGCTGCTTTTTTTATTGAAAGGAAATATTGTCTGTTTAGGTACGGCTCTGTTTTTTCTTTTAAGCTATATGTTCTTGCATTTAAAATTATATATTTTAGCCTTTAAAAGGCAAGGGATATGGTTTTTAATCTACACCATTCCGGTAAATTTTTTCTTTAGTAATTTAATTTCTTTTGCCGGTTTTTTAGGTACTATTAGAAAAATATTGAGATGAAAATATTACTTTTTACAACTCCTTGGCGTTTTTCGGAAACTTCGGGAAAGTTAATGCATTCACAAAAATATGGTTGGATAAAAAAACTTCTCGCTATAAATAATCAAAGCGTAATGGGCCCATTTCCCCCTTTAGGGTTACTGTATTTAAGTAGCGTATTGAAAAATAGCGGACACCAGGTAACTGTTTTAGATGGTTTTTTTGTCAGCAAAGAAGATATTTTAAAAAAAATTGAAAAAGGACAGTTCGGGTTGATAGGTCTTTCAACTATTACCTGTCGCTGGAAAAAAGATTGTACTTTTTTGCAAGCAATAAAAGAAAAATTTCCTTTAATCCCTATTGTAATTGGAGGTTCTCACGCTACTGGGTGGAGAGAAAATTGTTTTAAAGATAGTAAAGCCATTGATTATTTAGTTTGTCATGACGGAGAGGATACTCTTTTAGAGTTAGTGCGTTCTCTGGAAGAAAAGGGAGATGTAGCGCAGATAAAGGGCCTTCTTTGGAGAAAAGAAGGTACCGGAGAAGTAGTGGCTAACGAAGATAAAAATTTTTTAACCGATTTGGATACGCTTCCTTTCCCCGATTGGGAAGCTGTTGATATTTATAAGTACATTCCTACTCTAACTAATTATAAAAAGCTTCCGTCGATTGATATGATTGGTTCCCGGGGGTGTTTTTTTGAATGCATTTTCTGTCATTCCAGTAAAGTAGTTAGAAAGAGAAGTGTGGAAAATATATTAGCTGAGATTGATATTTTAGTTAAGGATTACGGGATAAGGGATATTACTTTTTATGATGAAACCTTTACTGTTTTTCCGGATAAAGTACGGTTGTTATGTGAAGAATTAATTAAACGAAATTATAATTTGAGCTGGGCAGCTAATGCCAGAGGGGATTCTTTAAGTAAAGAGTTGTTGCTTAAAATGAAAGAGGCTGGATGTTGGAGGTTATTGTTTGGGATAGAGAGTGGTTCGCAGAGTGTTTTGGATACGTTAAGAAAAAAAACCACAATTAGCGGTTTAAAAGAAGCAGTAGCTATGACTAAAGCTTGCGGCATTGAAGTTCATGGTACTATGCTTTTTGGCACGCCAGGGGAAACTTATGAGGAGGCTTTAAAAACTATCGTTCTTGCCCGCGAATTGGATTTAGATTATGTGGCTTTTGGAGCTATTGCCCCTTTCCCGGGAACAGAGCTTTTTAATATGATTGATAATCCTTTGGAATATGATTTTGATAAAATGAATTTGTTAACAGTCAGTTATATCCCGGATTCTTTAACTAAAGAAGAATTAGAAAGACTTTTAAAAATTTCATATAGAAAGTTCTATTTTAGGCTAGGCTATTTATATAAAAGAATTAAGAAGATACGCTCTTTTGAAGATTTGCGGAAAAATATAGTTGGTTTTTTAGGGATGCTGGACGCCTGATTAAAATGGAAAAATTTATTTTATGATAGCTTATATTAATATTACAGTTTTGTTCTTATCTTTGATGATTTTTTTCTTTTTATATTTAAGAAGTCTTTCTCCTTCTTATTTAGAAAAGAGGATAGGAGAAAAAGCTTACAAGATTTCTACCAGTTATAGAATGTTCTCTCTCCCTTTTATTAATATAGTCAGGGTGAACTATATTATTTATTTCTTTTATCCTCTCCCTCTTGCTTTTCCTCGTAGATTTTTTTGGGGCTGGCCTTTATCTCTTTTTTTTGCGTTTTTGTTAATGCTGCCATATATTTATCTTCTATCTAGGGGGTTAAAGGATGCCGGGAAGGAGAGTTTTATCACTCAGAAAGAACATAAGCTTTACAATAAAGGCATCTATCGGAGAATTCGCCATCCGCAACATATTGGAGTGGTGTGTTCGTGGTGGATTCTTTCTTTTTTACTGGATTCTCCTTTTTTAACGTTGCTTTCTCTGGTCTGGGTTGGTGTCTATTATAAATTTTCTCTGGCTGAAGAAAAAGATTTGGAACTTAGGTTCGGAGAGGATTATTTAAAATATAAAAGGGATACAGGAGGAATTTTTCCCAGGAAATTATAAAGTATATTATTTTTAATTTTTTTTCTGATGGTTATTGTTTTTCATAGAGTTCAACACTACCATTAGTTACGTTAATAGTGTTTTTTAGTTTATATTGTTTCCCGTAAACAAAAAAGTATTCGTAAAGTTCTCTGTTTGCTTCAGAAAGTGTTTTAAATAGTGTTTGAAATTGATTTCCTGCTAAAGCTTTATGATAAAATTCTTTTAGTTCTTCAGAGGTTGCGGAAAATTGTTTTATAAGGATAATATGGGAAACTTCTCCGTAAGATATAATCTTTTGAGCTGTATGCATATCACACATATCTCGAGGAATATTTTTTTTATTTTCAAAGGGATAGAGCACAATATACGAAAGTCCTGTTGTTTTGAAATTTGAAATTAAAGCCTCTTCAAAAATTTGACTTTTGATGTTAAGTTCTTGTTGCAGAATAAATATTTTAGCGTCGAGCTTGTTATTTAGGAGAGTAGTTATTTTTTCTTCCTGAAACCCTAAGAGATCTATTCCGAATTTTCCGTAAATTGCTGAGGCTCCGGGAAAATTTTTAATAGATTCAAAATTTAGAAAAGAGCGGTCGGTCCAGTTCGTATAGCTTAAAATGAAGAATTGTAGAATGATAGCAGAGGAGATAAAGGTAATAGTTAGATTATAAATTTTTTTATTTTTTATTAAAGAAATTGAGAAGGCAATTAACAGGCAGAAAAACGGTAGACTGGGGATATAATATCTGGCCAGAATAACTTGTCCGCAGAAAAATAAGAGTAGAAGGTGGGGGAGAAAACTGCAAAAAAGACCACTCAGGGTAAGCTTTAAACCTTTTTTGGAGATAAAGATGTAGATAATAGCTATTGATAAAAGTATGAAATATAAGGGGCTTAAAATGTAAGCATATAACTGGAAGAAATATTCTTGAATATTAAAGCTTTGGATAAAGGCAGAAAGAGAACTGGAAAGATTGCCGGCTCCTGTATAGTATAGTAGACAATTTTTGAAACTTCTAAAATGCCACCAGCCGGAAATACCAGCAATTATCGAGACTGCTGCTGTTATATTAAGCAAAGATTTTAGTTTGAAGTCTTTTTTTGGTGAGAAGTAGATAGTGATAACAGGTAGAATAAATAGGATAAAAGTTGCTTTAGTAAGCAAGCCTAAAGAGGTACTTAAGGCAAAAAATAAGGTATAACTGGTTTTATAAAAATGATTGCTTTTAAGCATAAAATAGGTAGTTAAGATAACGAAAGAGGCTAAAGGTATAGCGGGCATAAAACATTTTGACAGAGCAAAATTAATAGGTACTGCTGCAGTAAAAAAAGCTGATAATAATCCTGTTTTTTTGTTGATAAGATTTTTTCCAACTCCATAGGTGGCTAAAATCAAAATAACATAAAAAATTTGAATAGAAATTATGGCAAGATCCGGAGATGGAGTTAAAAACTTAAAAAAAAGATAAGGCAGTATAGTTATGAGCGGAGGCCTGGTAGAATAAGATATAATATTTAATACTTCCGGAAGCGGAATTTTGAAGAGTTCAACAGCACCTAAATAATAGAAAGTAGCATCGTGAACGGGAATAGTTTTATCTAAAGCTAACCACACTATATTATTAATCAAAAAGAATAAAGTGATAAAAATAATAATGTTTTTATCTCCTTTGTTTATAAGCTATAAGTTCTTTGTTGCATTTTTCTTGGAAGTTTTCTGCTTCCGGTAAAGTATTTATAGTGGAAATCATTTGCTGGTTTTTATCGCTATTGTATCCTCTTTTAAGTAACAGCCAGCCGTCTTCGTAAGCCAGAACACCATATTTTTTTTCTTTAAGAATTTTTTTGACCAGCTCTCTGTCAGGCGGCGGGAATAAATTACGCGGCGCTAAGAGATCTAAAAAAACATATTCCCATTTTTCATCTGCTGAAAAGTCCCATTTCTCCTGCTGGTCATAGGTTAAAAACATTTCCAGTTCTTCTCTGTCTATTAGGTGTTGATGAAGTATATGTTGAGCGACGACAGAGGATCTTTTCGGGATCATTTCCAAAAATTTGTGCCCGATTCTGGTATGAGGAGTAGAGGAGTAATACGCAGGAAAATAATGATTCGTTAAAGGCACCGGTCCTTGATGAGATTGAGTATAAAGATGGAAATAGTAGTGACAAAGAGCAGAACCGACAATAATACCCAGACTTAAGAAGCGAATAGCTATTTTCTTATTCTGTTTTATTTTATGAATAAATATTTCTGAGCCGTAGATGGCTGAAAGGTAAACAAAGGCTGTGAAATAAGCGAATTCTGAGCTGTAGTTATGAATAAAAAAGATATAAGAGAGGGAATAAATTAAGGGGAATAAATATGACATACGAAAGAGAGGCATAAAAAAAAACGGTAAAAATATATTGAGTAAAATTATGAAGTTTTCCGCTCTCATTAAGGGGTTTTTTAGAAAAATAAAAAAATGTTTTATAAATTTGTCAGTTATAGTCTTAAAAAAATTAGCAGATTCTGATGCTGGATATACTCTTAAGATGGAGATTAGCCAATGATCGATTTTAAGCAGGAAAATAATCCCTAAAACAGTGGATAGCCACAAAAAATTAAATAAAAAAATAATTTTTCCATAAGCTTTGTGTTTGGAAGAGAAAAGTAGCGCTATCCCCCAAAGCATATTTAAAATCACGACGTTAATCCGGGTTGTGTTGGCTAAACTAATAAAGAATAGAGCAAAGAGCAGTTGTTTTTTTTCTAAATAATGTGCTGCTAAGATAAGGCAAGAGAAGGTAATATAGGGTAGCGGAAAACCGACGGTCGTTGCATAATGAGTAAAGGGGTGAAGCAGATAAGATAGGGCAAAAACAGAGGATAGGCAGGTATCTTTTAAAATATTTTTAGTGAACATGTATAAGGGAAAAATCCCGAAAGCAATAACTGCGGTGTGTAAAATTAATAAGATAGGTGGAATAGGCGGAAGAAAAAGTTTTATAAAATAGATAGGTTGGAGCAGGGGGGTAAGATATTTGAGTTGCGGGCTAAAAAGTCTGTTTAAAAATGAGTGAGTCCAGATAAAGTTACCTTCTGTAGAAATTTTCCAGGAAGAGGAAGTCAACCAGCCAACATCCCAGCAGGTAGGGTTAAAAGTATTATATTTAGCGATTTTTAAACAGGAAAAAATAATCGTATAAGCTAAAAAGAAGATAAAAAGAAAGAGGTATGGTGTATAATAACGGAATTCTTTAGGGAATGAACGAAAAATTTTCATCTCTTAATATATTATATATTATATAATTAAATTAAGCTATAGCCGAATTAAATCCTATTAGTTTGTTAAAAATTGATGAGAGAAGTGAATCTTATATGAGAATTACGTTTGTTTGCCAAGGATATGAGAGTTTGGGTATTGAATACCTTTCTGCTAGTTTAAAGTCTAAGGGGCATGAGGTCTCTTTAGTGTTTGATCCTTCTCTTTTTAAGAAGTTTTATGGTGAAAATAGATCCTTAAACCGGTTTTTTTCTTATGAAGCTATAGTTATAGAGAAAATTTTATCTTCTGCTCCGGATCTAGTAGCTTTTTCTGTGGTATCAGACAATTACCTTTGGTCTCTTCATATTGCTCAGAAAATTAAAAAATATAATAATATCCCTATTATTTTTGGAGGTATTCATCCGACTTTAGTGCCGGAAAGGGTAATAGAAGAAGCGGCTGTTGATTATCTTTGCCTTGGCGAGGGGGAAGCGGCTTTCTGTGAACTGGTAGAGGCTATGTCCGGAGAAGGTGACATCTCTCTGATTAAAAATATTTGGTCTAAACAGGGGGCAAAGAGAATAGAAAATCCTCCGAGAGATCTGATAGGCGATTTAGACACTCTTCCTTTTCCGGATAAAGAGCTGTTTTTTATGGAGCATAATAGTTTTATAAAAAGTGCTTATAAGATTATTACTAGCCGGGGATGTGCTTATGCTTGTTCTTATTGTCATAATAATTTCATGAAAAAGCTTTATAAAAGACAGGGTGTTTATTACCGTAGGAGAAGTGTAGATAATGTTCTAGCTGAATTAAACAAGGCTAAAGAGCTTTATCAGATAAAAAGGGTTTATTTTGTTGATGATTTTTTTGTTGCTAATTTAGAGTGGCTTAAAGAGTTTAGCTTAAAATATAAAAAGGAAATAGCTCTTCCTTTTGTTTGTGCGGTTTACCCCGGTTCAGTGCGGGAAGAAGAGGTGGCTTT
>Ga0180007_10005358_pt1 | contig 13032 bp, 13 predicted proteins | sample MM_PC_MetaG_FD_121122 | JGI IMG/M metagenome (GOLD analysis project Ga0180007, IMG submission 121122) | Groundwater microbial communities from the Aspo Hard Rock Laboratory (HRL) deep subsurface site, Sweden - MM_PC_MetaG | ecosystem: Environmental > Aquatic > Deep subsurface > Groundwater... | reverse complement strand
GGGCTTACAGCCAGGCGTCATGAATCTTTGTGGATCAAACTGACCATCTACATACAATCTCGCTATCTCCTCTACTTCACCCATAATCCGGGGAATAACCTTTATCCTATTTGAGGCCAGCATTCTTGCTGAAAAGGCATCGATGGCCCCACAGAGGACGGTATCCACTCCCAAACTCTTAAGCTGTCTTACCCTGAGCATGGGACTTAAACCTAATAGGGAAATCTCTTCCCGCTCAATCTCTCTATCATCCTCTATCCTGACCAATAGAATCTTCTTGGAACAATCAAACCGAGGTGAGACCCTATTTTCAAAAACTGGAATAGCAACTTTCATCTTTTAATTACTCCACCCTTACCATACCATAAAGCAATATTTGTGCCAGTGATAAGAAATGGAAGCCTGAAGGTGAAGACAAAGATATTGTGCGCTATCTCAAGCTCTTTGGCTTCATACTGCACCCACTGCCATGGACAATTTGTAGCTATGGCCCGAAAGTTTGGATTGGATGAAGAAGAGATTGGAGAAGCAGAAGCAATAGGCTTGCGTATGCGCGAAAGATGTGCGAATGAATCAGGACTTTACCGGTTGAACCCGTAAAGGCAAATAACCCACTTCCACCTCGTAGGTGCAAGTGGTTTTCATAAAATCTTCCTAAGTTGACAGGGGTCGGGGATTGGGGATCAAGAAAAGGATGTGATCCCTATCCCCTGATCCCTTAACATTCGAGGTGACTTTGATGATAGAATTGTTGGCTAAAGGTGGGTGGGTGATGATGCCTATCCTTATCTGTTCGGTTTTGGCAGTTACTATCTTTTTGGAGAGATTGATAAGGTTCTATCTGGTCAACAGGGCTAATCCCTACGCAACCTTTGAGAAGGTCTGGCAGTTGGTTAAAAAGGATGATGTCGCCGGCGCTCTGGCTCTCTGCGAGGAGAAGGAAAATCTAATAGTCAAGGTGGTTGCTGCCGGCCTTAACCATTATGAAGAAGATGTAGTAGATATAGAAGAGGCCGTAAGCCACGAGGGGTCAAAATCGATCCAGTCTTTAGAGAAGAATGTCCGGGGTCTGGCTATTATCGCTCACATCTCTCCCCTGTTGGGACTCCTTGGAACTATAATTGGCATCATTAAGGCCTTTATGAGGGTTGAAGCAGTAGGAGGCCGGATGGATGTCTCTGTGCTGGCCGGTGGAATCTGGGAGGCGTTGCTCACCACAGCTTTTGGTCTGGCCGTGGCCATCCCCTCGTTTCTGATGTATCACTATCTTGATGGTCGGGTTGATAAATATGCCTTGCTAATGAAAGACCTCTCAAGAGACTTGCTCAAGCTGATCAAAAGTAAGAAAAATCACCGCGGACACGGGGAACGGACACGGGGAACGGCGGAAGATGATCGAATTTGAAAGACGAAAGAAGATAGAGACGAGCTTAGAGATGACCCCGCTCATAGACTGTGTCTTCATCCTGCTCATCTTCTTTCTGCTCACCTCGTCTTTCATTGAGGAACTGGGATTCAAGATCAATCTGCCGGAGGCCGCCTCATCATCGATGATAGATGATGAGAAGGTCAACATCTTCGTTGACCATGATGAGCGAATCTATATAAATGATAAGGAGGTCTCCCTTGCCGAGTTGAGTAAGATTCTGGGAGATACAATTCTCCAGGATCCGGAAAAGCTCATCGACATCAAATCCGATGAAGATGTGAGGCTGAAGATAATCACCGGGGTAATGGATACGGCCAAGGGCTGTGGGGTAAGGAGGCTTTCCATTGCTACTATTTATAAACAGGGGGTCAGGGGTCAGGGGTCAGGGATTAGATGACAAGAGATAGAATTACAATTAGCGCCTTTGTCCTTTCTCTTCTCTTTCATCTGGCCCTGTTTTCTTCCTGTTTCAGCATCAGTTATCTTAAGCCTGAGCAGGAGATGGTGATTGAGATGGCCTCTATTGAGATCGAGCCGCCACCTCCTGTAGAGGAAGTGGTGATTGAAGAGGAAGAACCTCCACAAATAGAGCCGGAGACTCCGCCACCAGATCCGGAGTCGGAACCAGAGCCAGTGCCTGAACCGGTATCTGCGCCGGAGCCGGAGCCAATATTGGAGGAACCAGTCCCTTTACCTGAGGTCAAGGAGGTAAAAGATGTAACCCTTGCCCGGGATGCGGCAAGTAGTCACCCTGTATTGGCCCGGGCTCCTTCGCCTTCGCCGCAGCCTGCGGAGGAAGCGGCGGCGTTAAGAGCTAAGAAGGCGCAGGAGAACTTCCTGATTCTAATCAGGAGGAAGATCGAGCGGGCAAAATACTATCCCAGATGGGCAAGGCAAAAAGGATTTGAGGGGATAGTAAGGGTCGAGTTTATCATCGGAGACGGAGGTGATGTAAAGGATGCAAAAATAGTAGAGCCATCAGGCTGCAAGATGCTTGATGAGGCTGCCCTGACCACCATTAAACGGGCAGCCCCATTTTCAGGACTCCCCAAAGAATTAGGGGAAGGACTGAAGATCACGATCCCTATCAGCTACAGATTGATAGAGGAGTAAAACAAAGGAGGAAAAAGATGAACAGATTAGTTGCCATATTAACATGTGCGCTGGTGCTCTGGGGCGCTGGCGCTTCTCTGGCTGAGAAGAAGACGGTAAAGATGGAAGAAGTAGTAGTCACGGCCACCAGGGGAGAAAAGAAGATTGAGGATGTCCCGGTTAGCGCTTCGGTGGTTACCAAGGAGGAGGTGGAGAAAATAAGGGTCACCTTTGTGGATGAAGCCCTCAAGTATGAGCCGGGGGCATACCTTAAGAGGAGTAAATTTGCGGCTACGACCAATAATAATAATGTTACCCTGCGGGGATTTGCCGGGGAGCAGAGAACCCTGGTGCTTCTGGATGGTCAGCCCTTAAATGATGCCTATAGTGGTGGTGTTGAGTGGTCGGCCATACCACTTGAAAATGTGGAAAAGATAGAGGTGGTCAAGGGGTCGGCTTCAAGCCTTTACGGCGGATATGCCATGGGTGGGGTGATAAACATCATCACTAAGAAGCCTGAGAAAGAGACCTTTTCCGTTAAGAGCTCGGCTTCTGCGGACAATACTTATCACCACTCCCTGAACTATGGGAATAAGATTGGTAAAGTCGCCTTCCTGCTCAATTTTGAGAAGAAGTCAAGCGAAGGGGAAAGGACAAATTTAGTCGTCAAATCGGCCAAAAGTGGGGCCGGAGATATTCCAGTTACCGGTTGGGAAGAAACTAAAACCTCTAAAGGAACGGAAACCTACTTAATCGGGGATGCGGGCAAGAACTATTGGGATCAGGACCAATACAGCGGTAAGTTCACCTACTCCATAGATCCCACCTCTAATCTGTCCCTCTCTTATACCGGCGGAAGGCGTGAATATGGCTATCGTGATCCGCAGAGTTACCTTAGGGATGCAGATGGTAAACCGGTTGATGATGGCAAGGTCGATCTGGGAAATGGTAAGTATATCAGCATAACACCTTATAATTTCTTGTCAAGCTGGGGGGAAACCGACAATAATATCTATCACCTCAATTATGAGAGCTTAGTGGGAGCAGTTGGGCTGAAAGGGAAGTTTAGCCTGAATGACCGCCAGAGCTTCTGGGTCGCCCATGAGAGCGGCGCCACGGCCCAGGGAGGGCCGGGTAAACTTAACGAGACATCGCCCAATAATGCCCTCCAGCTCGAAGCTCAGGCAAATATTCCTTTCCGTGAGAACGATCTTCTAACTATTTTGGCCTGAACTATCGCGCAGATAAGGTGGAGGCCAAAGAGTGGAAACTCACTGACTGGAAGGATGAGGATTCCAAAAAGACCACTGACCCATTTTATGAGGCAAAGGGGAAGGCAAGAACAAGCGCCATTTATGCCCAGGCTGAAGTAGAACCGGTCGAGAACTTAACCCTCTTTCTGGGCAGTAGATATGATGTCTGGAAGAACTACGATGGCTCCTGTTTTGATGACGCCGGTGACACTCCTTTGACTGAATACGAGGATAAGGACAAGTCGGCCTTTTCTCCTAAAGTGGGGCTTCTTTACAAGCCGGAATTTGAGCAAGGGATGTACAGGCTGGATGGCATTCGTGCCTCCTGGGGCAAGGCATTCAGGCCCCCAACTGCCGGTGAGTTATACAGGACCTGGTCATACTGGGGCAGGGTGTATGAAAGCAATCCTGAGCTTGACCCGGAAACCAGCCAATCATGGGAGATAGGGCTTGACCAGCACTTAGGCGAAAAGATGCGGCTCTCCGGCACATACTTTCAGAGCAAGATAGAAGGCCTTATCTATAATCAGGTGATTACTTCAATGCTCAACCGGAAAGAAAATGCAGGTGAAGGAGAAATTTCCGGATTTGAGCTTGAGGCGAAGGCAAGTCTTGCTTCCTACTTAGATGTCTTTGGGAATTACACCTGCCAGGATACGGAGATTACCTCAAATCCGGCTGACCCGAATAGTGTGGGAAAGAATTTTGCCGGGGTTCCGGAGAAGATGTCTAACTTAGGACTTACATTTCACAAAAAGGCACTGACCGTATCTTGCATCTGGCATTGGGTGGAAAAGGTTTACGGCAGTTCGGATAACTCTGATACGGAAGAAGGGGTGTATGGCTCCTATGATCCGGTAAATACAGTAGATGTTAAGGTAGGATATAATCTTAAGGACAACCTGAGGCTGTCTCTGGCGGTGGACAATCTCTTTGACAAGGAATACTACCAGTATTATAAATCACCTGGCCGGACATTCACGATAGAGGCCGGGTATAAATATTGATGATCAAGACCGAGGGATTGACTAAAGAATTTGGTAAGATAAGGGCAGTGGATACCCTCAATCTGCATATCAAAGAGGGCGAAATTTTCGGGCTGCTCGGACCAAATGGAGCGGGCAAGACCACGACGGTGCGGATGCTGAATACTCTGACGCGGCCAACTGCCGGCCGGGCAGAGATCGATGGGCTGGATGTGGTGACTTCTGCCAGGAAAGTCAAGCGGCTGATTGGTGTCTCTCCCCAGGAGATAAACCTTGACCGGGAGCTTACCGCCCGTGAAAACCTCCGAATTCACGGCCTTCTTCACCGGATGGAAGGGATCAAGGAGAGGATAGAGGAACTGCTCTCCTGGACAGGACTTTTGCCTCGGGCCGATAATCTGCTTAAGACCTTCTCCGGTGGTATGCAGCGCCGGCTTCTTGTTGCCCGCTCTATTATGCACCGGCCAAAGGTTTTATTTTTAGATGAGCCGACCGTCGGGCTTGATCCCCAGGTGCGACGCCAGATATGGGACCTTATTCGGGACCTCAAGCGGCAGGGGGTGACAATCTTACTTACCACCCATTACATCGAAGAGGCCGAATTACTCTGTCAGCGGGTGGGCATACTTTCCCACGGTAAACCGGTTGCCCTGGGAACACCTCAGGAACTAAAGGCCGAGACAGGCTGCTTTGTGGTCGAATCCCTTGATGGTGGGGTGACTAATTACAGGTTGTTTGAGAGTCGCCAGGATGCCTGCGAGTTCGCCCAAACAAGAGGCGATGATGTCCTCATCCGGGAGTCGAACTTAGAGGATGTTTTTATTAAACTTACGGGCGAGAGGATTGAGAGATGAGGCACACAAATTCTGCGGGGGACAGTATTGTAATTCCCCTGTAAGCCTTTAGATCTTTCAGGTGAGGGTCACCACTAACGATATGAGTAGCATTGCCTTCTACCGCACAACAAAGGATGTTGTTATCCTTCGGATCGTCATCAATGATCTCTAATTTAAGATGCCCTGGTGTCATTATTGCTACATTTTGCAACCGGGACAGCACCTTATCAATCTTCTCTTCAGTGAGGTGATATTTCAGGTAGATATGTGGTCTGTGAAGGACATCATTTAGCTCCTTTAGAATGAATTCGGAAACAAGGACATCAAAGCGCCCCTCCACCCAAAGATTAACAATCCGGGCAGGATGACCTGCCGGTTGAATTGAGGCGCTTACATGTATATTTGTATCCAGGACTACTCGCATCTTTAAGTTTCCTTTATTCAGACCGAACTTCACGAATGGCCCTTTCGATGTCGGCATCTGTCTCAGAAGGAGGAATATTTTGATTAAGTTCCCATATCTCTTCATAGCTTGCCAGAAGAGATTTTCGTCTCTCTTCTAAGCGGGTATAATCCTGGATAGGGATTAAGACAGCCATTGGTTTTTTTGCTCTTTTAATAATGATTCTATCGCCACGATAAAAAACTTCTTCTAAGAGTTGTCCTAAGTTTTGCCGGGCTTTCATGGCGCTGACTTCTATTTCCATGTTTAATGACCCCCTTGGTTGATATAGTTATACTACCTAATAAATATTATACAGGTGTTAGGATGAAATGTCAAGGAGATTTTCGATGAATTTCTATCCCATTTTCTTACGGGAGATGCTTATCTTCAAGCGACGGCTGCTGCGGATTGGCTACCTCTTCTCAACGATGATCACACCTCTGCTCTATTTAGTTGCCTTTGGCCTGGGTCTTGGCCGGGGGATCAGCATTGAGGGCATATCTTATCTGGCCTTTGTCGTGCCGGGTATCTGCGCTATGAGTTCCATGACCAATTCCTATTCCTGGATTGCCACCTCGATTTCAGTAGGCAGACTGCATTTTAAGACCTTTGATGAGTACCAGATAAGCCCTGTAACGGCAATTGACATAATGCTGGGTGAAATTTTAGCCGGGGTAGTTCGTGGTCTCTTTGCCTCAAGTCTGATCCTAATCGCCGGGGCCATCTTTGGCGCAGGATTCCCCAAAAACCCCATCTTTTTGGTGGTCTGGGCGCTTAACTGCCTGATCTTTGCCTGCTTTGGTGTTATCTCCGGATTCTGGGCAAAGTCGCATGAGGATACTGCTACCTTCTCTAACTTCTTCATCATGCCCATGGCCTTCTTCTGCGGCACATTCTTCCCGGTGGACAGGCTGCCTTACTTTATCAAGGCCGTTCTCTACTTCCTGCCGCTGACCCATGCCAGCAAGGCGCTAAGGGCAAGCTTCTTAGGTCAGGAGGTCGAAATCGTTTCTATCGGTATTATGTTTGCCATCTTTGTAATCTCTTTCTACTGGGGAGTAATAACTATCAGGAGGTCGAATAGATGAGAAAAATATTCACCACGGAGACACGGAGACACGGAGAAAAATCTTTTAGTGGAGTTAATCCTTTAGGATTTCATTATAAAAGGCTAAAGCCTAAACTCCGGATTATTCTCTGTGTCCTCTGTGCCTCCGTGGTTATTTTAAGCGGCTGCACAAAAGATACAGCGACTACTAAAGGTGAGATCATTGGTTTCGATGACTTTGGCCGAAAAATAGTGTTGCCCAAAATTCCTGAGCGGATCGTGGTTATCAGTGGCAGTCCGATTGATGCCATATTTGAGCTGGGGGCAGGGGAGAGAATAGTGGCTGTCCAGGACAGTATTGCCCGTTCATATCCTGAGACCTGCCGGCGGTATCCCTCACTGCTTGAAAAGCCACGGGTAGGGGGATTTGGCAATCCCAATATCGAAAAGATTCTCTCGCTCAATCCTGACCTTATTATTCCTTACGGTTCATCGGATAGTCCCGGGAAATACACTGAGGTCTTTGAAAAGAGGGGGCTGCCTTATGCGGTCTTTACTACGGTTGAAAATGTGGCCTTTGGTCTGGAGCAGATAAAGCGGTTAGGGATATTGCTGGGCAAAGAGAAAGAGGCCGAAAAGCTGGCCAGGCAGATAAAGACCGGGATCGATGAACTGGCTGCCCAAATTGGTTCTCAGGCAAAGAGCCGCCCACTGGTTTACTACTGGTGGGGTTCAGGAAATGGCACTTACGGGAACCGGGCGGCTATTAATGAGCTGATTGAGCTGGCGGGTGGAATTAATTTAGCCGGTGAATTTAACAGGCAGTATCTGGATCTTTCACCCGAATATGTCATCAGCAGGAATCCGGATGTGATTGTCATCTCTTACTGGCAGGAAGACCAGCAAGAGGCAAGGGTAGAGGAGATTAAAACCCGGCCGGGATTCAGCGAAGTTAAGGCCGTGAAGAATAATCGGATATACACCATAGACGGGCATTCCTTTCATACACCGATCAGATTTGCCGAGGCCATCCGCAATCTGGCTGGATTTATTCATCCGGAGTTATTTATTACCACAGAGGCACAGAGGCACGGAGGATGAAAAGTAAGCGAAAAAGAGCAGCGATTGTTGTGGCTGTCTTGTTTGCTGCTCTAATTGCCGCCTGCCTGATTGCGATTATGATTGGGCCTGTGTATATCCATCCGATAGTGGTGCTTAAGATATGGGCGCATAACCTCTCTGGCAGTCTGATTCAACCTGACTGGAGCAGTATCCAGGAGACAATAGTGGTAGATATCCGCACCCCGCGGGTTATTCTTTCGGTACTGGTCGGGATGGGGTTGGCCATAACCGGGGCAGCCATGCAGGGGCTATTCCGCAATCCCATGGCCGAGCCTTATGTTTTAGGGATGTCTTCCGGCGCGGCTTGCGGGGCGGCATTAGCTATTGTGCTGGGCGTTGGCAAGGTGTTTGGCTCTTTATCAATTCCTGTGCTGGCTTTTATTGGAGCGACTACTACTATATTTGTGGTCTACGATATCGCCCGGACCGAAGGAAAGGTTCCCACAGAAACCCTGCTCCTGGCCGGCATTGCGGTCGGATTCTTTCTGCATGCGGTCGTCTCGTTTCTGAAGATTATTGCCTCACATGAAGCATTGCGAGATGTAGTCTTATGGCTGATGGGCTCTTTTGCCTTAGCGACCTGGGGTGATGTCAAAATGGTCATTGCCCCAATCTTACTTGGGGTCGGCCTGCTTTATCTCTTTTCCCGTGAGCTGAACGCCCTCCAGTTTGGAGAAGAGACCGCTATGTATCTGGGAATGGAGGTTGAGACGGTCAAGAGAATTCTGCTTGTCGCCTCAGCCCTGATTACGGCGGTGGCAGTATCGGTAAGTGGCATAATAGGCTTTGTCAGACTTGTTATTCCGCATGTAGTCAGGCTTATCATTGGACCTGACCATCGTATCCTGCTGCCAGCTTCAGCCCTGTGTGGGGCAATATTTCTCGTATTGTGCGACACCTTAGCCAGAACAGTTGCCGAGCTGCAAGAGATACCGATTGGTATCATTACCGCCGCCATCGGGGCGCCATACTTTGTGTATCTACTGCGGCGAAGGAAGAAGGCCATTAGTTGGTGGTAGATTATGCTCAAGGTAGAGAACATATCCGCTTCATATCGTGAAAGACAGGTGCTTGAGGGAGTTAGTTTCCAGATTCCCGATGGAAAATTCCTGGGCATTATCGGCCCAAATGGAGCAGGCAAGACTACCCTGCTTAAGGTAATGACCGGGATAAAGCAGCCGTTGGCCGGGAAGGTTATGCTGGATGGGAAGGCCCTGGACAGCCTCTCACGGAAACAGATAGCCCGGAGAATGGCTGTTGTTCCGCAAAGCTCCTTTATCCCGCCGCTGTTTACGGTAGAAGATGTGGTTTTAATGGGCAGGTATCCCCATCAGAAGAGCCGCTTTGCCACTACAGAAGAAGATTGCCAGGCAGTGGAGGCGGCCATGAGAAAGACCAATACTACCGGCTTTCGCCACCGGCTGGTTAATGAGTTAAGCGGGGGAGAAAGACAGGAGGTAATTATTGCCCGGGCATTGGCCCAGGAACCAAAGATACTTATGTTAGACGAACCAACGGCTAACCTGGACATAAAACATCAGATGAAGATATTGGGCTTAGTCAGGGAATTGGTTAAAGAAGGTGGAATTACAGCCGTCATGGTCATTCACGATCTTAATTTAGCCGCCAGGTTCTGCGATAGGCTTATCCTGCTGCATAATCGCAAGATTCATTCACAAGGGAAGCATGAGGATGTTCTTACCCCGCAGAATCTTAAGGCCGCCTACGAGGTAGAAGTGGAGGTTGACTACAAGCCTTCAATAGACTCTTTGCAGGTAGTGGTGATTGATGGAAAGGAGACCTAAGATGAAGATTGTTTCAATTATGTGGCAAAGCTACATTAATATGCTTGTTCGCATAAGCAGGAATGTGACAGACATTGTGAAGATTAAGGCTTATTCTTCTAAGAGGTTAGAGGAAGAGCCGGAAAGGCTTGAGGCAGTGCTTGAGGAGGCGGCCGGGGCTGACATTATCTTTCTCTACCGCTCAACCGAGGGGTTCTGGGAGACGATTGAGGGGAGGCTGCGGGAGCTGGGACAAAAGGTGCCCATTGTCTGCGTTGGGCATGACCCATCCTATTGGATGCTCTCGACCGTCAAACCGGAGGTGGTAGCTAATGTCTACTCCTACCTGGTCATAAACGGTGAGGAGAACTTCACCAATATGCTGCGATACATTGCCCGTGAAGTTGGCGGGCTTGATCTGAAAGTGGAGGAGCCAAAGCCGGTTCCCTGGGAAGGGCTGTATCACCCAGATGCACCGGGAATATTTAGCGACATTGATGAGTACCTGAGGTGGTATAATTCTTACAAATTCGAAATTCGAAATTCGAAATTTTTACTGTAGGCATCCTTCTCTCCCGCCACTACTGGGTGAATGATAATCTGGAGGTCGAAGATGCCCTGATTCGTGAGTTAGAGGCGCTGGGATTAGATGTCATCCCGGCTTTTTCTTATTCGATCAAGGATGAGGAGCGGGGATGTAAGGGAAGTGGAGAGGTAGTCTGTGAATATTTCTTGAGCCAGGATGGAACTCCGCGGATTGACGCCTTCATTAAGCTCCAAACCTTTTTCCTGAGTAGCTCGCGGAAGAAAAGCTGGGATGACAAAGAGGTTGCTTCCGGTGGCGTAGATATCCTGAAGAAATTCGATGTGCCGGTCTTCTCGCCGGTGACATCTTACTCCAGAACTATTGAGGAATGGAAGAATGATAAGGATGGACTGGGGTCTGGTATTGGCTGGTCAATCGCCATGCCGGAATTTGAAGGCGTGATCGAGCCTTTCATCATTGGCGGGGGAAGCAAGGAAAAAGGCGATTTGCAGCGGCGGATGCCGATCCGGGAGCGGTGCCGCAAGCTCGCCCGGCGGGTGGCCAACTGGGTAGCCTTAAGACAAAAACCAGTCGCCGAGCGCAAGGTGGCCTTTATCCTGAACAACAACCCCTGCGCCTCGGTAGAGGCCACGGTAGGCGGCGCCGCTAATCTGGACACCTTAGAGAGTGTGGCCAGGGTGATGCACCGGATGAAAGAGGCGGGATATGCCGTCGAACCACCAACTGACGGCAAGGAACTGATCGAGACGATTATGGACCGCAAGGCCATCAGCGAGTTTCGCTGGACTACCACCGATGAGATAGTCAATAAAGGCGGTGTCCTGAAGCAGGTAACCAAAGAAGAATACTCGGAGTGGTTTGACACCCTTTCTCCTGAGGTCAAGGATCGGATGAATAATGCCTGGGGTAAGCCTCCGGGTGAAGAGGTAAACGGTGTGCCTCCGGCCATGGTTTATGACGGCAAGATACTGGTAACCGGTGTCCGGTATGGGAATGCCGTTGTCTGTGTCCAGCCCAAGCGGGGCTGCGCCGGGGCAAGATGCGACGGACAGGTCTGTAAGATACTGCATGATCCGGACATCCCGCCGCCGCATCAGTACATGGCCACCTACCGCTATTTAGAGCGGGACTTTGGGGTGGATGTGATTGTCCATGTCGGCACGCACGGTAACCTGGAATGGTTGCCGGGTAAAGGCACCGCCCTGTCTGGAGACTGCTACCCGGACATAGCCATTGGCGACATCCCGCATCTTTACATCTACAATGCGGACAACCCCCCGGAGGGGACCGTTGCCAAGCGCAGGTCGTATGCCGCCCTAATTGACCACATGCAAACCGTAATGACCCAGGGCGGACTTTACGAGGAGCTTGAGGAATTGGGGCAGTTCCTGGGCGAATATGAGCAGCTAAAGGATGTTGACCCCGGACGGGCGCATGCCCTGCAGCACCTGATTATGGAAACCATCCGGAAGACCAATCTGGACAAGGAGATGAAGGTTGATTGCGGATTGCGGATTGCGGATTGCGGATTAAAGAAAGCGGCTCTCAGTGAACTCAGTGACGCTGAGATTCAGTCTATCCCCTTTGATGAGATAGCCCGGGCTGCTCACGGGGCATTATCCCGGACACGAAATACCCAGATTCAGGATGGGATGCACATCTTTGGTCAGTTACCAGAGGGTGAGAAGCGGGTGGATTTCATTAACTCCATTCTGCGTTACGATGCGGGCGAGGAGGTCTCTCTAAGAAAGATTGTCGCCGGGATGATGGGCATGAATCTGGCCGATATGCTGGCGGACGGCGGCAAGGTCTGTCCGCATCATAAACAAAGCTACGGCGAGTTACTGGAAGAGGTGGATGAATTAAGCAAGGGCTTCATCCGGCATTTCCTGACCGGCGATGGAATCCCGGTAGAAGAATTGGCCAGGGATATCCTCGGCGATAGGCTGAAGAAGCCGGAGTATACCCACCAGCTTGAGCAGGTCAAAGAGAGGATAGCTGACCTGAACAGGCGAATTGATGAGTCGCAGGAGATAGAAGCGCTGCTCCACGGGTTTGACGGCGGCTACATTCCGCCTGGCCCCTCGGGCCTGATTACCCGTGGCCGGGACGACATTCTGCCTACAGGCAGGAATTTCTACTCCCTTGATCCACATCGAATCCCTACTAAGGCCGCCTGGAAGGTAGGCCGGAAACTGGCCGGGGCCGTGATTGAAAAACACAGGCAAGAAGAAGGCAAACTGCCGGAGAATGTGGCCATCTACTGGCAATGCACTGACATCATGTGGTCTGACGGTGAAGGCATGGCCCAGATATTTTACCTGCTGGGCGTCAAGCCTGTCTGGTTGCCAAATGGCCGGGTAAAGGGATTTGAGATGATCCCCTTAGAGGAATTAGGCCGGCCCAGGATTGATGTCACCATCCGTGTTTCCGGCATAACCCGGGACAATTTCCCTAATTGTATTGAACTGCTGGATGAGGCCATCCAGG
>Ga0180007_10005357_pt1 | contig 13033 bp, 9 predicted proteins | sample MM_PC_MetaG_FD_121122 | JGI IMG/M metagenome (GOLD analysis project Ga0180007, IMG submission 121122) | Groundwater microbial communities from the Aspo Hard Rock Laboratory (HRL) deep subsurface site, Sweden - MM_PC_MetaG | ecosystem: Environmental > Aquatic > Deep subsurface > Groundwater... | reverse complement strand
TACCGCCCCTTTTTTACAATGCTTCATATCTTATTATACCATAGTCTTATTTCCCGCCATGAACTCCACGATATATTGGTCTCCCACCTGTCGGTTCAGTTGATGGCACGGCAGAAGGAGCTTTTGGTTTCCATGCCTTTGTGTCCGTTCCTCTATAATCATCCCACCAGCTTTCATCCTCGATTGCGTTAGCACGCTCTCTTTCTATTGTTCTTGCAGGCTCAGGTAAATTGTCAATCCAATCATCCTTATGAGCAATAGCATATTGGATTTCGCTCTCGGAGTAATGACGTCTCATCTCATCAAGAGTCTGTCCTTCTATCATATCCCAAGTATCAGAGTCAAAGACTCCCCCAGCACCATCTATATATTTCTGCCTAATCTCCATATAAGCACTAACAGCCTGAAACTCCCCCGCTCTTTTGTATGACTCAGGCATATACTTATCAACATCAGCCCTTGATACCGCACCCTCTATCATGGCTTCCCGCCACTGAGCCGTGCTTCCACCAGAGTAATATGCCCTGTAACGTGACCTGTTCTGGTCATACTGGTATTTGGTAATCTTATCGGCTATAAGATTGTTGGCATTCTCCACAGATGCCTTTTGCAACTCTTCCAGAGCTTCAGGGGGGAAGTCCTCAAGATTTAGATTATCTAAAGCCTTCTCCTTCGCCGTTCGATATACTTGCCCACCATAATCCCTGAAAAATCTTTGGAATATGCTCGTAATGAATGGGATTTGGTCATCAGGCAGACGCTCCATATTTAATACAAGTTCTCGGTCTTCCACAGATAATCCCTCAAGGAAGGTCTCTCTAGTAATCTCTATCTTACTGGGGTGTACTGTGGTTGCGATTGTTCTTAATTCATTAACCAAACCAGCAATCCGCTCATCTACCATCTCTTTATCCAAACCTTGAATAGCCCAGTCTATCGTTCTTAGAGCATCCTTACCCATAGCCCCAAACATAGAGGATACGAAAAAGTCTAACTTCTTAGGAGACATGTTCAACGCCTGCCCAACTTTAATTGCCAACTTATCTGTATATTGGTCATACTGTTGAGCAGTAGGAAGTAGTTTCATCTCATCATCGACAATTGGTCTGTCTCTAAAGTCGTCATGATTGTTAAGTATCTGCTGGATAGTAGCCCCTATCTGAGTGGGCATAACAATCCCACCTGTCTCAGAAATCATACTCAAAGGGGAGATAATCGGGTATAGAGTCCCAAGCTCCTGCCCAATAGTCCGATATGCCTCTGGCTCTTCAGTCATCAATTTGCCCAGAAAATACTCAATCGGACTCGTAAACAAAGCGAACTCACGTAGGGGTAAAACTGTTATATAATGAGGCACCTTCTGCCCATATTTATTATATTCGTCAGAGGGGAGCATAACCATCAATTTGCCTACTTTATCATGGTCGGAAACATCCTTATATTCATCATAACTCTGGTTATAAATAGTCAGTCCAGCATAAGCAGCCATAAGCGCAGCTAGTCTCCACAAAACACGGGGGTTTTTTGCAATCGCCCTGCCTGGGAGCAGGAAACCTTGCACGGCTGGATTAAAGTATATAAACCAATCATTGATAAATCTTGAAGCTGTTGAAAACCTTGAGAAGTCAACAGTCACTCGCCGACCACGCAAAGCCGCTTCTTTTGGGGACAGTCCTTCCTTAATAGCTTTATCGTAAGCCGCTCTCCTACCAGCGTTTTCACCCGATAGACCAAGTTCACGGATTACCTCAAAGGGGTTAAGGAATCGTTTTAGACTCTCTGGATTTTTTAAGACGATTTGACCCCCCTTTCCGCCTATAAACTTCTCCACTCCTTTGCCCTTCTCAAAGAACCCCATCATCTCTCCGCCAGCACGTCTGAATTCAGCGATTTCGGGAACATCAGTAAACATCGCCTTTAGATTCCCCGCCAAGGATTTTCCAAATCCCCACGGGCCGATACCTTCCGCGAAATAAACAGTCATCCCATCAAAAAATGTATTCCAAACAACAAAGCCAGGGTTGTAGGTTGTAAATGCCATTTTAGATAGATTTTGTATTGACCTGACAAATGTGATTAACATACGGGTAGGTTGTGTCTGCAATAATTCAATATCCTTTGCTAACCATTCAGTCCCCTTGCCTAGTTTTAGGTATTTCCTTACTCCATTATCGAAGTAATCAATGAACGCACCCTCTGGTTTCTTGGTAACAATCTCCACATCTCCACCCAGAAGCCGAGCATTCTTGGGGTCAATAGCAGCCTCAGAGATAGATTTTCTAGCCTCGTTCAACGCTTGAGCCTCCACTCGCTTGGCAATAGTATTTGGAAGAGACATCAAGGGAGTTATCTGCCGTTTATCCGACTCCAGATTGGTCAGTTGTTTAATCTGTCTTGGACTCATACTCCTGTTGATATTGATAGGGGTAGTCTCTTTCTCAAAAAGAGTAGGGTTAAACCACGGGTACTTCTTAATTAAACCCTCTATTTGTTCAGGGGTAAGTTCCTGAGTCCCCTTTAATATCTGGTTATAGATAGCAGGCACATGAGATGCAGCCTCTTTAACTTTAGCATAATTAGTTGCACCTAATTCCTTCTTCATCTGTTGAAAGAGTAAACCTATCTGCTTAGCTGTGAACCTTCGGGTCACATCCCCTTTCTTTATAGTGAAATACTTACGGTCTGTGGCTTTTAGAACCTCAAGTTGGTGTCGGAGCATAAGATAGTCGTCTACATAGGAAACTAAATTACTATCATTACCAAGACTCTTAATGATGCTTTTCATGGTCTCACGATATAGTTGAGCTGCCTGCCCAGATGAAGCCCTAACCATCGCAGAGTCCACTTCAGCCTGCCAACCTAACCAGTTCAATCGTGCTAATTCATCAGTGGCAAACTTCTCCAAAGCGGGCCATGCCCGTAGTATTCTATCCGATAATGGAACTGTAGAGGGTGTTGGTTCTGGCACTTGTCGTTTGAAGTTATCGTAAAGTTTTCCACCTATCTTATCCCAGTCCTTCGGTGGTTTAGGAGGTGCCGCACCAGTTATCTCAGTCACCGCAGTCTCTTCTGCCTTAGATATAATCTCAGTAGGAGGTTTAGGTGCTACTTCCTCAGTAACAGGCTTTATTTTGGCTCTGGGGGCTTCTGGTGATGGTTTGGGAGTAACTTCAGGTGCTAACTTTGTAAATGTAATTCCCCTAGCCTTAGCATCCTCCAGAGCTTTAGCCATAAATGCGTCCTTGAAAGGCTGTAATTCTTTTTGTTCCCACTCATCAGACGCCTTCTGTCTCTCCTCATATGTGCCTTTAGTTGTCTGCATTATCCTATCTGATTCCCGTCTTATAGAAGCAGTAGCATCCAGAAATGCCTTGTTATACCAAAGTGCCAACTCTCTCTCAGTTGTGATATTTGCAGGAGCAGTAGGAACTTTAACCCCCTCAGTAACAGGGGGTGTAACCTCTGGGGTAACCTCGGCTTTGGGGATTGCTGCTTTTGGTTTATAGGTTTCAATTAAGCTAGTCATCCTATTATGAATGTCTTTAGCCATTGTTCCTACTTGGTCTATTAGTTCTTTTTGTTCAATTGCTGTTAACCCAGACCGAGCAGTTAAAATAGCATCGGGGTCTAATCCTCGTTCCTCTGCCAAGTCTCTCATTAACCTAATAAATACTTCTTTCTCTGATATTGCCCCAGAAGTTAATCTAGGTTTAATCATATTCTCAACTAGAGCCTTATCTCCAATAACAGGTTTGGGGTCTATTTTATAAACATATCTCAAGACACTATCTGTAGCGTCTTCACTAAGTCCTATATCCTGTAATTGAGAGGTGGCTTGTTGGTATAACCCTCCTGTAACCTCTGGGGTAACAGGTGGAGCTTTGGGGATTGCTAAAGCCGCCATCTCTGACGGCTTTGGTACTCCTTCTACACTTGGCAGACGAGCTAGTGCTTTCAATTCTGCTTCAGCAGTTTCTATCGCTCTTTGATATGTAGGTCTCATTTTGCCAGTCTTTGAACTAATGCCAACACTCTTTAGGTCTGCGATTTGTCTTTGTAATTGTGATATCCTGCCCTGAGTTTCCTTAGAAATCCTTGTGACTTCTCTCGTAGCTAATTCCTCATCAGAAAGCCTTAACTGTTTAATACGGGCTTCTATATCTATTTTCTTAGCTAGATTCTGCATAAACTTGGCGTGTTCATTCTTTGACATCATACCTAGTTGGGCTGGACTAATTTCTCCAGCAGAAGGTGATGGGGTAGCCAATATGGTTCTATTTGCTTGCTCTAATCTGGTAGCTTCAGCTAATCGTTCCTCATAACTCATTACCCTTTTTGTAACCTCTGGGGTAACAGGTGTAACCTCGGCTTTGGGGATTGCTTCAAGGAATTTCTTTGCATGCTCTACGCTGAACCTATTAGCTGCTGTTTCCTCACTTATACCAACAGAATGTGCTATCTCGTGGAATAACTCTTGGGCATCCGCAACTTGCTTTGCCCCATAAGTTTTTGCTAATGATTGTAATGCTTCTCTACCACCTTTACCAAATAAGCCGACTGATAGGTATTTACTAGCACTGTCCTCAGTAAATGGTGTAACCTTTGCGCCCTTAACATCACTTACTGCACCAAATGTGGAGAGATTGACCTGATATGCCCTATTCATTCCTTCTATGTTTTTCTGGGCGTAATCAGCTAATTGATTGTAAAAAGTCTCATCTCTTGGGGTTATCTTGTATTCGCCAAACTTAACTATATTCCATTTTCCAGTTTCGGGTATCTTTGTAACCTCTGGGGTAACAGGTGTAACTTCAGGCACTCCCCCAATAGCCCCACGCTGTAATGCTGTTATCTCTCGTGTAGTCAATGCTTCCCATGCCTTTGACGCAACCCTACCTGACAAGCCACTTGATTGAACTAGAGCTGTCTTATCAGCAATACTCATAGCAACCCATACCTGTGGGGTTAATCTTGCTGCCTCACCGCCAAAAGCCATAGCCCCTGTTTGTGTAGCAGTAGGAACAATAGTGGGAAGTCTTGTATCAAATGCTGCCATAGTATCTGCCACTGCTTGCTCGGCAGCACCAGCAGCAGGAACTCCTCTCCCCATCCTAATGAGCATATTCTGAGTAGCTCTTTCCTGTAACCAAACCTTATCTTGCACTAATGTATTATAAAGAAAGTTCTGTATTGTCTTTAAGTGTGTAGGAGGCACACCCCTTGACCTCTGGGCTATCCATTTATCTAATCCAGTATCAAGGGCTTTCTGTAGAACCTTATTGGGTATCTCTTTAGTAATCTGGTAAAGAGACTTCACACCTAAATAGCCACCATAGGCTAATATGCCAAGTCCCACCATGTCTGCTGGAGTCAATCCACCTATTACAGTTGGAGTATTAGCCAATCGTATAATGGGATTAGGGTCATGAGCCAGTTCCTCCCGCCTTCTCTGAGCAGCCAAATTAACATTAGGCTCTTCGGGTAAGCCCTGCTCACCTCTTTTTATAGCATCTTTGGAAATCTGGTTTGAGAACATAAAATCAGGTAGCAAATTACGTTTATAAAGCCAATAAGTCGGATTTTCCCAAAAGGTTGCCTCTTCTTCAGGAGGAACTACAGAACCAGGGGGAGCTTCTGCTGGCATCCATTCCGATAAAACCTTTGATGGGACTTCCTCTACTACAGAAGGCGGTTCTATCATCCCCTGCGCCTTACGCATCCGCTCTTCTATAGTAGCCAAAGCACGCTCATAGTCAGTAATTACAGGAGGAGCTTCATCCTGGGGTTTCTTTTTACCGTGAACTCCACGATATATTGGTCTCGGCATTAGAACCTCACCGTAGTTATTCTGGGTTGGAAGGCGCTGGGCCTCTCCCCTCTCTCATAAGGGGTCTGTTTATGCCATTGTTCACGTATTTCAGGCTTCTTTTTCTTTAACCATTCTGGCCAGGGAATGTCAGTCTTCTCCACTTTCCCACCAACAGGGTAAAGACTCTCATATTGCCGTGTTAAAGTGGGGAACTGTGACTGAAACCACTGTCTCCACCTTTCAGTCTTCGCCCCCCCGAACTCAGCCCCTACTTGTTCGAAAGCAGGACCATAATCAGTGCGTCCCCTTAAAGATGCTTGAGTTCTATGAAGAAGAAGTTGTTCCCCAAATTTCTGTGCCCCTATTAGCCGTTGTTGTTCTTTCTCTTTCTCTAATTCCGCCCTTTGGACATCCGCTCTTTCCTTTTCGCTAGTGAGCATATACTCCAACCCAGTCTTCTGAACCCTATCATATACCTCATTGAAAATGTCTTCATGCTGCCATTTGGTTATCAAACCAGCATCATACATCTCGTCCAGTTTATCTTGAAGTTTGTCAGGGTCTTTATGCAACGAAAGAAGTATATCCCAGTACCCTTTATCAAATGCCTTGTCAGGTTGATAACGAGGACCTAAATCTTCTGCTGGTTCCGCAGGTTCTCTATAGATGTTCCTTAGAAAATAGTCCCATTGAGCACTGGATTGGTAGTCTGTAGAGAAAAGATATTCAAGCTCTTCGTCATAATAGTTTTGCCCTGCCCACGCCCAGAAGTCTAGTTCCTGCCTTGTTCTGGGTGGGGTTACTTTTTTATTGACATTTTTATCCCAATAATTGTATACAGTGTTATACTGCTCCGCCCCAGAAGCAAGGTCTTTTTCTAATTGGGCAACTTGGGCAAGGCTGTATGTATTTAGAACCCAACCCCAGAATGTCTCCCTTCCTATGGTAAGAGGTTGCAATCCCTTACGTTGTGGAACATTTCTCTTCTTATTGCGAAAAGGATATTTAACTTTCATATACCCTCCTACGCTTTAGGTAATCTTGAAAGACATTACTCCAGTAATCACCAGTCGTTGAACCCCAAACTTGTGTTATCTGGTTAGGTTGGCTCGTATTTGGTTGGGGAGGTCTTGGATAGGACGAGTGGATTGCGTTCCTACTGCGTTGGAAGTGATACGGCTCGCTCTGCCTCACCTGTCGCTCCGCTACTGATTGGCGGGGGTTGTTCCATTCCATTTGCCCCTCCTGTATTTGCTTCTTCCTGCATTGTCATTTTATACATATCTTCCATTAGTGATTCAGCCTCGTCCTGCCTCCCCGTTTGCATAAGAGCTTGGATAGCCCTCAACATAGCTAATTTGGGGCTGTGTTCTGCCATTTCAATGGCTGATTGGTCCCCCAACCCCTTCGGGTCCGGGAGTTTCAGTATATACTCATGGATAAAACTATCAGGTAAACCTAATCTCTTCGCCATATCCGCTATTTGGTAAGTATCGAGTTGTGTCCATGGAGTTCTGGCAGTAAACTCAACTTTAATTATATGAGGTCTCTTCAAGTCAATGGGGGTAATCTCTGTCTCGAAGTATTCGTTCTTACGAGTTCCCCGAATCTTGAACTTACCAATCTTCTCCCCACCCACCCCACCTTCCAATAGTTGCTCTTCAATTAAACGGCAAGCATTACTGTAAAAAGAGTTTAGATTTCTTAATTGGGGATTAAATACCCGATTGCTAGTTTCCTGAACTAAATTATACAAAGTCCCAGAAGGAGGGGGGCTCCCCACGTTAATATCAGGGAGTGAACCCCTCACCCTCATGTTATCCAACCAGTTCACTAAATTAACCAATGTCGGTGAGATTTCTTTCATAGGGACTGGTTCTAGTTTATTCTGGTTCATCGGTAGATTTATGACACCACCAGCGTAATGGAGTGTATCCTTTATCTCTACACCATTCTCCCCTTTATAGTTGACTATAGGTTGCTCTGCTAACCGCTTAGCGTGTGAAGCCCACACAGACCCCATATCATTCAATAAATCGTCAATTTCTCTGTTCGGAGCAAATATGCTATCTCCATAACCCTCCATCTCACTACCCGTAGACCCTCTAACTGGGGGTCTAGTAGAAACGGGGTGAATTAGAACAGGCATTGACTTCATAACATATGTCTCTGGCTCTTTAAGCCACTCATTATTACAGATAATGGCGTTCATTTTCTTCCCATTACCCATGTCCTTCCAATAATCAATAACATCAACGGTTTTGGGCTGTTTCTCCCATACCTTCCACCCAGAGATTGATATGGCTTTCTCTCCCGCATCACCGTATTCGTCTATTAGAGCTTCTGATGAATAGGAAGTGGTGTAAGCAGTCCATAAAAGACCGTTAGCCCCCACCCGATAGCGCAACCATCTGGGGTCAAGGGATAAAAAGTCAAAAATAACATCTTTCCCAATCTTATAGATGAGAAATCTGCCCGCAACCCATCCCCGGACTAAAGAATACCAGACCGAACTCTCCTTTAATGTGGGGAAAAGTAAACGAATTAAACGCTCGTCTGCTTTCTCAAAGGCATATTCTAACAGTCTCTCAAATTTACCTATTGCCTCCCTCATATCTTCCCCAGCAGGCTCAGCCATCCTGGCGATAATCTGCCTTTCGGAAGAAGAGAGAATAGCTTGAACATCATCGGAGAAGGTTCTGGGAGCATTGGAAACAATATCAATGTCAGTATCCCTCGATTTAACGCTGGTCATATACTCAAAACTACCCTTATCCTTTGGGTTCTTCAAATCCCATCGGTCAAAATCCTTGTCCCATCTATCAATTCGGTCTCTGAAGTCGTTGTCTGTATTTTTAATAGCGTTTGTTATATCAGTTGCATCCATATCTACTCCAATGTAAAACTATCTATTTCCATCGTTATCCTTGTGCCATCAGTAGCTGTATAACGAACATTATATTTACCATCAATATAATCTGCTGTTTGGCAATCATAATGATATTTGCCCGTGCTATCTTTAGTCATATCAACGCTGCTCACTTTCACTACACTAAACTTATCAGTTATAGTAATCTTCATTGAAGTTGCAGGGTCTTTATAAGCTCCAACATCATCCTTAACTTCTATTGAGCAAATTACCGTTTCACCTATTTGAAATGTTGCCATTTTATTTCTCCACTACCTCAGATGTTATAGTAAGGTCTCTTTTTATATCGTTCGTTATTTCCACTCCCCCTGTTATCGAAGAGGTTATATTCATATCTTCTGATATAGTTAGAGAGGTGATGATTTTTAATATTCGCCCATAGGTCATCTTGGCTTTAGCAACTAGAGCGCCCATTCCCGAAAAGGTTACTACCCCAAGAATAGCCTCAACGGCTATTTCCCCGATGGCTGATAAAGCACCCACCCCTGCGAGGGTAGCTTTGCCAATAAATACTCGCACACCTTTAGCCACCAATGAACCAGCACCAGCAAGAGTTGAAGCACCTATAAAGATACCCCTTCCTATCCCTGTTAGAGTTCCCACTCCATCCAAAGTAGCTTTCCCTGCCAGAGTAGTAACAGCAGAAGTTATTAGAGCTCCTGCGCCACTTAATGTCACAACTCCATAGTGGACTATGACTACTACCGCCGATGCTGTTAAAGAACCCACACCTGATAAGGTGGCTAACCCGTTGAGTAGATAAGTTCCAATCCCAGCAAGTGCGCCTATCCCTGATAAAGTGGCTGCCCCTAGATGAGTAGTCCCCCCCACACTATAGGTTACATTCCACTCTAAAGCCCCCACTTCAACGGTATTTCTAGCACCAGGAGCACCACCTACAGCAGTGCCAAAAACATTACACTCAACTAAACTACCATCTGCGGTTGCTATCTCATTGGCGTTCCAAGTAAAGCTAAGAAGCAAACCACCGTCAGGCACAGGTGTGTCAGAGCCTGCCCTGATTAAACCTCCGTTCTCAAAAAGTTCAAGACGGCAATTAGGAGTCCCAGTTTGAGTCTCATCAAACTGCCTGACCCACACCTTAAACTCTTGCAAGTCTGCACCAACAGTAGGATTGCCCGTGGGCGTGGGGAAGCTGGTACGGACTTGTGTATTGACATTATTGCCTGTAGCCACCATCCACTGCCCATCAGGAGCATCAGGGTCGTCTTGGATAGTATTAATTACACCAGTTAAGTTCCCTGATGCTAACTTAACATCAGGTGACTGTCTCTCAGTACCCATCTAAACTCCTATGCTACAGTTACATCAAGGTCGCCAAGATTTATCTTGAATGTGTCGCCATTATTGACTATCTTGCTGGCATCCAGATTGCTCCACATATACATATTGCCAGCAGTAACAGCGTCAAAAAGGGCACAAGCTACGACTGTGCCCCAAGCCGCTGTGGCAGTTGGGAATGTGATGTCAGCGGCATTGGAACTTGCCCCAGCAGACGCAACGCTTAATCCAGCAAGTTGCCGAGCATAAGAACCACCAGTTACTTCTGTGCCACCGCCAGCATCTGTCGGTGCTACAGTGTAGAGCGCAACATAGGCTGCCGCTGCCGTGAAGGTTGTAGCCCTCATTACCTCTATGATTTTGTTCTCCATGTAGTCTGAAAACTCTGCCATTTCTCCTCCCTATAAGTTCCTTATCTTAAAATACCTGTCTTCCTCTTACATACATAGATGCCTTAGCGGTATTACCTACTCGCTTCAGCATTTGGTGCGCCAACATAAGGCTGATAACGGTGTCCCCGTGTGTTGAACCTGTTGCTACGGGCTTTGCCCCTATCCATTGATATTCCATCATTTCTTTAACCTGTGGCTTGAACTTCGTGGTTAAACTCCCGTCATTTACCGCATTCACTAACTCTATCGTGGCTGTGTATTTATTCTTCTCACCAGTTGTCCAACCAGCCTTTTCACTACCATTTAGCTTCGCCCCAGTCTTCTCCTTCCTATCAACCTCACTGGAAAATAGTTTGGGGCGACCTAACTCTTTTAGTTTATTCAACACCGCTACACCGATAGAGTTGTTCTCTACCGCTAATAGAGGGTCAAAATATTCCTTACATAGTTTATCTATCTCATAAGCAAATAGGTCGGTTGCTAGTTTATTGGTGTAAATCTTCGCTACAACCTCAGAGTTTAACCCGTCTTTACCTACTATATCTAAACTGGAGTAATCTAATCCCACACCCTCCCCTACATCCGCTCCCGCCACATACTTCACCCCCACTCTGGGAGGGCTGAAGATATGGATAAAACCTTGCCTTGTTTCTCCCTCAGTTACATTATACCATAGCTTATCTAACCTATCTCTATTAAAACAAGATTGAGCCGATTGAGGGCTTAAAGCCTCATCAGCAGTTCTAGGATAGTTTGCCTCCACCACCCAGGGCGTGTTCTCGTTCTCCCTGACTAAAGCATCATAGAACGCTTGGTCTCGGTTGGGGCGGACATCGTAACCGTAAAAAAGTGCCTTAAACCCATTCTTTCCATCCCTGGCATCTCTCCAATGCCTCTTGAAATAGGAATCAGGTTTGGTCTTGTCTACAGTTGAGACCGAAACCAACCTCCTCTCAGGACTATCAGCTACCGTTGCCCTAGTGTGACTTAGATTAACTTCATAGTATTCGTGAAAATCACTCTCGTCATGTATCACCCTTCCTGCCGTCTCCCCAATTCCAGCAGTTTCTGTGGAAGGATAGGTCACTATTTGAGACTTTATCTCCTTGAACCCGAACTTCTCTGTAGAATTGGGCTCTAAGGTGAATAACTGCATCCACTTGGGAAGATTATTGTAAACTATCTTTGACTTCGCCAGTAGCGATTGTGCCTCCACTTGCCCCTTCGAGAATTCTAGTACACTCCAGCCAGGCTTAGTGTATATCTCCCATAACGCCTGTATCGCTAACGCCCAACTTATCCCTATCTGCTTGCTCTTTATTAAATCTATTAACTTCCCCCCCCCCATCTGTTTGTAAAAATCCACCAAATGAGACCATAACTCGTACCCTACACTTAATTCACCAGGCTCCTGTATCTTCACATATTTTAAAAACTCAAATATGTCATCCTGTATTAAATCATGCCTGTATAATTGCTCCTCTTTGCTTATCTCCATACGCCTTTTATCACTTCCTTACTTTACATAACTAGATTTCGGAAATTGGCTTATCCGTGGTGCGAGGGTGATTGCTCCTAATCGTCTTTTCTTGCAATAGTGTGTATGGGTGTCATTGGTCTTGTTGGTGTTGGTATACAATTATCAAGGCTCACGGGGCTGGCTCTGAGGATACAAAACTCAGTGAATCACCTCTTGTCCAGGCTCAAACAATAGCCAACTCTGCCCTCAACCAAGCACTAAACGCTGCTTCTGGCAAGGCACGCTTAGTAACACGCCTGGTCAGCCTATTGCAATGAGTGCAACAAGCCCTGAGATTAGCCTCTCGGTTGTCATGACTAACAGCAAATGGAATGATATGGTCGACCTCAAGCCGTGCCCCTGCCGTCTCGGTAGTGCCGCAAAGCTGGCAGGTACGATTGTCTCGGTCAAGTATCTTCTGCTTATAACCCGACCGACGCTGGTGCCCAGAGTACTTGTAGTTCATTTTAGCCTCCAACCAACATTATGTCTGGAACGCACTATAACTATTATGTAACCTCATAGATAGGATAGCCGTCTGCATCATGGCTCAGTGGCATTCTCTGGTATCTCCTTGAACTCCCCTTCTATAGTCTTGTTTGCTTCCTTAGTCTTGTTTGCTTCCTTGAGCTGCCTGAACTTCATTAAGGTGGCTATGGTGATTAGATTGGCATCCACTTCGTCTATTCCCATCGTGACCTTCGGCTTACCCTTTAGACGATCTACAACATATTGAGCATCCTGGCTATCACCGTTGAGACCTTTCTCATAGAGTATCTCCATTAGCTCGTCGTAGGCATCGGGATGTTTCTCCTCAAAGCGTTTGAGGCGAGTCTTCAAAGAAGGCTTGGGCCCACTATTAGGACGTGCCCCTCCGAAGGCTAGAGGTGTATGCCCTGGCAAGAATGTTCCGTTAGGAGCTCTATCCAGAGGATTGGCTAATGGACGGTCTTGTTTTTCATTGGTCATATCTTATTATAGCACAGGTCTAGTAAGTGGTAGTTTAGTATTACTTTAAGGATTAGGTAGGGTAGAAATCGATTTGAGAGGTAGGGCGGGTGTACTAAAGGGGCAAAACACAC
>Ga0180007_10005356_pt1 | contig 13033 bp, 5 predicted proteins | sample MM_PC_MetaG_FD_121122 | JGI IMG/M metagenome (GOLD analysis project Ga0180007, IMG submission 121122) | Groundwater microbial communities from the Aspo Hard Rock Laboratory (HRL) deep subsurface site, Sweden - MM_PC_MetaG | ecosystem: Environmental > Aquatic > Deep subsurface > Groundwater... | reverse complement strand
TACAAAAATGTTTTTAAACAAGAATACGGTTATTATAGCTTCTTGTTAAAATTATTCTTGTAGTTCTTTTTGCTTTTCCACAGTAATTTATGGTATAATATAAACAACTGTTAATAAAATAAACTTCTAAATAATACCCCATGCCCATGCTAAGGAGGAGTAAACCCCGCACAAAAAAGCGACGATTTATTACACCTACGACTTTGTCAGAGGTTTTTATTGTGCGGGGTAAAAATTTTGTAATTTTAACCATAGTTGTGATCATCAGCTTTTTTGCTGGTGCTTTTTTAATTCGGCAAAGCTTAGCCCAATATTGGAATCCGGGCGGAGGTTCTGAACCTCCGGAGGGTGATAAAGTCAAACCGATTTATACGGATGTTACTAATCTATCAGAAAAAACTCAGACTATTTTTGGCAATAGTGCTAAATTAAGAATAGATAATATTGCTAGTGATGATACTGGTGATGCTGAATTGCAGTTAAAAACATTAGGCTATAGCCCTTTATTTTTAAAAACATATGGGATTACTAATGAAGGAGATGAAGGTAAATTTGTTACACAAACCAGTGACGGAGGTTATTTTACAGTAGGTGAAATACATAGATGGAATTCAGAAGATAATGATTTTTGGCTGACACAATTTAATAGTGATGGGACAATCAACTGGGCTAAAAAGGTGGATGTTACTGGAACTGATAGTAATGTTGAATCAGTAGCTCAAACAAGTGATGGAGGTTATATTTTAACTGGTGATACAGGTTTAGTAATTCCTAATCTTTTGCTAATAAAATTTGCAAGTGATGGAACAGAAGACTGGAGTATAACATATGGTGGCGCAAGTAATGATTATGGTAAATCAGTTATGCAAACTTATGACGGAGGTTATATTGTAGTTGGCCATACCTATAGTTTTAGCTCAGGACTCAGTGATCTTTGGCTCATAAAATTTGACAGCTTAGGTAATATTGAAGCTGGCTGGCCAAAGAAATTGCCTGGGGGAAATTATGAATACGGTTTGTCAGTAGATCAAACCGATGATGATGGAGATGGTTTGCAAGACGATGGTTATATTGTAACTGGCGCAAGATGGACTGGTAGCGCTGGCAATGCTGATGTATGGGTAATAAAATTTAATAGTGACGGGACAATTAATTGGAATAAAATAATAGGTGGGGGACAACGTGAATACGGTTTTTCAGTAGAGCAATCCGATGATGATGGAGATGGTTTGCAAGACGATGGTTATATAGTAGTTGGCTTTACAGAAAGTTATGGAGCAGGAGGTTCTGATCTCTGGTTAATTAAATTATTTAGCGATGGTTCAATTGATTGGAATAAAACTATAGGAGGTAGTGAAGATGATGGTGGTGCTACAGTTGTTCAAACTAGTGATAGAGGCTATGTTGTAGCTGGTTATACACAAAGTTTTGGCGCGGCAGTTGCTGATGCTTGGATAATTAAATTAAATAACTCAGGTACTGTTGAGTGGAATAATATGACTGGTGAAGCTAACTGGGATGATTACGGATCAGTTGCTCAGACTAGTGATGGAGGTTATATTGCATTTGGCGAATTAGAAGGTGATATGTTGTTAACTAAACTGGATTCAACCGGAAATATGGAAGATTGCACCGAATTTATTTCTCCTGTTGTAACTGAAGATGATACTCATAATCCCAATATAAGTGATGTAAGTTCAACCCCAACTACACCTAGCCCAACACCAGGTTCTCCTAGTATAACTGTAACTATAGTTTCGCCTGACCCAACTGTAACTACAATATGCGAAAGTACAGGTATTAATGAAAACATTCACTGGTCAATCTATTCTTATTGGCAAGACGGGGATTTAAATATTTCCTACGGCGATGAGACTACCAGAACTAATTATCTAACTCTTGATAAAGAAACTGGTAATTTGGGGATAGGCGATACTGCGCCTGATGAGAAGCTAACAGTAGACAAGGGCAGTATTTTAATTAATCAAGGCGATCCGGAGTATAATAATCATATTTCTACTGGTTCATACAAACCCCAGGATGTTTTTGTTTCCGGAGATTATGCTTATGTAGTGAGTTATTACGAAAGTCCGCCAGGGACTTGGAATAACCGCTTGGCAATTTATAATATCTCTAATCCTGACAATATAGTTTTTATAGGTTCTACCGAAGATAATTTAGGAAAACCAGAAAGCGTATATGTGGCCGGCAAATATGCTTATGTAGCAAATAGCCAAGGAACTCAAAATTACCGATTTTCTATTTTTAATATTTCTAATCCTAGTTCTATTACAGCTATGGACACCACCAATGATTCAATCAGAGTAGCTAATGATGTTTATATAGCTGGTGATTATGCTTATGTTGTTTGCGGAGGCACTACTGGCGCTAATCCCTATAATGATAGATTAACAATTTTTGATATTTCAGATCCAAATGCCATTTTGATGTTAGATAATTATCTTAGCGCAAGCACTGTAGATAATGCCACCAGTATTTATCTTTCAGGCAATTATGCTTATGTGACAGCTGAAATAACCAACAATCTTGTTGTTTTTGATATTTCTAATCAAACTTGGGAGTATAGAGATCAATCTGAGGTAGGTGATTTAAGTAGCCCTCAAGACGTTTATGTTTCTGGCAGTTATGTTTATGTGGCTGATCAGGGCAATGATAGATTAGTTATTTTTAATATTTCCGAACCCCTTAGTATTACTTATGTAAACTCAACTAATGGATCAGATTGTGTTGGCGGAGGTGCCTTAGATCGTCCGGTCGAAGTCTATGTTTCGGGTAATTATGCTTATGTAGTAAGCGAGGTAAGTAATTATTTAACAATTTTTGATATTTCCGACCCTTCGGCAATTGTCTGCCAAGGTTATTACATGGGAACAGCTGGTTATCTTTTAAGCACGCCTTCTAGTGTTTTTATATCAGCTAATCATGCTTATATAACTTCTCAAGCGAATACAAGATTAACTGCTTTAGAATTAAGACATGAGGATAGCCCGACTTTAGTGACTGGCGCAGCTAGTATTAGTGATTTACAGATTATGGACAATGCGCAGATTAATAATGATTTAGTAGTGAGAAGCGGGCTGGCTGTTGGCGGCAATACATTATTACAAGGGAATTTAGGAGTAAGTGGTAGCGCTTATTTTGCTGGTCCGGTTGGTGTTAGTCAAAAATATCAAACACAAATGTTAAAAGTTAATGGTACAATTACAGCAAGTTCAGATAATTGTGCTGGACAGAGCCAAGCTATTTGTATAGATACAAGTCATACAGAATGTGATTGGGATACTAGTCCACCGCCAGCTTCACCTGCATGTAAATTATTTAAAATAGATCATCCTACTAAACCGGGTTACAGTTTAATTCACAGCGCTATTGAAGGGCCAGAAATAGGGGTATTTTATCGCGGCGATGGTAAGCTGGCCAATGGACAAGCCGTGGTAGAGCTGCCGGAATATTTTGAAGCCTTGACTAGACAAGAAGGTAGAACCATTTCTTTAACAGCCATTGGTAGCCAGCCGTATCAGCTAAGCTATTCGGAAATTATGGATGGTGAGTTTAGGGTTTATGGAGAAAAAGAGGACGGGGAATTTTCCTGGGAAGTGCAGGCGGTTAGGGCTGATGTGGAACCATTGGAAGTGGAAAAACTAAAATAAAATACAAAATTATTTATTAGCACAAATTAGAAACTAGTTATATAGAAAATGTTGTAATGGAAATTAGTTGTATAGAAAATAGAAATTAGTAATGGAAATTGGTGATTGGAAATTAGCTTAAATTTTTACCAATTTCAAATTTCTATTTTCTATTACTAATTTCCAGTTTCCAAATAGCTATTTTCAAATATATAATATCTAGACAACATTTATAAATTTAAAATGTATAATATTAATAATTACAAACCAATCAAAAGCTTCCAAGATTTAATTGTTTATCAGAATCTTTATAAAGCCATGATAATTGTTCATCAACAAATTGTTCCTAAATTACCAAAAGAGGAAAGATTTGATTTAGCAGACCAAATGAAACGTGCCTCTAAAGCAGCTCCTGCATTAATAGCCGAAGGATTTGCTAAACGCTATCAAAAAAGACAATGGCAGAAATATATTAATGATACTATAGGTGAATGCAATGAAATGATTCATCATTTATCAGTTTGCATTGATGTATATAGTCAGTATGTAGATATTAAAATATGCCAGCAAGCAATAGATTTATATGATATTAGTTGTAAACAGCTAACAAAATTAGGCCAAAGCTGGCAAAATTTTCATGACAATAAATAAAACTAGTTTCCAATTTCTAGTTTCTATTACTAGTTTCAAATTTCCATACAACTATTTTCCCCTTGATTTAATACCCAGTCCTTAAAAGTAAATTTTTATTAAAAAGCTTTATGTTTACTAAACCCAAAAACTTAGCCATCATCACTATTTTGGTCATAACCACGGCTTTTGCTGGTGCGCAATGGATTGAGCAGGCCATGGCAGAATGGATAATGCCCGACAGTTTGCTTGATGAAGCGGGCATTGATGATCCGCCGCCTGATAGCGCAGAAGAAAATATTGCTCCGCCGATTTACAGCCAATACGATAGTTTGCAAATAATTCAAGGCAACGGAGCTAAGCTAAGACTTGACGGCGGCAGTGACAGCAGTGAATTGCAGTTAAAAACAGATAATGCTATTAATCATTGGGCTTTGTATGCTCATGCTGATACAGGGGATTTTAATATTTGGGGCGGGGAAGCTGGCCCGGGAAGTAGCGGTGAAAATGTTTTAACTATTGATAAAGATACTGGCTATTTAGGCATTAATATTAATACGGAAAGCGAGAATATTGATGAAAAGTTAGAAGTAGAAGGCAATGCTAAAGTTTTACCAGGGAATCCAGTGGCTAAGGGAAGCTATGATACTTCGGCAATAGATACTTCTTGGAATCAAGACGTTGGTGGCGTTTATGTTGTTGATAATTATCTTTATGTAACACACTATCGTGAGGTTGATCATGATAAAAGTTATTTAGAAAAAATAGATGTTTCTAATCCAAGCAGCCCGACTAAAGTCGGCTCTATTAAAAATGGCTCGCTTCCCCCAGATCTAGCAAAGTTTGCTGGAGCTCATTCAATTTTTGTAGCTGGTAAATATGCATATGTACTAGCAGACTATGTGCCAGCTGCTTTACATATAATAGATATTTCAGGGGCTACTCCTGTTCCAGCAGGCGTGATTTATGATGATTATACTAATGGAATCGCGCCTTTATTTTCAGGAGGTCGTGTTTATGTTTCAGGAAATTATGCTTATATAGCATCTGGTAAACTATTTTATGATAATAATCCTAATTTTTGTTACGGGGTATTAGAGATAATCGAGATTTCTGATCCAGCTAACCCAGTTCATAGAGGCTTGCTTAAAAGCAAGTGCCAATGGGACGCAGAAGCAGATCTAAATGCTTATTTCCCAACGCCTATGTCGATTTATGTTTCTGGCAATTATGCTTATATAGCAGAAGCTGATGGCGGTTTAATAATAATTGATATTTTTGATGTAAAAAACCCGACTTATGCTGGTCATAGTAATGGTGGTTACGGAGGGAAAACATTTATAGGATCTTATGGGCTTGATATTTCCGGTAGTTATGCTTATCTTACTGGTGGTTGCGAGGGTGTATTTCCTAACTTCTACCAATGCCTGGCAATAATAGATATTTCTAATCCAACTAACCCAGTTCATATTAGTAGTTTTTTATCAGAGCAGACTGCTTATTATTTTACGCCTCAAGCTGTTTTTGTTTCTGGCAATTATGCCTATATAACTAATTGGGGAGATGGCAGTTCATGTAAAATAAAAATAATAGATATTTCTGATTCGGCTGATCTTACTAGTGTTAGCGAGATTTCATATGGCAGCGGAGCTTGTTTAGATTATGAATACTTTATTACTATAGCTGATAATAATTTATACGTGCATAGCAGAGCAGATAATTTAATCCATATTTTTGAGTTAAGCCATCTTAATAGCCCGACTTTAGTAGCTGGCAGTGCTAGTATTAATGACTTGCAGGTTCATGATAACGCGTTATTTAATAATGACTTATTAGTCAGAAGCGGGCTAACCGTAGGCGGTAATACTAATTTACAAAGCCATTTATCAGTAGGTGGAGGGACTTCTTTTTCCGGCAGAGTCGGCATTGGCACAACTAATCCACTAAGCGAATTGCATGTTGTTGGTGCTATTACTGCTATAAATAAAAATTTTCAAATTGATCATCCGACTAAAGAAGGATTTGATTTAGTCCATTCTACTTTAGAAGGTCCGGAAGCCGCAGTGTTTTATCGGGGTGAGGGAAAGCTGGTTAACGGCCAAGCTGTGGTAGATCTGCCTGAATATTTTGAAGCTTTAACTCGGCCGGAAGGAAGAACTGTGCAATTAACCCCTAAGGGAAGCGAGATATTTTTACTAAGCGCTAGTGACGTTGTTAATGGAAAGTTTACGGTTTACGGCGTTAGAGACGAACGCGTTCGCGCTGGGCAAGATCGCGTTCGCGCTTCCGATGCGTCGGAATCACGACCGCTTGAGAGGGAGTTTAGTTGGGAAGTTAAGGCGGTGAGAAGTGATGTGGAGAAGTTGGAGGTGGAAAAACAAAAGTAAATTGCACTAAAAAGGATATATAATTACAATTTATTAATTTATTACCGCTAAAGCTATTTATTAATTTATTATGATTATAGAAAGCTCCACAGCCCTGGTTAAAAACCGGGGACTATGGAGCCCTTAGGAGGACAAAGAAGAAAGTTTAAGTTAACAAAACCATGAAAACTACGAAAATCGCTTTATTTCAAGGCAAAAAAATAAGAAAAACTATTTACAATAATGAATGGTGGTTTTCAGTTGTAGATATTGTAGGAGTTTTAACAGATAGCGCAAAGCCGCGAGTTTATTGGAATGCTATGAAAACTAGAGTTAAAAGTGAGGATGGAATTCAGTTGTCTACAATTTGTAGACAACTGAAATTAGAATCTTCAGATGGCAAAAAATACGAAACTGATTGCTCTAATACTGAAGGAATTTTCCGTATTATCCAATCAATCCCATCACCCAAAGTTGAACCTTTAAAACGTTGGTTGGCTAAAGTTGGTTATGAAAGAGTAAAAGAAATTGAAGACCCTGAATTAGCAACTAAAAGAACAAAAGCATTATATAGAGCCAAAGGATATTCTGGAGCTTGGATAGAAAAGCGCATGCGCGGCATTGCTATTCGCGAAGAGTTAACAGATGAATGGCAGAAACGAGGCGCGCAAAGCAATATAGAATACGCAATTTTAACAAATGAGATTATGCAAGGAGCTTTTGATATGAAGGTGGAAGATTATAAAAAATTCAAAAGGTTGAATAGAGAGAATTTACGCGATCATATGAATGATTTAGAGCTTATTTTAACCATGCTTGGCGAGGCAACAACTACAAAATTTACTACAGATAGAAATTCACAAGGGATAAAAAAATTAAAAAGAGATGCTCAAGACGGCGGGGATGTTGCCGGCAAAACCAGAAAAGATATTGAAACTCGTGCTGGAAAACCGGTGAGAAGCAGAGAAAATTTTTTGGAATTAAAATTAAGGAAAAGAAAAATAATTGAGAAAAAAATAATTAATAAATAAGGCTCCATAGGGCGGAGTTTATTTCGCAAGTAGCAAGGCAACTATGCAACTCTTGTTGGGAAGTTAAAGCCGTTAGAGCGGATGGGGAGGAGCTGGAAGTGGAGAGGAAGAAATAATGAACTAGAAATTAGTTGTATAGAAATTAGAAACTAGTAATGGAAATTGGTGATTGGAAATTAGCTTAAATTTTTACCATTTTCTAGTTTCCAAATAGCTATTTTCAAATATATAACATCTAGACAACATTTATAAATTTAAAATGTATAATATTAATAACTACAAGCCAATTAAAAGCTTCCAAGACTTAGTTGTTTATCAAAATTTATATAAAGCTATGATTATAGTTCATCAACAAGTTGTTCCTAAATTACCCAAGGAAGAAAGATTTGACTTAACAGATCAAATGAGACGTGCTTCTAAAGCAGCACTAGCATTAATAGCCGAAGGATTTGCCAAACGCTATCAAAAAAGACAATGGCAGAAATATATTAATGATACAATTGGTGAATGCAATGAAATGATACATCATTTATCTGTTTGTATTGATGTATATAATCAGTATGTAGATATTAAAATATGCAAACAAATAATAGATTTATATGATGTCAGCTGTAAACAATTAACTAAATTAGGTCAAAGCTGGCAGGATTATCATAAAAATAAATGAACTAATTATAAATTTTTATATCCAGTATAGCAATTGTTTAAATAAATAATAAGTTAGAAATTAGTTGTATAGAAATTAGAAACTGGTAATGGAAATTGCCTGCCCGCCGCTTGTAATACTATTAAAGAATTATAATTAATTTAATGTATAATTGCATTTAAAACGAGTCTATTTATGGCAGGCGGGGATAATGGAAAATAGAAAAAAATTAAGCCAATTTCAAATTTCTATTTTCTATTACTAATTTCCAGTTTCCATACAACCATTTTCCCTCTTGATTTAACGCCCAGTCCTTAAGAGTAAATTTTTATTTAAAAAGTTTTATGTTCAAACACCCTAAAAACTTAGCCATCATCACTATTCTGGTCATAGCCCTGGTGTTTTCAGGCGCTTTAGTAATTAAGCAGGTGGTGGCAGTTTGGGAGGAGCCGGCTAGTAGTCCGCCAAGTGGCAATCTCTCTAGTTTTATTTATTCGGTTTATCATGGCTTGCAAACTATTGCCGGGGAAAGCTCTAAATTAAAGATTGACGGGGGCGATGACAGCGGAGAGTTGCAGCTACAAGCAAAAATTAATTATGATTGTAGAAATGAGCCTGATACTTGTGGTGATGGAGTATGGCCAGACGGAAGTGAAGAATGTGATGATGGATGTTTAGCTGGAGTTCCTAATGTATGTGAACCAGAAGACGATGGAGATGATTGTAGTGCATATTGCTGTAATGAGCCAGTTAGTCCAAATGGCTGGGCAGTTTATTCCAAATATAATTCTGGAGATTTAAACTTTTGGCATAACAGCAATCTATTAACCATTGACAAAGAAACCGGCAATATCGGCCTTGGCGAGGAAAATCCGGAAAAGTATCAAAAGCTAACTGTGGCCGGGAGTATTAAAGCAACGCAGGGAGATCCGGTGGCAAGAGGTTTTACAGACACGAATTTAGATCTACCTTATGACGTTTACGTCTCCGGCAACTATGCTTATGTAGCAAGTTATAATTTATATGGTTTAGCAATTTTTGACATCTCTGATCCTGATAATATAGTATTTAAAGATAATATTACTACTAATTTAAATGATGCTTATAATGTATTCGTCTCCGGCAACTATGCTTACGTAGGAAGTCTTGAAAATAATCGTTTGGCTATTTTTAATATCTCTAACCCCAGCGCAATAGTTGCCAAGGGATATACTAGTACTAACTTAGATGTTCCTGTTGATATTTATGTATCAGGCAATTATGCTTATGTAGCAAACCGAGATGATAATAGTTTAGCTATTTTTGATATTTCTGACCCTAATAATATTGATGCAAAAGACACAATTAGTACTAATTTAAATAGGCCTAGGGGTATTTATGTCTCCGGCAATTATGCTTATGTAACCAGTGAAGCAGGTAATAGTTTGGCTATTTTTGACATTTCTGATCCTGATAATATTGTAGCTAAAGACACGATTAGTACCAACGCCCCTCAAGCTGTTTATGTATCCGGAAATTATGCTTATGTAACCAGCGAAGGTAATGATAGTATGGCTATATTTGACATTTCTGATCCTGATAATATTACAGCTAAAGGTATAGATGATGCCAATTTAATTTCTCCTACAGATATAAAAATTTCAGGGAACTATGCTTATGTATCTAGCGCTCTTGGTTTATCTATTTTTAATATTTCCGATCCAAATACTATTGTGCCAATAAGTCTTACGAATATTAATTTACTATTTCCTCATGGTGTTGACATATCAGGTAATTATGCTTATGTAGCTAGTTATGGTAATGATCGTTTAGCTGTCTTTGAATTAAATCATATTAGCACCCCAACCCTAACCACTGGCTCGGCCAGTATTGGGGATTTGCAGGTGCATGACAACGCGCAGTTTAATAATGATTTAACAGTCAGAAGCGGATTGGCTGTGGGCGGCAATACGCTACTTCAAGGCGAATTAGGAGTAGAGGGTAGTGCTTATTTTATGGGTAATGTTGGCATTGGTACACAAGACCCAAGTAGTGCTTTAGATGTTAATGGAGTGATTACGGCAACAGTGAAGAATTTTCAGATTAATCATCCAACAAAGCAGGGCTATTGGCTAAGCCATTCGGTTTTAGAAGGGCCGGAAGTAGCGGTTTATTACCGGGGCGAAGGACAGCTTACTAATGGCATGGCTAGAGTGGAATTGCCTGAATACTTTGAAGCTTTAACCAGGCCGGAGAAAAGAACAGTGCAGTTGACTGCCAAAGGTGTTTGGCCTTATAGATTAAGCTATGACCCGATTGCCAATTGTGGTTTCACAGTATATGGCACTAAATCGGACGGAGAGTTTTATTGGGAAGTTAAGGCGATTAGGGCGGACGTGGAACCACTTGAAGTTGAAAAACCAAAATAAAGAGTAATAGTTAAGAGAAATAATTTATTAGATTTATTAATTTATTATCGCTAACGCTATTTATTAATTTATTATGTTAATAAAATTTAATAAATCAATAAACCAATAAATTAATTTATTCCATGTTTTTTTATAGTAAGCTAAAAGTAAATAAATTAAGCATTTTTATCGGAGCGGTGGTAATTATTATTAGCTGTGCTTTTTTTGCTGTTACTTATTGCTTGGCGGATTATGGTTTATTTATTAATGCTATGGGAACAGCTGGCCATGATTACGGCAAAGTTGTAGCAGAAGTGGCTGATGGTTATCTTTGGGCAGGGGATAGCGAGGGAGGTTTTTTATTAGTTAAAACAGATTTAACAGGTGCTATTGTCTGGGAGAAAAAATATACAAGTATAGCAGGCTTTCCTCTTCAGTTAATTTCTATGGTAGAAAGTCCAACTACACCAGGCCAATTTGTTTTAGCCGGATATATTGCAAAAGCAAGGTCTTACATGTTTGCTCTTAAATTTGACAGTAATGATGAAACTATTAAATGGGCTAATAGTTATTATGGAATGAGTGGTTGTAATTGCGATGTTTATCTTCAATCAATTCATGCTATGTCAGGTGGCTATTATTTAACAGGAGCAGAAAAATATCAGATAGGTTTTTATAATCTAATTGCTCTTAAAATAGACGAGGATGGTATTCCAATTAATAAAATAAGACGCTTTAGATATGATCTTACTGCAACTGAACCGGACTGTAATTCGGCTATGAATCAATGGTTATATGCAGATAAACCCTATATTCTTTATCCTAGAGAAAACGGTGAGTTTATTTTAGCTGGTTGGGATAATGATTGGTTTGGCACATATTATATATTTTCAGATAGTGGATCTGATCCTATTTTTCATAGGACATGGGGGTTTATTTATGAGGACCCTAATTGTAATTCATGTCTTGCTTATTGGTTTATTAAGCCACAGTCTATTATTGAGCAGGGCGATGCTACTTATATAGCAGGACATAAAGGTATTGTTAAGATTGTTGATGATATTTTTCCTCCTAAATGGATAGGATTTTTTTTCAGTAAAGGGGATCCGAATTTGCCTGGTTTTTCTTGGCAGGCTTATAGCACCTCTGGTACTCCTGGTAATTATGGCAAAGCTATTGCTTTTAACAGTGTTAATTCAAAGCTAATTATTACAGGTTATTATGATTATAATAGTTCTTCTGATATAGATTTTATGATGGCTGAAATTAATAAAAGCAATGGCGCTATGCAATGGAAAAAGTATATCAATGGGGAAAACAATGATGAAGGTAACTTTGTGGCAGTAGGCAGTCGGGGTAATTATTTAGTCGGGGGGCGAACTAAAAGTTTTAGCGCAGGTGGCGTGAATGATTTATTAATGATTAGCAGTGATAGATACGGCGAGATAAGCGAATGCAGTATGCTAGAAGATTTGGCTGATAGTGATTTATTATATTATGCTGATGATACTACTGACAGGGTGATTAATAATATAAAATGTCCAGCAGCTTGCTCAACTTGTGGTTGTACTGAATATTTAACTTATGAAGATGATTTTGGTTATAATCTTTTGGATTGTGCGGTAATGGATGATGAGAATGCTGATGATAGTTATATTGAAGCAAATCATTGGGGAGATATAGTAGAAAGCGATCCATCACTGAGTAGTCAAGAGTATTGCACTTTATCCGTAGTAGAGCCTAATATGACTGGCTGGGCTTGGAGCGAGAATATTGGCTGGATCAGCTTTAGCCATAGGAATTGTGATGATAATTTTGACGGCTGGGGTGATGGTAGTCCGGGTTGTCCTGGCTCTGGCACAGCAATACCAACTTACGGAGTTAAATTGGATTGGGATACTAATATTTTTTCTGGCTATGCTTGGAGTGCTGCTGGCTGGATTAGTTTTCAGGAAAGTGAAGTTCCTGATCTAGATGGTAATCCTGCTAATGATTATGATTTTAATTCATATTGTGATATTAATTTAGGTGATTGCAACGGATCAGAAGATAACTGTACTGCTTGTTATGATTTTGATAACGGCAATGTTTATGGCTGGGCTAAAATTATAGCTTTAGGAGATGATGGCTGGATTAAGTTAGGCACAGATGATGATCGGGAAGAGGTTGATAACTGGGGTTTTAAACTAGCAAACTGTGCGAGTGAAGGTTGGGGCTGGAATGGTAATGGGCAATGCAATGACGGCTCTGGTATAACTTGCGCTGATGATTCAGATTGTACTGGCGGAGGGACTTGCGAAATAATTACTGGAGTAGGCTGGAT
>Ga0180007_10005355_pt1 | contig 13039 bp, 19 predicted proteins | sample MM_PC_MetaG_FD_121122 | JGI IMG/M metagenome (GOLD analysis project Ga0180007, IMG submission 121122) | Groundwater microbial communities from the Aspo Hard Rock Laboratory (HRL) deep subsurface site, Sweden - MM_PC_MetaG | ecosystem: Environmental > Aquatic > Deep subsurface > Groundwater... | reverse complement strand
TGGGGTGCCTGCGCCCTCGCTGCGCGATGCATCGCTCCAGCCAGCAACGCCCCACCACGCGGACTGGCGCTGCGTGGCGCACCTCGGCGACACGCGGCGACGCCAACACCCACCGTCAGCCCGACACACACAGCAGCCGGTGGGTAAACGACGGAGCGCTGATACTTTCGGGGTATCCTACTTGACAGCATCTATAACCATGATATAATGGTAGGTGCAAGGCAGGGCAAACAGAACCGAGAGCACCGACGAAAGGACAGTGGCAATGAATGAGCAGGAAAAGCGAGCGGCATTCTGGATCGTGCTCGCAATCGTATTGATCATCTTGTGGCTGTGGATCTGCGCAGGCACAAGCTGGCAACTCTTCTCATAAGGCGCAATGCGCCAGAAAGGACAACACAGATGTTTCACGAGGACAACCTTCCGAACCTGATTGACTGCATTGATGGAATGCTCACCGAACGATACAGTCCAGAGCAGGCCAGCAGACTTCTCAAAAGCCTTGGAGTATCGCAACCCATGATCAGCTCTATCGAACACGTCGCCGCCGCCGAGGGGGATCGCATTATGGCGCTCACCGACCTGGCCGACAAGGCATATGAGATGCACCTGAATCACGGCGCGGTACGGGATTTGGTCGACTACGCATACGAAACAGACTACCTCAGTCAGGGCGATGCATACTGCCTTCTGACCGGGAATGGCATCGCCGACGAAACCGCGCGGCATCACCTGGAGGCCATCGCCGCGATCAAGAATCGCGACGCCAGCCGGGCCGAGTACCTGGAGCATCCCGAGCTGGACAGGCGATACTGCACTGTATGCGGGCGCAAAGTTCCGCGCCGGAAGCTGAGCAAGCGCGGACTTTGCCAAAATTGCATCGAGGAGATCCAAGACGCCGTCACGGTGCAGTTGGCGACGAAGGACGGGCCGTACTATCGCCGTTGGCGCGAGGGGATGCTCCGCGCGCTCTATCGCCTGGAAGACGAGGAAATCGCCGAGGGACGCGCGATCCAGGACGCCAAGCCGATGAGGACCCTGGGCGATTATATCGAGCAGACACAGCACGAGTGCGACGACGACTGCGAGAACTGCCCCGTCGACATCTGCTCTCTGCGCCACGGGACTTTCATCAAAGCAATCGACGACGGCGACGAACGCGACTACGACCTGGGCGGGCCGCAGGCGCAGTGCAGCACCAACACCAAGTACGCCGACAACGACGACATCGAACTCTAGCAGACACCAGCCCTGCCTTGCTACCCAGAAAGGAAACGACAATGAGACACCCAAACTTACGCCGACACGTGCAGCACCTAGCCGAGGACCACGCAATATGGATGCTCGAAAACATCGGGTACACCGTCCACACGCCCGGCGACCTCGGCCACTTCGACCTGATCGTGAACGGCACGCTTCGGATCGAGGCCAGGGGAGCGCTGTGGAGCTCCTCATCGACCCGTGCAGGCCGATACCAGTTCAGCACCAGGCAGCACCCAGACGTATATGTCCTGCGATGCCTGACCATCCCCGGCGCCGACTTTATCATCCCGGCCCGAGAGATCGGGAGCCGCAAGAATATCGCGATCTGGAGCCGAGATCCGACCAAGTACGCGGGACAGTGGTCCAAGTACCTGAACGCCTGGCACGTGATCGAGACCGAGCTGGAAAGGAAAAAGAGCGATGAGGGCAGTAATTACAGTTGACGCAATCCACGAAACAGAGTACGATGCTCTTGAGTATCTGGCACGCCAGAAATGTATCGCGTCGACCACCGCACGAGCCGTGGAGAAAGCACTCGCACAGATGTGCGGATGCGAGGCGAAAAACATCATCTGCAAGATCGAGATGATCGAGCCAGGGCCACACCTGGTCGTTGCCGATCTGAAAAGGACACGAGCCGATGAAAATCCAGATTGAGATCACTGCACAGAGCAAGATGCACGAGAACATCCTCGCACACTCGATCCAATCCACCTACGCGCTCCGCCGAATCCAGGATATCGTGAGATGGACGCTGACCGCGAATACACCGATCGAGCCGAACTCGGTACTCGTCGAGATCACCGCGATAGACGTGGAGGACGGCGATGCCGGAATCACAGAGTAACCTCTACCGCCGAATGCTCAAGCAGGCCGACAACTCGATCTACAACGCCATCGCTGAGCTCTACGGGTACTACTGCGTGCTGATGCGCGCAGACCCGATCCTGGCGGCAGCGCTGGAACGGACCATTGGCGAGATGGACGACTGCCGGGAGACGATCCACCTGGTGCACGTGATCGCCTGGGACGTGGACGACGAGCAGTTCAACTCCATCGGGGAGGCGCACAAGCTGATCCTGGAGACCCGCAACGAGATCTTTAGAAAGGGGAAGCTATGCCGGGCTTATTCGCAACTTTGGGATCCTTCGGTAGTCGCATCATCCAGACTATTAGAGAGACGGGCCGCAGCATTGCGGAGGCGATCGGACTCGCACCCAAGCAAGCCCGAGGAATAGAGCCGAGCACCGTCACACGCGAATTCACCCAAGTCGCACGCCTGACCGAGCGAGAGAGCCTCGTGGCAACCCTGCCGCGAGACCAGACGATCCCCGACTACCTCTACGTGCAAACCGCCGTGCCATTCAACCGGCCCTACGCCTACACGATCACCGTATCCGGGCGCGCGCTGGCCGGGCGGATCGGGCCGGGCGGAGTGAAAATCGGCGGGCGGTTCGTGCGCGACGAATTCAACATCACCTCCAACCGGATGCTATCTCCCGAGGAGGTAGAGTCCATCGCCCTGCGCAGATTCGGCGCAGGCGGAGAGTACCCGCTGCTGAGCATCGACCGGATGAGCGTCACCGGAGCGATGATTCGCTAACACACACACACAAAGGAGATCAACAATGACAGACCACGCAGCACTCGCATGGATCACCATCCTCGTGGGCACATTTGGCACCTTCTGTCTGATGTGCCATCTCATTATCAATTTGCTACCGCGAGCCATCAAAGCGATCCGCACATGGTGGAACAACCCGGAACCCGATGCCCGCTCCAACCATCGATAGGAAGTGCCACTGGCTACGACGCAACAAGCGCTCTCGCCGTCCGGAGTACCTGGTGTTCGTGGACGGCGAGAGCTTTATCGATCCGATCCACGAGCAGGCCGACGTGCACACGTTCCGCCTCGGGTGGGCTTGCCTGTGCCGATACACGCCAGAAACTGGCCTGGTAGAAGTCGGCTGGCACAAGATCCAAGACCCCGTCGACTTTTGGAACACCCTCTCTCCCATCGCATACGAACAGAAACAGCTCTATGTCGTCTCGCACAACGTGGACTATGACGCCCGGGTCCTGCACGCGTTCACTGTGCTGCCGGGCATCGGCTGGACACCCGACTACCTGATCCTCTCCGATAGCTGCCACTTTTTCACGTTCAAGGCGGACAAGGCGAAAATCAGCCTGCTCGACAATATGAACTACTGGCACCTGCCGCTCGAGGATCTGGGCAAAGAGTTCGGATTGCCGAAGGGAGAGGTAGACTTTGAGACCTGCAGCGACGAGGAACTATCCACGTACTGCCATCGGGACGTCGAGATCCTGGTGCGCGCCTGGACGTACTGGCTCGAATTCCTGGACAAAAATGACCTGGGAGAGTGGGCAATCACGACGTCGGGCCAGAGCTGGAACGCGTACCGGCACCGGTTTATGCCCGCGAAAATCGGGATCCACAACCGGGCCGACGCGATCCGGCTGGAACGCGAAAGTTACAAAGGCGGACGTTGCGAAGTCTGGCGACTGGGGCATTTCCAGGATGGGCCGTACTACAAATTGGACATCAACGGCTCCTACTCCTACGTGATGCGCAAATTTCCAAGCCCTCAGAAGCTGGTCAAGGTGATCGTGGACGTGAGCCCTAAATACCTCAAAGAGCTGCTCAAGCGCTACCTGGTCGTCGCCGAAGTATTCATCGAGACCTGGGAGCCGATTTACCCCCTGAGCATCGATGGGTACAACATCTTTCCCGTGGGCCAGTTCCGCTGCTGCCTGACCACGCCAGAGCTGCAGTACGCTCTGGACAACGGGCACATTCGCGGGATCGGAGAGGTAGCGCTGTACGAAAAGCAGTACCTGTTCAAGGCGTTCATCGATCACTTTACGACGCTGAGGCAGCGCTATAGAGAGCAGGGCGACAACGGACGCTCGCTGCTGTGCAAGCTGATCCGGAACTCGCTCTACGGGAAATTCGGGCAGCGAGGATACGAACAAGAGATCCTGGGGGACGCGCCGCTCGGGAAAGTGGCCCTGACCAAGTGGATCGATGGCCCAACAGGCGAGAAGTGCACCGACTGGACCTTCGGCGGGAAGACGATCCGGCAGACGTACAAGGGCGAGGGGGACGACTCGTTCCCGGCGATTGCCAGCCACGTGGCAGCACACGGGCGGATGATCCTGTGGCGCTACGCGCAGGCCGCAGGGCTCGAAAACGTGTATTACGCGGACACCGACTCATTGATCGTCAACGCGGCAGGGTATGACGCCCTGGCCGCGCACATCGATCCGACACGGCTAGGCTACCTCAAGATCGAGGCCAAGACCGACGACTTGGAGATTTTCGCGAGGAAATCCTACGCAATGGGCAAAGATAGAACGATCAAGGGGATCAAGAAAAAAGCCACTTTCGGGGACGATGGAAAGTGGCACCAGACACAGTTCACGAGCCTCAAGTGGGCCTTCGGCGCAGGCAATTTGGACGACGTGATCACCTACGAGGTGGCGAAAGAGGAGCACGCGACGCTGTATCACGGCACCGTGGACGCGACAGGGCACGTGCATCCGCCAGAGTTGGGCCTGTTCGCCGATGACGTGGCCGCAATTATTTCTCCGGAGTGCGATCACCTTTGGACCTGGTGGATTGATCCGGTGTGGTTTCAGAGCCTTCCGGCGCGGGAGCGGAAGGAATTTCTTCCAGGCTGGTTCTGGTCTCTCGTGCAACGCGAGCCAACCGCTCCGTTAAACTTCTGAGACGGTCTTTACTCTCACTCATCCTACGACCTCCATCCAACATTTAGTTCAGCCTTATCCAGCCGCCTTTGTGCGATATCGGACCGCAGCTCGACGATCCGCGCCTGAATGACGTCAATCTGCGCGTTGAACCTGGCCCCGATGTCGATCTGCTCTGCACGGCCCGGCACGGCAGTGGTCTCGGCATTGTAATCCGTTTCGATCCCCAGGCGCTGGACCTGGGTCTGCCGGATCCCTTCTTCCAAGTCCTCGATCTGGAGCCTGAACTCGTCGATCGCAGCCTGCGCGGTGCGGATCTCGGAATCAAGCTCAGCGCGGCGCTCAGGGCCCAGCCGGACCGGCACCAACTCGTCGATCTCCTTGACGCGGATCCGGATGTCCGCCTGGCGCTCCTGGAACTCGGCGATGGCAGTTTTGAGCCCCAAGATTGTCTGTTTGACGTCCGCCTGCTGCTCAGCGCTCTCCAACAGCGGCAAGCTCTCGGTCAGGCGCGCAATGTCGGTATTCTTCTGGGCAATGTTCTGGTCGAGCAGCGCCAACTCAGTGGCGATGGCGGAGCGCTCCGCCTGGAGCTTGTTCGTCGCCACGATGTCGTTCCCCGCCGCCAGGCTCCGCTTCAGGTCGTTGATACGTCCAGAGTTCTCAGTGATCGCGACCTGGACCTGCTGAATGCTCAGCCTGGCCGAGGCGATGGCGCCATCGACCTGGCGGAAAAGGGGATCGAACTCGGCCTTCAACGCCGCCAACTGCCTGGCTGGCAGCGCCTGCGAGAGGGCCTGATCGCGCTCGTTCTGGGCCTCGACCAGGGCGACCTGGGCATCTGCGATCGCAGCGGAGAGCTGGGCGATATCCTGATCCAGCAATGCCTTGGCCTTCTGGTAGTCGCTGCTTGCCTTGTCCTTCGCGACTGCCTCAGACTCCTTGCGCACGCGCTCCTCTTCTGCCGCGGCAGTTTTTGCTGCATCGAAGGCCAAAGAGCCCAGATACCAGCCGATGTACTCGGCATCGTAGCCAAGAGTGACCATTTCCTCACGATACGCCTGGGCGTTGATGATACCCTCCGTGAAGAATGCGTCCAGGTTGGTGCGACTTGGCCGTTTCACTGCCGTCGACCGCGAGAGCGACCAGTCCTCGACGTCGAGCCGCGCCTCCTCGCCGCCGACGCCCAACGCACCGAGCTGCTCGAGCGCCTGCGAGTCGGATAGCGTGCCGTTGGCGTAGCGCTCCCCGACCGCCTTGATCTTGCGATCCAGGATCTCGTCTGCCTTGTCCCAATCCGCCTGATCCAGGTAAAAGCCTGCGACGTCGCCCAGGATGCCGATGTCCTGCAGCGATGAGGTAGCCTCCTCGCGCGACATCCGGCCCTTCTGGTACGCTGCCACGATCGCAGCCCGGGTCAGACCCGCAGCCTCGTCGATGCTCTCATAGACGGCGATGGAGGTCAGGATACGCGCGCGCTGCTCGTCGTAGCCAAGCTGCCTGTACTCCTGAAAGACCTGGTCGGTGGTGTAGAGCCCGTAGCGCAAGGCTCTCTTCGCATCGACGCGGGTGAGGAGTGAGTACGTGATCCCGAGCAACGGCTCGATCCAGCCCGGGGCCAGGTCGTTCACTTTGAGACCAGCAACGAGCTCTGAATGATCGATCTGCTGCCGGTGGAACATCTCGATCATCTGACCAGAACTGGGTATCTCCCAGTGGCTACGCCAGAACGCGCGAGACCACTCCGGAGCATAGCCCTGCCTTGCCATCCACTCGGCCATCTCGGCAGGCATACCCTCGTCGTAGCCATATTTCGCCGCGACGTCATCCCGCCAGGCCTCGCGCAGGCCGAAACGCACCAAGTCGCCAGGGCCGGGGATCTGAGCAGAGATGCCGATGAGAATTTCGACATCGTTGGCGGCAATGCCAAGCTGCAGCAGGCGGCCCACGAGATCGGCCCGGCCGATCGCCTTCCGGTAGTAGGCCGCGAACGCCTCCTGGACATCAAGCCGCTTCTCGGCCACCAGGCGGGCCGCGTCGATCTGCTCTTGCGTCCAGCCCTGATCGAAAAGTTCGCGGGCCATATTATCCTGATATGCAGGGGCGCGCAGAGCCGCCAGCCACCAGGAGCCGAAATCCAGGCGATTCGGCTTGAACGTGGCATTGCCAGTGTACTCGACCAGCTTCATCGGCGCAGCGAACAGGGCATTGACGAGGGGCGGCAGCACGTAGATCGCCAGGAACGCGAGGATGATCGCACCGACCTGGTGCTCTCCAGAGCGCGCCGATTCGAGAATCCCCTTAATCTCGGCCGGGATGCCAGGCGTAGCAATCGCGCGATCCAGCACGGGACCCGCGATCTGCAGCAGGGGGCGCTCGAGGGTTTCGAGCACACTGTCGGCCGCGTGTCGTAGTACACTAGACAGTGTACTGCTCACCCGATTAACAGCATCGACAAAGAACGAGATCAGCGCGGTCCTGAGTTTTTCTCCAAGTCCGCCAGGCGACCCGCCACTCGGAGGTACAGGGGTCTGCTGAATCGGCGCTATATTTGCCATCTGCACCTACCACTTTTTCAAGAGATACGCCTCGAGGCGATCCCCAATGAATGCAACCGGATCGGCGATGAAATCCCCGAGCGTCTGCCAGCCCTGAGACCAGAGATTGTAGTAGAAGACGCAGCAATCCCTGGCAAAGTTGGTCAGTCGCACCCAGTCCGGCCCGAGCCAGCCGATGACCGTTTCCCGGGCGTGCAGGTAGAATCCCAGGAGCCAGGACCAGGCCCCGCCGAGGACACCGGCAATAAACGCGTAGGGGTTCGCACGGAAGTTGTCGATCCAGCCAGAAACGCTCTCACGCCAACGTCGTAGCGAGTCGCCGACGCCAGAGACCCAATCACGCGCCTGGTACGCAAAATCACGAGCACGATCGTACTCGTTTCGCGCCCAAGTACGCACTTCCGACTTGATATTTTCCCAGATGCCGGACCAGTCCCGCCATCCCTGACGAATCGAGTCCGGGAACCAGCCATAGAGCCGCTGCAGCCCGCCCGCCAGGTCACCAGTCCACCAGGGCACCGCAGCGCCCACGGCGACCTGCAGCCAGTTCGTCCAGTCGCCGAGCGATGCAAAGCCACTCCGGATGCCACCGATCAGGCCACGCAGCCAGTTCTTGGCCTCATCGACGTATGGACGAGCCGCATCCGTCGCCACACGCTGCAGCTCGCCGAACGCCATTCCCAGCCAGGATCGCGCCCAACTCTCAGTAGGATATCCATTATCCGCCGTTGCCTGAGCCCATTCCCAGTAGCCATAGTATCGCCACCACGAGGTAGGCGGGCCGCGATCCACCCGTGGCGCCCGGACCAGCGGGACCAAACATAGCACGTAGCGAATCAGGCCATAGGAGATCCAATCGAGGATCATCCAGATCGTCGGCATCGCGCACCTACTCGGCCAGGTTGATCAGATTGAAGGCCCGGTCGAGTTTGTCAGCCTCGCCCTGGAGGTACTCTTTGAGATTTTCACCCTCCCAGACCGACGCCGGGACCTCGACGCTGCCCGTCGCCCCGGCACTCGTTTCAAGCCACGCGATGTAGACCTGCATGGTATTACCGCCCGGCAGCATCCGCTGCTGACGGCTAGCGCTCGTGATTTTGAAGTTAGCCATTACGACCTCCTCTTTCAAGATCTTCCATTATCCGGAGGACTTTCTCCTCGCCGTTGCGTTCGCCGACCTTGGTGCCAAAGAAAAACGCGACGACGCTCATTCCCCCGGCATACAGAATGTCAGGGATCGGAGCCTGCTGCAGCGAGAGCGCGATGACCGCGCCCCAGATGCCCACAGCAAGCAGACCAGAGATGATGTTGCTGCGCGAAAACTGGTCTTTGAGCCAGTCCATAAAACGCCTCCTTTACCCATCTAGGGTTCATCCAACGTCATTACGAAATAATCCACGTAGTACGCCGCAGCCGAACTGGCTGATGCATAGGCAATCAACTCGATCTCCGCCGTATCTGGGAACCCGATCGCATCGTGGCTCATCGCGTGCGCCGAGAGATCGTATTCAACCCCGTTCAGCAGGAATCGTACATAGTACCCCGTCGCTGCATCCACGACCAATTTGCCATAGGCCAGCGAATATGGATATAGCGACACGTATACACTCGCGAAGCTCTGCCAGACTCCGTTCTCGTCCAGGTAGGAGATCTGGGTGGTACCCGTATTGATCTTGATCCGCCCAAGCCACCTCTGGGCGCCGTCCTGTACAAGTAGTCCGATCTGGAGGTACGACCCACCGCCATAGGTCAGGGCACTCCATCCAACCTCAAGCCCGATCCGGTCGGACGGATTGCGCCCATAAATCCACTGGGCCTTGGCGTAATACCCCGATCCCTTGGCAGCCGTGAAGAGGATCGTGTATCCGCCGTGCGCAGCAAAGTCCGGACCGAGAGCCACGGACGACCCCGCGCCATTCGTGGACGAATACCAGTTACCCGGCCCGCGAGAAAAATCCTGCTGCACCAGGATGTGACCGCGCCAATCGTAGGCCATCAGCGATCCGGCCCGGGCGGCCGCCTCGGCACTGCCGATCCGCAGGATGCTCCCCCACTGATCCTCGCCATCGAGAATGAAGGCCTCGAGCCTCCCGTTGGCGTCCACGGCCATCGTGTGCAGGGCGCCAGCATACTCCCCCTTGAGCACCGCCGTCAGAAATCCGTCAGCATCGACCAGCATATAGTTGCCGGATTGGCCGCGAGGGACCATAATCATCTGCCCGTTGGCATCGACAGAGACAGTTCGCAGTGCGGCCCCATCCGAGCCCTGGATCTCCCTGTCTTTCGCAGCCTGCGTGACGGTTGCCGTGCCCGAGACCTCTGTCGTGCCGTAGGGAACCATGATGATCCGGCCACTGGCGTCCAGGGCAACAGTCGCCAGCGTTGTGTCGGGCTTCTGACCCTTGAGGATCGCAGCCAGAAAGCCGCTGCCATCGACGAACACACCGACCGGGTTGCCATCGGCGTCCTTGCCGACGATCAGGATCGCCCGGGTGAAATCGGGCCAGTCGCCAATGGGCTGAGTCATTCTACCCTACCGCCATCTTGTAGCCCACGATGCCCCCTTGCATCGTGTCGCCCGCCACCGTGGCGCCGACATATACGTACGCCACGTCGCCGGGACCCATCAGAAATTGTCCCACGACAGCCTGAACCACACCTACTGCCAAAGTCGCCACGTAGGCCAATCCCACGACCGCACCGCTGGCACGGACGATGTAGAGATACACCGTCGCCGTCGCCCGCGTCAGATCACGGATAGAAAGGGATTGCAGAATTCGGATCTCCCCGGCGGGGATGGCCGACGTGCCCACATTCCACGTCGCCCCGCTCGCCGTCCCTCCGAGGTTCTCGTCCCAGATCGAGGTATACCCCAGCAGCAATGGCAGCTTGCGCCACTGGCTGCCGTCGTAGCCCCAGGCCCCTTTGTCGAAATATTGCTCGGTTGGCTGAGTTGGCCCACTGCCCATCACTATGACTCCTCGAAAAATGGGATCGCCACGGCGCTGCTTTCGAGCGGCGCAGGGATCGCAATCGTATCAGTCTCGATGTAGAGCAGCAGGAAAACGGTGTGATCATAGGTAGCATCCGGCGCCCAGGCCCGGATCTCAAGCTCAAACGGAGAATCGTGCAGAGGGTAGTTATCGGGAAGGTCGATCAGCAGGTCGTCTCCCCGGAACGTGGCGCCGGGCGTGGTAGGCAGAATCTGGCGACCGCGATACCAGACCTGCACGAACGTAGTCCCTCCGTTGCCAGGCGGAAAATAGACCGAGTAGCGACGAAGCGAGCCATAGCAGATCGAGACATCGAGAGTCTCAGGGCTGGCGGCAGGCTGGCCCGCAATAACGGTGATCACGCCGCGATATTGCACCGTGGCCTACCCCGGCACGAGACGATATGTGCCCGTCGCGTACGCGTAGAGGACGTCCTCGTCTGTGCAGCCGGTCAGGCGACAGATCAGAGATTCCCCGGCACTCAGCGTGATCTTGACCTTGTCGCCGTCGTGCAGGCCGAGCGTCGTGACAAGCAGCTCCTCAATCCAGTAGAGAAACCCGGCCGACTTGATCGCCCAACCACGTTTCGTGACGAGGTTCGTCTCATCGACGCTCGCTACGTGCGTGACCCACCACTCCTGCCCTGGCGGGACCGGCCCGATCTCCAGGTCGTCATACGCAGCCCCCGCAGATACAGCACGCTTACGCTCACGGAGCACCTGCAATGCGATTTCGATAGGCATTCACGACCCTCCTCACGCGTAACCGGGGAGGACCCCGCCGCCGAAAGCGAGATCCTCCCCACACCAACACCCAGCACCCAGACTGGGGAGGCGAACTACCCGACGTCCGCCGCTGAGGCGAGCCGGTCGAGGAACACACGGATCGTGCCGCTCGCCTGGTCGGAGCCAGAGCGCGTATGGAGATCGAGCTCCACGATACCATCGCCCGACTTGCTCGGATCGAGCAGCGGCTGCTCAGGGAAGCCATCCCCGAACTCGTAATGCACGCAGTGCTCGTAGGCCGCGCCACCGAACAGGAACTGAGTCGGGTGCTCGATGTCGTAGGTCTCGTTGTTTTGCGCAGGCTTGTTCTCGTCGCCCTTGATGGTGGGCACCGTCGAGGCTGCCGAGCCATCGCGAGAGCCAGAGATGCCCGCCGAGATCCGCACATCGCCGATGCCGGACAAGTAGCCCTTGTCCGCAGCGTGCGCGTTCGCGCCCCACGTAAACGGATGCAGGCCCTCGATATAGTACTGGCGATGCATCAGGTCGGCCAGGCGCTCATCGTACGGGGTCACCGCGCCACTTTTCATCGTCATCTTGACATCATAGAGCAGGCTCGTGATTGGGCACATAGAGCGCCCATCGTCGGAATTGATCGCCGGATCCAACTGGAAGCCCACGCGCCGAATCGGGAGAGCCACTGGCAGCTCCAGATACTCGCGCCCGTCAGAGACGGTCGTGTACGTGCGCCAGATCTCCTTCCGGAAAAATTTCGTCCGGCTCGGAGCGCCCACGCCCTCGAGGAAGCCGAGGTGCACGGTCACGGTAGGCGATCCCTGCCAGTACGTATCGGCCCAGGAGTTGGTCAGGTCGAGCTCGATGTTGTCGAATGCGCCCAAGTCAAGGCCAAACAGCGGATCCCACGCCTTGCGGCCAAAGTTGATGAAGAGCCGCGCCACATTCGATGCCGCCGAATATTCGCGCAGCACGTCGTAGGCCGTCGCCTTCTGGTCGCAGAAAGCGAGATAGTTCGCGATCCGGCCAGGGATGTTGATCACGTCCGCGCGCCCATTCGCGCGAACAATGACATTATCCAGATAGTCGATGGGCCTCCACTTGGAGAGAACACTGTTGTAAAACGGCGCCCCCGCCCCCTGCGTGACGCTGATCTCCAGCGCCATCCAGGAGAGAAATCCGGCTGCAGGCAGGTCGACCTTGTACGTATCGCCACGGGTCATAGCCACAGCCGAGCGATATTTTTGAACTCTCTTGTACATTGCGTCCTCCTATTTCTTGAACTTGAACTGCGACATCGCGTCGAAGTTCGCGTTCATCCGGGCACGGCTGGACTCCAGGTTGCCCGAGGGCATCGCATCGATGTTCTTAGTGTACCCCATCTGGTAGCTCTGCAGCGCCTCGTGGAACTTCTCGATGACGGCCCGCTTGCGCTCCATGCCTGGCCCGATCTGAGTTGTCCCTGCCAGCGCGGCGTTTTTCCAATCCTCCAGGTTCACTCCCCGCAGGGCAGCCTCGAGCTCCCCCGACTGGAATGAGGCCAGGAAATTTTGGACCATCACGTCGATGTTTTCTGCCGCAGCAACGCCAGGCGACCGTGACACCGCCTGGATGCCTTCCTTGATTTTGGGAATCGCCGCGTTGACGTTCTGGATTTGGCGATTCACGATGGTCGTAATGTTTTTCGCACGCATCTGCATACCTCCTATGTTTGCGCGTCAAGGAAGCTGGCCCTATGCCAGCCCCTTTTTGTTTT
>Ga0180007_10005354_pt1 | contig 13041 bp, 17 predicted proteins | sample MM_PC_MetaG_FD_121122 | JGI IMG/M metagenome (GOLD analysis project Ga0180007, IMG submission 121122) | Groundwater microbial communities from the Aspo Hard Rock Laboratory (HRL) deep subsurface site, Sweden - MM_PC_MetaG | ecosystem: Environmental > Aquatic > Deep subsurface > Groundwater... | reverse complement strand
CTCATCATCTAAGTGTTCTTCTAACATTGTAAAATTATCTACAACGGGCAATAGTTGTTCTACCAAGATTCTATTAGCAAAATCTATTAGTATTGTTTTTTCTTCCACAGAACGTTTTTCTAAATTTTTATAATCCGCTAAAGCACGTTTCCAATTTTCTTCTAGTTCTTTTATAATTTTTATATCTTTATCTTTACTCATAATGTATTTACCAAGATTCGCCTAACTCCTCTAAAAGATCTTTTGTATACCTAACTGCGGGTATTATAGATCCATAGTTCATTCTAGATGGTCCCATAACAGAAATATATCCGCTTTTATTTCCGACACTATATTTTGAGAATACAAAAGCACATTCGCTCATGTTTCCCAACTCGATTTCATCTCCGATCAAGCAACAAACACCTTTTTCAGATTGCCCCTTATCCAAAATATCACTTAAGATCTCATATCTGTCTAAAATATGCAATGCTGTTTTTGCAACCTCTATGTCCCAAAATTCTTTATGATCTAAAATATTTACAGTTCCTGCTGTTACAATATGTCCGCTTTCCGTAGTTGCAAAGGTTGTTTCTTTCACGTGTTCAGAAAGTGTTACCACTGCCTGTTTTAGTAATTTATAAAACTCGAATCTAGATGGCCATAGTCTCTGTTTCATTGCCACTTCCTGTAAAACAGGTATTTCAATTTCCTCTAATATTTCATCCAAAAGAAATCTATAGGCCATCGGAGTAGGGATACGCCCAGAAGACGTATGCAACATTTGTAAGAAACCTAAATCCAAAAGACGTGACATTTCATTTCTAGCTGTTGCTGGAGAGAAGCCGAATTTATACTTTTTTACAATTTCCACCGAACCTACAGGCTCAGAGGTTTTTACATATTCAGAGATAATGGCATTCAATAATTGAATTTGTCGATCGTTGATCATCTTAGCACTATTATAGTGTGAGTGATAGAAAAGTCAATAGAATTAAGAACGCAGTATTTGCCTAAAAGCCTCCTGTGGAATATCTACTTTTCCGATGCGTTTCATACGTGCTTTACCCTTTTTTTGTCTATCTAATAATTTATTTTTTCTATCTCTGTGCCCCCCATAAATTCCAGACAGTACATCTTTTCTCATTGCGGGAATATCTTCTCGCGCAACAACCTTTCCATTAATTGTTGCCTGTAATGCTACTTTAAATTGTTGTCTAGGAATTATGTCCTTTAATTTTTTTAATAAAGCGCCTCCAATTTCTTTTTCTTTTTGCTTCAAAACTATACATGATAGAGGTTCTACTATTCTCCCATGAACCAGTATATCCATTTTTTCTACGTTGATTTTTTTATAACCACCGAATACGTAATCTAAACTTGCGAATCCAGAGGAGACAGATTTTAAATCGTTAAAGAAGTTATAAACTAGTTCGCTCAATGGCAATTCGTATTCAAAGAAAACTTTGTTTTCTGACGGATATATCATTTTTTTCATTATTCCTCTGCGCTCTTCGCTTAAAGAAATTATATTTCCTATATATTCAGCAGGGGAGATTATTTTTAGTAAAATCCAAGGCTCTTCAACAAAATTAATTTTAGTTCTGTCGGGAAAATCCACTGCGCTTTTTACCATTTGTAACTTACCATTTGTTAGTTTCACTTTATATTCCACTGTTGGTGTGGTGGATAGTAGGTTCAAGTTATATTCTCGTTCCAATCTCTCTTGGACAATATCTGCGTGCAGTAATCCCAAAAACCCACACCTAAACCCAAATCCCAACGCAACACTACTTTCAGGTTCATAACTTAATGCAGCGTCTGATAGTGAAAGTTTTTCTAGAGCATTCCGCAAGTTTGGAAATTTATTATTTTCTATAGGGAATATTGATATAAATACGAAAGGTTTTACATCTCTATAGCCCGGTAAAGGTGTTGGGTTCGAGTTTTCTAAAGTTACAGTGTCCCCGACACGAACATTATGAATATTTTTTAATCCAGTTGCTATGTACCCAACCTCACCAGTTTCTAATTTTTTTGTTTTTTGTCTTTTAGGGTTATAAAATCCAATTTCTGTTGGTTGTGAAAATATTTTTGTTGCCATAAATCTAACCTTATCTTTGGTTTCTACTTTTCCACTTTCTATTTTTACAGAAGCAACGACTCCCAGGAAGTCATCATAAAATGTATCAAAAACTAATGCACGTAGTTCACTTTCCTTCTGCTTTTTTGGAGCCGGGATTTTTTCTATAATTTCAGAAAGAAGGTGTTTTACACCCTCTCCAGTTTTCGCTGAAACCTCAAGTATTTCGTTTTTGTTGAAATTAAAAGTATCTACTAGATCTTGTCGCGTTTTTTGTATTTCGGCATTTGGTAGGTCTATTTTATTAATGATTGGAATTATGGTTAGTTTTGATTCTAGGGCTTTATACACATTTGATATTGTTTGTGCTTGAATACCTTGACTTGCGTCTACAATAAGCAAAGCACCTTCGCATGCCGCCATTGATCTAGATACTTCATATGAAAAATCCACGTGCCCTGGCGTGTCTATTAAATTAAGCTGGTATCCTTTCCACATCATTCTTACAGCTTTGAGTTTAATCGTTATTCCCTTTTCCTGCTCTAGCTCCATGGAATCTAGGGTTCGGTCAATGAGATCTCTTTTTTCTATAGTTCCCGTTATTTCCAGAAATCTGTCAGCAAGAGTGGATTTCCCATGATCTATGTGGGCTATTATACAAACGTTTCTAATATTTTCGTGATTCACAAAGGGATTTTATCAGAATTTCAGGGTTTTTGGGTTTTTCAGATACCGTGGAATGTGTAAAAATATATTTTCATATTTTTCTACAACATCCCACGGCTCTCTTTGTTCGGTTAAAAAAGGAAGTTACCCTCATACACAAACATATTGGGTTCGCGTAATTCTCCGAAATAGATTTTTTCGGGCTTGAAGTGCTTGAGCGTTTTATCAAAGGCTTCAAAACCGTCCCTACCAAGGGATTCATGTGGACAGGCTTTCCAGTTTTTATGTTTCAAATCGTATATTCCTTTGAATACGTAGAAGGATCCCTTTAAAAAAGGTGCTTCTCGTAACTCCAATAAAAACCAAAGATTGTTCTCAAGTTGTGCTAATGCTAGGATCATTTTTCCACCTCCGTGGATATAGATAAAGTGATAGGCTGGATATCAGTTAGTTTACTTTGGGTAGTATTATAGCAAAATTAGCGGATTTCTTCTCGGGTGCCTATGGTAGTAGTAGCTATGAGATTAGTACCCTTTTTAAATTTCAACCTTCGCACTAATTTATATAGTAATTCGACTTCTTCTACTTTAAATAACCATGTAAGTAATAAATATACGACTGTTCCAACTACTCCGGTTACTACAGTCAAAACAATAAGGGGTATTGTACGAGTCGTATCGAATACAAACTGGTCTAAGAGTTTTAGTGGTAGGTACAAAAAGATTCCCATAAAGAGGGCAGCGTAACTGATTTTTGTGATAGGTATTAAAAGTTCACTTTTTCCAAGTCCATCTATTTTTTTAATGAAAAATATAAACAGGGACAAAAAGTATAATATAGAAGTAATAGAAAAAGAGAAGGCTATGGACCATACTCCTAATTTAAAATACCAAACAAATAACAAAGATAGTGCAACATCTATAATAATTGTAAGAGCACTTAATTTTACAGGGGTGGCGGTGTCTTTAAGTGCATAAAAAGCTCTTGTGACCAAATAAATGCCACTTTGTGCAAAAATAGATAGTGCAAAAAAAGCTAGAGCATAGGAAGTTTTTATAGTAGCTTCCCAAGAGAATGTGGTGGCTCCAAAAACAATTCGTACCATAGGTACTCTAAGAATAAATAAAATCATACTTGCAGGAATAACTAAAAACATCATCTGATGTAAGGAAGTAATAAAAGTTCTTTTGAATTTACCGAGATTTTTGTTATCCCCTTCTTCTGAAAGAGTGGGCAGACTTGCATGAGCCAACGAGAACCCAACTAAATATACAGGAAAAAATTGTAGCTGATTTGCAAATTTTAAGTGCACAACTGCTGATGTTGACACCAGAATTGCTAAACTATTACTTATGGTTGCTGTTAGGCTGTTGATCAAAACACTACCTATACGAGCAGGCATTAGTTTAAACATTTCCGTCGTTCCATTTTTATAAAAATTAAAGGAAAAAGTTAACCTATATTTTACCTGTTTCATGAGTGGTAACTGAATACATAAATGTAACACCGCCCCAATAATTACTCCTAAAGCGGGTCCGAAAATTCCGAAGTTAGGCGATAGAAATATTATTCCTAAAATGAAACCAATACTGTAGGCTATAGGTGCTAGAGCTGGAATGAAAAAGTACCTAAACGATTGTAGTACGCTTGTAACAAAACTACTTCCTACTAGAACAAGCTGGGCTAACACCATTACTCTCATTAAACCTGTTCCAAGATAGATTTCGTACTCACCAAATTTTCCTATAGAAAGAAGCCGCATTAATTGTGGTGCAGCAATAAAGATTAACGACCCTATTATGAAAAACAGTACCATAGTAAAATTTATCATTGTGGATGCAGTACTCCAGGCACGTTCTTTATCTTTTTTGTAAATAGTTGTAAAAACAGGAATAAAAACTGTAGCCAGCGCACCTACGACTAGAACGGAATACAAAAGATTTGGAATTCTATCTGCCGTATAAAAAACAGCAAGCTCTGTGGAATCTCCAAAGTAAGTTACTAGAAGACGACTTTTCACAAAACCTAAAATGGCGTTAACTCCGTTTGCCATCGCTAATATAAGTGCGGCGGACAGGATCGTATTTTGTGTTTTTAATACTAATCTTTTATATTTATGAATCATATGTCTAGCAGGTACTAAGAACTTATGTTATCATACCGCTTGTTATGCCAAACACGCAATCTGCAAAAAAAGCTTTGAGAGGTTCGCAAAGGAAAAGACAGTATAATATGTTTTGGAAAAAACGTATAAAACTCGCTTCCAGAAGTTTACAGAGTATTTTAGCGACTAAAAAATCAGAACCTGATATACTTGACAAAGAATTCGTAGTATTGCAAAAAGTTTTAGATAAAGCCTCTAAGAGGAATGTAATACACAAGAATAAAGCAAACAGGTTAAAATCTAGATATGCAAAAAAAATCGCTGCCAAAACAGAAGCCAAATCTAAGTCCTAATTTTCTGAATCCTGTCGAAACAAAAAAACTTTTTACTCCAGCGAAAAATTCTTATGTTGTACGATTCTCTGAATTTTTTATTGTGACACTAATGTTTGTTTTTTTATCATTATTAGTTTTGAACAGGGTACTGGACAGTAGACTAACAGAGCTTAAGCGTACTCAAGACGTATTGTTGGGAAATCTCAACGATTTTCGTTCTCTGGAAAATACCATTATAAAACTATCCGAGTACGTAGACATGTACGAAAATACCATTAGCAAAAAAAGAGCTCTAACAAATGAAGTAGAATTTTTGTTCGACAGTTGCCCGGAGGAGGTTGTATTTTCTAGTTTTGCGTATGCTAAAAGAGTTTACATATTTACTGGTCAAGCAAAGGAACCTTTATCATTTGGCTTATTAATTTCAAATTATTTAGGTAACGAGGATGTCGAAAAAATTGTAATTACGTCTGTTACTTTTGACGACAAAACCGAAGTGTATTTGTCTGAGATGGAGGTATTTTTTAAATGAATATAAAATTGATTTCTAAAATACGGAGAGGTTTCGACAGAAAAGATTTATACGAACCCTTCTATTTGATTTTGGTGGTAGTGGTGTTTGTAACATTTGGTATTTATGGAATATTTCCTTTAATAAAAATAATTCAGAAAAAATATGTACTGATTGAGCGTGTGCGCGATTATAATTCTTTAATGACGCAGAAGGTTAGTGATTTAAGTAGTGTGGAAAAAAAACACGCAATATATAAATTCGCTTTAAGTAATCTAGAAAATACTTTTCCTGATAAAGCTGACCCTCAAGGTTATTTGGTGGATTTTGCAAAAGCTGTTTCCTCGAATGGATATAAGCAGGAGTATTTTCAAGCTAATACAGATGAAAAAAATATAGTAAACATTAATGTCCTAGTGTCTGGAGGTTTGAAAAGATTTCCCCATCTTGTGAGTAGAATTGAAAGTTTGTATAGGTTAACCACTATAAACGATTTTTCTTTTGACATAAAGAAAAATCTAGCCAAAGGAAGTATGAAAGTATCAATTTATTATATAGAAAAATAAAATGAAAAGAGTATTGGTATTATTGATTTTATTATTATTAATTGGAATATTAGGAAGGCGTTCAAGGTTTTGGGAATTTGACGAGGAGGGTTATTTAGGGGAAGATATTATAAGGTCTTCACATGAGGTCAATATTGAGATAAACTTAGATTATCTTAAAAGGGTTATTTAAACCGTCTATGCCTGCCTATGAATAATAGTACAACACAAGCGCAAAAAGGTTTCAAAACATTTATACTTACTCTTGTTGTATCGCTTTTAGTTTTTAGTGCTATATATACGGTTATAAATTATGGATCTTCCGTTGAGACTTTAGGCGTATCTGATTCCGAAAAAATTGATTCCAGCCTTCAGAGTAGTGTTTTTGAAGATATTTCTAATAAAAAAATGAATGTAGAGCCACGTGCTGTGTTGGCAGGGGCTGATGTAGCCGAGTCAGAAGTTGAAACTGAGGAGACTACCACGCCAGTTCCAGATACTGGTGTTTCTACATCAATCTTTGGGGTTTTGGTTTCCGTTTGTTTGATAGCTTTGGCCATTTTTTACAAAAATGAAACATTTTTGGCTAAGTTTGAAAAAAGAGCACTAAAGGATTTGAATTAGCCTATTCTTACTGCGCTTACCAACAGCCTTTTTAAATTAGTTCCAGGAGGCGAGCATGTCATCAAAACCATTGTGGATTCGTTTAGATATTTCGGTTTAATTTCAGCCAAAGGGTTAACTTTTTTAGGGGATACTTTTGTTTTACTTTCCACTTTATATACATAGATTTTGTTGTCATAGTCAACGAAAAAGCTATCCCCAATATCCAAGGTATCCAGCTTCGAAAAAATAGTTTTGTAATTTTGTGGATTATAGAACCATGGCAATACGGAATGTCCATAAACGAAAGATGTTCCTACTTGGCCAGGCAGAGCCGTGCCTTTGTAGTGACCTAAAGCTTCGTTGGGATCCAGTGTTTTCGCATCAATTTCAACCTTTGCCTTTTTTATATTTAATTTTGGGATTGTTATATAGAAGTATTTTGGGATGTTACTCACGGCAGTTGTGTTTTCTCTATCGAAAGAATTAAGTTCAGAAAATTCAAATTTAGAAAATCCAGTGGCTTTACCTAGAACGGTATTTGTTACTTCGTCGGTTGTGTATTTTTGTGTGGTCAAAGCTAAAAGAGGTAGTACTACTTGATATAATAGTACAAATATTCCACTGAGCATAAATAATGTTGGAATAACTTTAGTTTTTAAAATTTGGTTGCCGTCAGTGGTTTTATATAGAGGATCGAAACCTTGATCTTTTATATAAACTCTCTTTTTCATCTGGTGTCTGTACTAGTTAATACTTTCTCTATTGCAAACGTGAGTGCCAAATTCGGTGTCAGTCCACCAGTTTTTACCTGTTTTTCTATTTTATAAAGTTCTTCATATAGCTTCATACGTTTTTGATGTGAATATTTTGAGGTTTTTGATCGTAATCCAAAATATATCATTGATAAAATATAAAAAGGGTCATTTTTTTCTTTTACTAGTTGGGATAGTTCACTATACGTTTGTGTTCTTTTTTTTGAAAATAGGGCTTCCACGAATTTGAAAATATTTGATTTCATTAATACGTCATTTAAAAGTATTTTTGCCCCGCATAATTTAGCACCTTTTAAAAATTTACTTGTAGAACGGATTTTTTTAGCACTAATTAGTATAAGTGTTGATTTAGCTGGAATATTTTCTAAGGTGGCGATGTATTTTTCTAGCGTGACGCTTTTTGCGTCGGTTATGTTTAAAATAATAAACGGAGCGTTCCCGAATATATCAAAGGATCCAATCATATCCGTTAGTTTACCTGGTGTTATATCTTTTATATTTAATTCCAATTTGTTTTCGGTTGCAAGTTTTTTCTGCTGGTTAAGGATGAGTCTTCTGGAACTCGCATAGTTATTTCCATGAACAATATAAATCATTTATTTTCTCCAAATATATATCTTTGCACATAGGCATGAATCTGTGAAAAGTCTCCTGTTTTTGGTATTAACACATAGGCGTCACCATATAGTTCTGTATTTTTGGGAGCATACAAAAGCCCCCCTTCGTCAGCGGCGCTCCTATCATCTAGCACGACCGATGTAACTTTATCAAAATCTACCTGTTGGGATAGTAAATAAAAACCTTGTATATCTGTAAACGTGATGTTTGTATCCACTTTATTTTCATAGAGATCATATAATTCTTTAAGTTTAATTGGATTTACTAGAGTTTCTAAGGATAATAATTTTGTTTTTATTGAAGCGATTACCTTTTGTTGTCTGGCAGACCTAGCGAAATCTGTTCCTTCTCCATTATCTCCTTTTCTCGAGCGGACAAACATCAGAGCTGTTTTTCCATCCATTGTTTGTGGTCCTGCTTCAAAGGTTACTACTTCGTATCTTTCTGCTCTTGGCGCATTTTCCTTTCCCTCTATTGGATAAAAATAATCTGTGAACGCATTTTCTACATTTACGTTTACTCCTCCTAAAATATCAATTACGTCTTTAAACAACTGGAAATTAATTACACCATAGTAATGAGTTGGCACTCCTAGTACAGACTCCACTGCTTTTATAATGTCAGTGCTTCCTCCGTAAGAATACACCGCATTAATTTTTGAATGATATCCATATTGGCTCGCTATCCATAAGTCTCTTGGCAAAGATATTAGTACAACGTCATGATCTACTCGTCCAACAGATACCACGAGAAGTGTATCGGTGAGTTCGCTGGTTACTGTGTTTTCGGCTCGCCTATCAGATCCCATAAGAAGTATATTTGTTCTACCGTCTGTTTCTTTGAGGTTTGCTGCCGATACATTGGTTACTATTGATATAGGGTCGAATATATTTTTGCCTAGGAATCCTACGATAGTAACTCCACTTAAAAGGGTTACAACAATTATAATAACTTTGATATTAAAAACCCCACTTTTTTTGTGTTTCCTATTTCGTGTATTTACTGCTATATATTTCATTTTTCTAGAACCTTGATGATATCCATAAAATGCTGTGGATCCAGACTCGCCCCGCCAACCAGAACCCCATCAATGAGTGTTGTATTATTCAAAGCAGGTATGTTTTGTCTATTTACAGAGCCGCCATATATTAAAACTGCTTCTTCTGGTAACGCCTTTTTCATTTTATAAATTACATTTTTTATTTCATTTATGTCTATTTGATTTAACACTCCGTCTACAGATATGTTTTTAGGATCCTCCCATGCTAATAATGTTCCACTGCGGTAGTAATCATAGCTTTCTTCAGGATTAGACAAACATACGATTGGGGTGACTCCATTGTTTAGGCATAGGTCTCGTTTTTCCAGCACTATTTTTTTGGATTCTTTCCTTTCACTATGTCCAATTATGCAGTGTGTACAAAAATCTTTGATTTGAAAAATTCCAGTTTCTCCTGTGTGCGATCCTTGTTCCTTTACCGACACATTTTGTGCGGAACATCTTGTGTGGTCAATTAGCCCGAGATATGGGTAAGATGGGGCTAATAGCACTTTGACATTCCCTGTATATTGAAAATTATTTAACCACTTAGTTATGTCGTTTAGACTCAAGTTCATTTTCCAATTTGCGATTGCATATTTTTTAATCATAAAACCCCCTTAACATTTTTTGAATTAAATTCGGTAAATTTTCTAAATCCTCGTGGGTATAATGATACCCCAATACATTTAAACACGAAAAAGCTGTATTAATATTCGAATAAATTCTTTCCGCAAACTTACACGTTACAAGACTGTGTGTCAAAATGTTTCCACCCAAATCTCCATATTTAGATTTTTCGCATCCCATTGGACAACCAGAGCAGGATGGGAATAATCCCTGTTTTATGGATAATTCATCTTTTCTTTCCAGTATTTGATAGTATAAATGCTCATATTTTTCTTTTTGTTTAATATCAAAAGTTCGAGTACCTGTCATGACCAATCCTTCTATGTTTTTATCCCGCATTTTGTCGATTAACAAAGTCCCTGGAGCTATAAAATAGTCGTCTAGAACAAGATTGTTGGTGGTTGTTTTCATAACCCCTCTTTTTCCTGGAAGTCCATAGTTAGCAAAGTCATCACGAAATGTTACCTGTTCATTGTTGATATCAAGAACGGTTGTAGTTTCTGATTTTCCAAGAAGCACAATGGCGTCCAATCCAGAAAATCTTATTCTCGTAGAAAGTGTTCCGCCGATATATAAATCTTCTACAGCCTCACTATTTATCACAATGGCTGTTTTGGAGGCGTAGGGAAAAAATCCATTCAATGGTCCTATAGAAAATATGATTGGGTCGTACTGTTTTGCGGATTCTAAGAGTTTCAAACCGACCCCCACACCTCCAATATACTGGTTTAAGTCAGGTAAAGTTTTTGTTTCAGATGTATGCTTGTTTAGGTTTACGTATAGTACCTTTTTACCTTGTAAGTCCATTTTCCATTTCTTCCTCTATAATGTCGAATACCCCATTGGGGCAAACGGATTTTATCTTTTCTAGATCCAATTTTTCTACTTGAGGATCCAAATCAATTGAGAACTTTAAAAACCCTGTATTTTTCTCCGGCTCTCTAAAAATTCTAATAAAAGATCCTTCAAGACCAACTTTGCTTAGTTGTCTTTGCGCTTCGAAAACACATAGTTCGCAACCGATACACTTATTTGGAAGTGACGCTACTAGCGATCTCATTTTAAAGCCTCTACACCAACCAAAGTTCCCTCAGCTATATATTTAAGCATAGAGCTACCACCAGTAGATACGAAACCAAATTTATCCAGATCCCCGATCGTTTCTATGGTGTTTCCACCGCCTACTATGGAAAAGGCACTAGATTCTTTTATTGCTTGCGCAATTGCTAATGTCCCCTTTTTATATTTGTCGGTTTCATACATCCCCATCGGTCCTGCCCAAACTATAGTTTTGGCACTCTTAATAATACTCAAGAATTTCTCTATTGTTTTTTCCCCAATATCTTTGTTATCCACAAAGTCTTTTGGAAGTGTGAGGTTATCTTGAATATCTCCATCCCATTCTAACGCGACCTTTCCTCCAAGCAATACATAGTCTGCTATTTCCACAAACCTATTTATCACTGGTAACTTACTTTCCAATTTGGATCCTCCTATTATTGCAACCAGTGGTTTTTCTGATGAGTAAACTACATAATCCAGTGTATTTAATTCTTTTAATAAATTAAACCCTGCGTAAGAAGGTAAGAGTTTTGGTAGCGAAACTATAGAAGCGTGCGATCTATGACACGTGGCGAAACTTTCATTTACATAAATATCTGCTTTACTGGCCAGCTCGTTGGCAAAATTTTGGTCATTTTGTTTTTCTCTTACATCCAGCCTTAGGTTTTCCATTAATTCAAAATTTCCTGCGCCAAGTTTTTTTTCAAAATAAGATTTTAATGGTTTGGTGCTCTTACCTTCTGCCCTGTGACCAGCGATTATGGGTAGTCCTCCTTTATTTATTATAAATTTTAATGTTGGAATTGCTCGTGTTACCCTGAACGTATTATTTGTAATATCAAGATCTGTTCTCACGAAGACACGCGCTCCTTTTGTGATGTGTGCCTCGCTTATTAATTTAACTGCCATGTTGCTATTTTATCAAGAAGTAACGAGTAAGGCTATTTCAACTAATCTATTTGCATAACCCCATTCATTGTCGTACCAAGCTAGAATTTTTACTAAGTCTCCATCCACTACTCTAGTCATTGATGCATCTATGGTTGCGGAAAACGAATTCTTTATAATGTCACTAGAAACTATAGGCTCGTGTGTGATGTCAATTATTTTTTCATAAATAGGGTTTCTCTTGGCTTTTTCGAATATGTTATTTATTTCTTCCACTGTAGTTTTCTTTTCAACCAGCATAGTCACATCTACCAAAGAACCTGTTATTACTGGTACTCTGATTGCTATTCCGTCAAATTTATTTTCTAAGTCAGGAATAATTCTTGTTGTAGCTATGGCCGCGCCTGTGGTCGTTGGAATAATGTTGTATCCAGCCGCGCGTGCCCTACGTAAGTCTTTGTGAGGCCCGTCCACGACATTTTGTGTAGAAGTTATTGCGTGTACAGTTGTCATAACAGCTTTTAAAACTTTTAAATCATTATTTATTATTGATATAATTGGCGACACACAATTAGTTGTGCAGGAAGCGTTAGAGATCACATTTTGACCAAGATACTGATCTTCGTTTACGCCTTTCAAAAAAGTTTGGATATTTCCACTGCCTTTTACGGGGGAAGAAACGACGACTTTTTTCGCACCAGCTTCGATATGTGTTTTTGCAGCTCCGTCCTTCACAAATCTGCCAGTGCATTCCAGAACAACATCAATGTCTAGGTCTTTCCACGGAAGTTTTGCAACATCGGGTTCCGAAATCATTTTTATATGTTCCGGAATTTTTTCTTCGTATTTGCCATATGCAGTATCGTACTTAAAAAGATGCTTGAGAGTTTCAGTATCTGTGAGGTCATTTATAGCAACAATCTCAATTTTATCGGAGTAGTTGCTCAGAATTATTTTAAGTGTGGCTCGTCCAATACGACCGAACCCGTTTATTGCTAATCGGACAGTTTGCATAAACTCATTCTAGATTAGAATTGATCCATTTTACAATAACCTCTTTTGGCATAGCACCAATTTTCCTGTCGATTTCCTTTCCTTCTTTAAGAAGAATAAACGTTGGAATGCTCATAACCTCGAACTTTGAAGCCTGTTCATTATCTTGTTCTACATTAACCTTCTCGAACTCCACTTTTCCCTCTAAT